>ERZ869936.323-NODE-323-length-48601-cov-14.717752_pt1 | contig 48601 bp, 34 predicted proteins | sample MGYA00520876_ERZ869936 | MGnify/ENA primary metagenome ERZ869936 (study PRJEB32218, sample SAMN09650985) | biofilter metagenome | isolation source: enrty point of leading RO module | place: Saudi Arabia: Thuwal, RO plant located on Red Sea | collected 2016-02-17 ... | reverse complement strand
GAGCCGGCCCGCCGCCGCCGGGCGCGGCGCAGCATCGCCAGGCTGACGTCGGCGCTGATGCCCCGGGCGGCGGCGATCGCCGCCAGGTGGCTGCCGAACCGGCCATCGCCGTCGCCGACCAGCAGCACCCGGTCGCCTGCCCCGATCCGCGCCGCGAACTCGCCGCGGGCATCCTGCAGTGCGGAGCCGAAGGCGATCCACTCGAGCAGGCGATAGGGAGCCGCCAGACGGGCGTAGGGGTCGCGGTAGGGCCCGCGCCCGTCGCGGCGTACCGGGACACGAGGCGGCCCGGTCGCAGGCGGTCCCGGCCTCAAACCACCACCGGGCGCACGATCGCCAGCAGCAGGAGAGCTGGCGCCGCCAGGCCGAGATCGACGAGCTGGCGACCCCTGCGCGGTGGCTGCGACCCCTCCGTCGCCGCGGTGAGCAGCAGGAGCCAGGCCACCGCCAGCAGCAGGGCGGCCGTGAGCCCGACCGGCAGCCAGGCCCGGCCGACGAGCAGGATCGCCACCGCCGCCACGGCGAGCAGCACCAGCACCTGCCTGCGGCCGAGCCCGCCACTGGCGGTCGCCAGCCCCTGCGCGACGTCGACCCGGCGCTCCCACAGCGAGACCAGCTGGCAGTCGAGCCAGCAAACCGCCGCGAAGCAGAGCGCGAAAGCGACGAGGCCGGTCCGCGACGCCGGCGTCAGAGCCGGCCACACGAAGGCGCTGACGCCGGCACTGAAGAGGATCCCGACCAGCGCCTCCTTGGGTACCCACCACCTCGCCGGCCCGGGCAGATGCACGGCGGCGAGATAGAGCGCCGCGCCGGCCAGCACCAGGTAGCCCACTCGCAACTCTTCCGCGCTCAGACCACGCAGCGCCACGACGACGTCGAGCGCCAGCACGCAGGCCCAGACAGCGACCGGCAGCCGTCCTCCGCCAGCGGCGAGGCGATGGCGAGCGCTGGCGGCGTGCGGTCGGTGGAGTCTGCGTCCGTCGAGCCAGCGATCCGCCGAGTAGACCAGCCACACCGACAGCCCGAGCACCGCGGCACAGGCTGGCCGCACCGCCTCAGCGAGAGCGCCGGCGCAGGCGGCGTACCAACTCCCCGCCACCAGAGGAGCATCGAGCGCCAGGAGCAGGGCCCACGAGACGGGGCCGGCGTCGGCGCGATCGACCGTCGTAGCCATCGCGCGAGGATACGCCGCGAGTCCCGGTCAGTCGGATCGCACCGCCGGGTGCGCCTGCACCACCGAGCGACTCGCCCGCAGGTCGAGCCCCGAGCCTTCGAGTGGCAGGTCGCGACCCGTCGTGCGCGCCCGCGCCGCGGCGCCGGGTTCCAGCTCGCCGAGCACGCCGCACCAGCCTCCCGATTCGGCGTGCTTGGCGAGATAGAGGCAGCGGTCGGCGAGCTCGAGGGAGCGCTCCGGCTCCTCGCCCAGATCGCAGTCGAGGTCGAGCGGCAGGACGCAGAACCCGATCGACGCGGTGATCGACACCTGCTCCCTGCTCTCGCCCCGCTCGACCTCCATCGGCTGCTGCGAGATCGCCTGCTCGATGCGGCGCGCCAGCTCCGGGATCTCCTCGCGGCGGGCGCCTCGGCTCACCACCAGGAACTCGTCACCGCCCCAGCGCACCAGGTAGTCCGACTCGCGTCGCACCCGGCGCAGTCGGTCGGCGACGCCGGCGAGCACCTGGTCGCCGACCGCGTGTCCGAGCGAGTCGTTGATCGCCTTGAACCGGTTGAGGTCGATGAGCAGGAAGCCCAGGCCGGTACCGAGCTCGCCGTCGGCGAGCGACCGGCGCACCGCCGCCAGATCGTGGCCGAGAGACTCGCGCAGGAATCGGCGGTTGTGCAGCCCGGTCAGGGCGTCGGTCACCGCCTGGGTCTCGAGCGCCTCGTTGGCCGAGCGCAGCTGGGTGGTGCGCTCCTCCACCAGCCGTTCCAGCGCCTCGCGGGTGCGGTGCTCGCGCTGCTCCCGGGCCCGCACCACGCGGCGGATTCCCAGCATCACGGCGACGACCAGGGCGAGCGCCAGCGACGCCAGCAGCAGCCGGAACCAGAGCGTCCGGTACCAGGGCGGCAACACGGTGAGCTGGTACTCACTCTCGCCGAGCAGCTGCCCCGCGAGTCGAGCCTGGACCCGGAAGGCGTACTGGCCCTCGCCGAGCCGGGTGTAGTCCTTGCGCGTCTCGCGGCTCCACGGCGACCACTCCTCGTCGTAACCGTCGAGCATCCATCGGTACTCGATCTGCTCGACGTCGCGGAACAGTGGCGCCGCGTACTGGAAGCGCACCGTCGCGGCGGAGTAGTCGAGCACGTCACCGGACGGCGCCCCGGCCGACGCCGTGCCCTCGTCGGCTTCCGAGGTCGCGCCCGGCGCACGCCAAGGACGGTGGCGGCTCGATGCGCGCGGAAGGGTGCGGGCGATCAACGGATCGACCCGCAGCCGCGACGGACCCTCGACGCGGTCGGCGTCGAAGCGCGAAACCACTCCGGCCCGCTCGAACCAGACGATCCCAGGGACATCGGGGTCGGCGACCACGGCGCCGGTCCGCCGCCCCCAGATGCCGATCTCGGGCCGACGACGCAGGCCTTCTCCTCCGGGATCCGGCGTCCAGCGCTCGAAACCGAAGGCGGTGGAGATCCAGGCGCCTCCCTCGAGGTCGTCCTGGATCGTGTATCCCAGCGGGTGCTCGGTCAGACGGGCGAGATCGAGTGCGGCGAAGCGTCGGTCGGGAGACCACGAGCTCGCCTGTTCGCTGTGCTCAGCGTCCTCGAGCACGAAGACGCCTTCGCGACCCCACGCGGTGAGCCGGCCGCCGATCCGCTCTAGACCGAACCACTCGACCTCGGGGCGGAACAGCTGCAACCTCGGCGGCTCCTCGTAGTCCGACGAGCCCGCGAAGTCTGCGATGGTCAGCCGGCCGTCGCCGACGATCCAGTGGCGGTCGTCGCTCTCGGTCACCGTGTAGGCGCCGTATGTCGGAAGGTCGAAGCGGAAGAGGGCGCGCCAGGGCTGGCGCGAGGTGTCGTACACCTCGAGGCGCTGGTTGCCGACGCCGAGCACCCGCTCCGGATGCGCCAACTGGACGATCCACAGCGCCCCGCGGCCCGCCACCCGCTGCGACGAAGGAGCGCCGGAGGCCGGCGACTCGATACGGAAGAGGCCACTGTCGCTGACCGCATGGAGCGCCCCGTCGCCGAGCTCGGTGAGCTGCCAGCTGTCGAATCCGTCGTGCTCGGCGCCATCGAGCAGGCGGAATCCGGCGTCCGGGGCCGATCCACCCGCCCTCTCCTCCTCGATCCAGAAGATGCCGTCGAAGGTGGTCAGGTAGAGGCGGTCGTCGCGCCGCCTGACGTCGGTGATGTAACCGGAGACCGACGACTCGGGCGGGAACATCTCGACCGGCGAGGCGAAGTCGATCATCGCCACACCGCGATCGACGGACGCCCACAGCGCTCCGAAGCGGTCGACGAAGAGGCGGTACGCCTCGCCGCCGGGAAGGCCGTTGGCGGCGCCCAGCCGCTGCACCAGCCGGCCCTCGGAGTCGACCACGGCGAGACCGGCACGGCCGAGCGAGACGACCACCTGCCCGTCGTCGGTGACCACCGACTCCTGGACGAAGGCCTGCTGCAGCAGTTCGTGCAGCGCACCCTCGACCACCTGATGCTCTCCGCTGCCCGGAGCCACCACCTCGACCGCGCGCTCGCCGTGCCGCAGCACCAGCAGTCGACCGTCCGGCAGCTCGTCGATCTCGTCGGCCGGCGGTCCCCAGTCCTCCAGCACGACCAGCTCGTCGCCGACCATCTCGTACTGCCGTGTGCGACCGCCGACGAAGAGCCGGCCACCGGCATGGTGATTCCAGCCGAACGCCTCGTCGGGCGGCGTCCAGCAACGGAAGTCGCTGCCGTCCCAGCGCAGAAGCGCCGAGCTCTGCCCGAAGAAGACGCCTCCGGGGGTCACCACGACGTCGTCGAAGCGGTCGTTGTCGAGACACGGCCCAGGCGGGATCAGCGAGCGCAGCGACACGAAGCGCATCGAGCGGGCGGGGTCGGCGGCGATCTCGAGGTAGCCGAGATCACCGGCCAGGCCGATCCAGGTGCGCTCCTCGCCACTCGCCGGATCCGGTCCGGTGACCAGCACCAGCGGATCGCCGGGCACCGGGAAGCGCCTCCAGCTGGCGCCGTCGAAGCGCAGCACGGTGCGGTCGTTGACGTCGGCGAAAAGCATCTCGCCGCTCGGCGCCTGGGCGATGCCGAAGATCTGGTCGCTGCCCTCGTACTCACCGGGCAGGTGGTGTCGCACCGCCGGCGCGCCACCGTAGGCGGCGGCCTGTACCGTGGTGGCGAGAGACGGCGCCGATCCGACTCCCGGCAACGACGCGAGCAGTGCGCAGGCGAAGGCCGTGGGCAGCGCCGGGCGGAGAACCCGGCCGGCGGTCGCACGCCGGTAGCGCCGAGCGGCGACGACGCGCCGTGCCGCTGCGATCCGTCGATCGAGCTCGGGCCTCTCGCTCTCGGATCTCATGACGACGGCATACAGGCGAGAAGGGGCGAGTCAGAAGGACGAGCCCGGCTGCTGCAGGAACTCCTCCTCCTCGACGGTGCTGCGGCGGCCGAGGACCTGGTTGCGGTGCGGGAACCTGCCGAAGCGCTCGACGATCTCCTGGTGGCGGCGGGCGAAGCCGGTGAAGCCCTCGAAGACCGACCTCTGGTCCTCCGGCACCCGCGCCTCGAGGGCCGCGAAGAGCTCGACGCAGCGCCGCTGGTCACTGCGCGACTCGGAGTGTTCCAGCGGCAGGTAGAGGAAGAGGCACTCGATGGGTGAGAGCAGCTGGTCGGCGCCACGCTCCAGTGCCAGCGAGGTCAGCCGCCGGGCACCTTCGTCGTAGGCGAACGCCCACGGCGACTCGCGGTAGACGTTGCGCGGCACCTGGTCCCAGAGCAGCACGCGCGCCAACAGCCCCCGCGGCGTCCGCAGCCAGTGGTCGAGATCTCCGCGCTCGGCCGGAACCAGCTGCGGCGCGAACCGTTCCCGCACCTCGCGGTCGGTGGCCTCGTCCTTCTGCCACCACAGTTTCGACTGGCGCTCGGCGACGCGGCTCGGAGACTCCTCGGCGGGCTGCGAGGCCCCGAACCAGAAGTGCAGCAGATCGGCGGCCTCGGCCGGCGGCTCGCCATGATCCCACTCGAAAGCGGGGTGCTCCACCGCCCCGTCTGGGGTGGCCGAAGCGGTGGACGACGGCGACAGTTTGCGCCGGTATCGCAGGATCTCGCCGTCGAACCCGGCCCCTTCGTAGAGCCTGCGCGCCCGCCGGTTGAGCGCAAAGACGTGCAGGGTCATCGAGCCGGCGCCACGCGAGGCCGCCTGCTCCTGGGCGTCGTCGAGAAGCCGTCGTCCCAGCCCCGCTCCTTCGGCGGAGCGGGCGATCATCAGCGCCTCGAGGTGACTCGAAGGCTCCCCGCTCAGCATCTCGGGACGCAGCGACACCAGCGTCGCCCCGACCACCTCCCCGCTCGCGTCGACGGCGACCCGGGCGATGCAGTCGGGCCGCTCGCCGGCCAGGTGCGCCGCGAAGGTGCGCCCGTCCTCGCGCCAGAGGTCCTCGGGCACCCGGTCCTGCGGCAACTCGAAATCGGCGAGACGCGGCAGCAGGACCTCGATCGCGGCGGCGTCGGCCGGAGCGGCGTCGCGCAGCGTGTACTCCATCTGCTGCTCCTGGGCGATAGTGAAGAGAGACCTCGATCCGGGACCTCGAGGGGACGAGGGGGGCGCTCGACTCCCGACACCTCACTGACCGGCGGAGGCCGGAGCGGTGTCTCCCGCGGACGCACAGAGTCTATGGCGTCTGTCGAAGGGTGCTCCCGGCGACGACCGCGGACTGGTCGACCGCCAGCGGCGGACGCCGGTGAGCTAGCATTCGATGCAGCGGACGTGCAGCGATGAGCGACCACCACCATCCCACCGAGGCCGACGTCCAGCGGGTGACCGACCTGCTGTCGCGCGAGGAGTTCCGCTGGTTCCATGCCCGCAGCGACCTCGCCGGGGCACGCACCTTCCTGATCACCGCGGCGATGATCGTCGCCGTGATGGCGGTGGCCGCCGCCTGGCCGAACCCGCTCACCGTGCTCCTCGCCTGCGTGCTGCTCGGCAACCGCATGCTGGGGCTGGCGGTGCTGATGCACGATGCGGGTCACGGCGGGCTCTTTCGCAGCCGGGCGCTGAACCGGCTGGTGGGACGGTGGATCTGCGGACCGCTGGTGTTCTCCGACCTCGACGGCTACGCCCGCAAGCACACCAGGCACCACCAGTCAGCCGGCTCACCCGACGATCCGGACCTGTCGAACTACGTGCACTACGCGGTGACCCGCGACAGCTTCCGGCGCAAGATCCTCCGCGACCTGACGCTGCAGACCGGGGTCAAGACGATCCTCGGCACCTGGAGCGTGCTGGGTTGGCCGGCGCGCGGCCGCATCGTGCTGGCGCAGGCCGCGCTGCTCGCCCTGGTCGCCGTCCTCGGCCACCCCTGGCTCTACCTGCTCTGGCTCGGCTCCTTCCTCACCAGCTACATGCTGATCGCGCGGCTGCGGCAGGCCGCCGAGCACGCGGTGGTGCCCGACCTCTCCGATCCCGACCCGCGCAAGCACACCCGCACCACCCTCGCCAGCTGGTGGGAGCGTCTGACCCTGGCGCCGAACTACGTCAACTTCCACCTCGAGCACCACCTGCTGCCGGCGGTGCCGCCGCACAAGCTGCGGCGTCTTCACCTGCTGCTGGCGGAGAGGGGCTTCTACGGTGAAGGCGTCGACATCGCGCCCGGCTACCGCGACGTCGTCTCGCGCCTGACCGTGGCGCCTTCGGCGACCCGCTGACCCCGCCGGCGGACGAGGCCTCAGTCGCTGTCGCCATGGGCGAGGCCGTCCGGTCCGCGCTCGAGCAGATCGAACGCGGTGTCGATCTGCTCGTGGGCGCCGACGACGACGAGGGTGTCGCCCGCCTCCAGACGCAGCTGTGGCGCCGGGCTCAGGTTCGGCTCCTCGCCCCGGATCACCGCGACCACGGTGGTCCCGGTGGCGCTGCGCAGGTCGAGGTCGGCGAGGGTGCGACCCACGGCGTAGGCGCCGGAGTCGACCTGGAACAGATCGGTGGTGCCGGCGATCAGTGCCTGCATGACCGCCTCGCTGACGCCCTCCTGCATGCCTGGAGCGCGCAGCATCTCGTAGCCCTCGCCGCGCAGCAGCCGGGTCTCGGCGCGGATCACGTGGCGCGGCACGTGGTAGCTCTGCAGCACCCGGGTGAGGATCTCGATCGCGGTCTCGAACTCCTCGGAGATCACCACGTCGGCACCGAGGCTCTGCAGCTCGGCGATCTCGTCGACCCGGCGCGTGCGCACCAGCACCCGCGCCGTGGGATTCATGCGACGCACCAGGCGCAGGGTGTGGGCGGTCGCGCGGCGGTCCGAGATCGCCAGCACGACGACCTTGGCGCGCTCGACGCCGACGTGGTGCAGGATCTCGGGGCGAGTGCTGTCGCCGAAGGTGATCTCGACGCCGTCGCGCTGCGCCTCGCGCACGACGAGGCTGTTGCCCTCGACCACCCGGTGCGGGATCGACGCCGACGCGAGGATGCGCGCCAGCACCTGTCCATTGACTCCGTAGCCGCAGATGACGACGTGTCCCTTCACCGCGTCCTGCACCAGCTTCTCCTCGCCCGCAGCGGCGTCGCCGGGCAGGCGCAGGGTCAGGCGCGGCCCGACCGCGATGAGCAGGGGCGTCACCACCAGGGTCAGGACCGCGGCCGAGAGCAGCACCTGATAGATCGCCGGGTCGATCAGCTCGTAGGTGCGTCCCAGCGCCAGCAGCACGAAGGAGAACTCGCCGACCTGCGCCAGCAGCAGCGCCGCCAGGGCGACGATGCGCCGCGAGTAGCCGAGCAGCGCCACCGCGACGCCCGTGGTGACCAGCTTGACCGCCACCGCGGCGCCGGCGAGACCGAACACCGCCGCGCCCTGCTCGATCACCAGCGGCAGGTCGATCAGCATGCCGATGGAGAGGAAGAAGAGGCTGGCGAGCAGGTCGCGCAGCGGACCGATGTCGGCGATCACCTGTGGACCGAACTCGGTCTCGGAGATCAGCAGCCCGGCCAGGAAGGCGCCGAGGGCGAGCGAGAAGCCGAGCCGCTCGGTGAACACCGCCATCCCCAGTCCCACCCCGAGCGCCCCGAGGATGAAGGTCTCTCGCGCCCGCGACGCCGCCAGCTCGCGCAGCAGGCGCGGCATGGCGTAGCGGGCGAGGAAGAAGACCAGGCCGATGGCCAGCAGGGCGCCACCGAGCCGCACCACCAGCGCCCCCGGAGTCGCTTCGATCGCTCCCGCCAGCAGCGGAACGGCGACGATCATCGGCACCACCAGGAAGTCCTGGAACAGGAGCAGCCCGAGCGCCAGACGTCCCTGCGGAGTGTGCCCCTCTCCCCGGTCCTGCAGCGACTTGAGCACCACCGCGGTGCTCGACAGCGAGATGACGAAGCCGAAGAAGAGCGCCGGGCGCCAGCCGAATCCGAGCAGCAGCGCCGCGATCGCCACCACCGTCGAGGTCGCCGCGACCTGCACCGCGCCACCGAGCAGGAAGATGCGCCGCAGCTCACGCAGCTGCGCCATCGACAGCTCGAGCCCGATCAGGAAGAGCAGCAGGGCGACGCCGATCTCCGAGAAGATCTCGACCTCCTCGACCCGCGACAGCAGCGCCAGGCCGGAGGGCCCGATCACCGCACCGGCGATCAGCAGACCGATGACCGAAGGCAGGCGCAGTCGGCCGCAGAGCAGGAGGACCCCGACCGCGATGGCGAGGACGACGATGGTGTCTTGCAGGACGTGCAGGTCGGGCATCGGTGTCGCTGCGGTTCCGTTTCGAGTCGTGAGTCGGTCTGAGTCGGTCTGAGTCGGTCGTGAGTCGCCGGGAGTCCGGGACGGCGGAGAGCGCCCCGACCCGTCAGCTCGAGGGGCGCACACCCGCGCGCGAGCGCCAGGTCAGTACCGCCAGGGTCAGCGCCGAAAGCGGCAGGCCGAAACCGAGCAGCGCCATCCGCAGGTCGGCCGAGAGGTCGTCGCGCACGGCGCTGGCCACCAGCACCGCCAGGTAGCCGACGTAGAGGACCAGGAAGAAGGCGCCCTCCCAGCGCTCGATCTGGTAGCCGCTGAAGAAGACGGGCAGGCAGGCCACCGCCACGGCGATCATCACCACCAGGTCGAAGCGCAGCACCTCCGCATCGATGGCGATGCCGCTGCTCGAGAACAGACCCGCGGCGCCGAGCACCCAGAGGACGTTGAACACGTTGCTGCCGACCACGTTGCCGACCGCCATGTCGCGCTCGCCGCGCAGACTGGCGACCACGGAGGTGGCGACTTCCGGCAGCGACGTCCCCGCCGCGACGATGGTCAGCCCGATGATCAGCTCGCTGACGCCGAAGGCGCGCGCCAGGTCGGTGGCGCTGTCCACCAGCCAGCGCGCCCCGAGCCCGAGCAGCGCGAGGCCGAGGACGACGTAGAGGAGAGCCAGCCAGATGCCACCCCTGGCCACCGGCAGGTCGACGTCGGCGTCCTCACCGCGCCTGCCCTGACGGTAGAGCAGCGCGGTGTAGGCGATCCCCGCCGCCACCAGCACACCGCCCTCGACCCGCGACAGGCTGCCGTCGAGCGCCAGCAGCAGGACGGCGACCGAGACGCCGATCATCAGCGGCACGTCGAAACGCACCAGCCGGGCCTCCACGGCGAGCGGGGTGATCAGTGCCGAGGCGCCGAGCACCACCAGCACGTTGAAGATGTTGCTGCCCACGACGTTGCCCAGCGAAAGCGCCGCCTGGCCCTCGAGCGCCGAGCGCACGCTGACCGCCAGCTCGGGAGAGCTGGTCCCGAAGGCGACCACGGTCAGCCCGACCACCAGCGGCGTCACGTTGAGGCGCAGCGCCAGGTTCGCCGCTCCCTGCACCAGCACCTGGGCGCCGAAGATCAGCAGGGCCAGGCCGACCACGAGCAAGAGCCAGTCACTCCACATCGGGCGATCTTGTCATCCCGGACGACACCGGCACACCGTGCGGGCCGCGCCGGACGCCGCCGAATAGACTGCGCCGCATGCCTTCATCCGCGTTCCGCGGCGGCGCGATGGGAGCCCTGGCGCCGCTGCTCCTCTTCCTCGTCGGAGTCACCTGGCTGGGGCTCAGCGGCGCGCCCGACGAGCGCGGCTTCTGGCCGGTGCTGCTGGCTTCGCTGCTGCTCGCCACCCTCCTGGCCCGCGATCCGGAGGCCTACGCCGAGGCGGCGGTGGAGTTCGTGGCACGACCGGTGGTGGTGCTGATGCTCCTGGCCTGGATGCTCGCCGGCGCCCTCGGCGCGGTGCTGCGCGCCAGCGGCCTGGTCGACGCCCTGGTGGAGGTCGGCGCCGCGGCGGGCCTGCGCGGCGGCCTCTGGGTGGGTGCGACCTTCCTGGTCGGAGCACTGCTGTCGACCTCGACCGGCACCTCGCTCGGCACGCTCATCCTCGCAGTGCCACTCCTCTACCCGGCGGGTGTGGCGCTCGCCGCCGATCCCGTCTGGCTGCTCGGCGCCCTGCTCGGCGGCGCCACCTTCGGCGACAACCTGTCGCCGATCAGCGACACCACGATCGCCTCGGCGAGCACCCAGGGAGCTCCCATCGCCCGCGTCGTCAGGAGTCGCCTGCGCTACGCGCTTCCGTGCGGCGCGCTGGCGCTGATCGCCTTCTCACTGCTCGGTGGTGGCGACGCGGCGCCGCAGCCTGTGGAGGTGCTGCCGCGCGGCGGGCTCGATGCGCTCTGGATGCTGCTCGCTCCCGCCCTCGTCCTGGTGCTGCTGCTGCGCGGCCGCCACCTGATCGTGGGACTGCTCTGGGGCGTCGGCGCCGCCTGCGCCATCGGTCTGGCGAGTGGCCGCATCGCGCCTCGCGCTCTGCTCTCGCTCGATCGCGAGAACTTCGTCGCCCGCAGCCTGCTGCTCGACGGTGTCGGCGCCAGCGCCGGTCTGTGCCTGGTCACCGTGCTGCTGATGGCCCTGATCGGCGGCTTCGAGACCTCGGGACTGCTCGACCGGCTGCTCTCGTGGGCCGAGCGCCGCGCCCGCGGCCGCAGGACCGCCGAGTGGGCGAGCTTCGCGGCGATCTCCGGCGCCACCCTGCTGACCACCCACTCCGGCGTGGCGATCCTCTCGGTGGGCACCCTGGTGCGCCGACTCGGCGAGCGCTTCGCGGTCGCACCGACGAGGCGTGCCAACCTGATCGACCTCACCGTCTGCACCTATCCCTTCCTGCTCCCCTGGTTCATCCCGACGCTGCTGGCCTCGGGTCTGGCGCGCGGTCTCGCCGGAGCGGCGCCGGGCCCCTTCGAGGTGGGGCTCGCCAACCTCTACTCCTGGCTGCTGCTCGGCCTGACCCTGCTGGCGATAGCCACGGGCTGGGGCTCGGCGGCCGGCGACGACGAGACCACCTCAGCCACTGCTAGGATCTCGGGGTCCGCCGCGAGGAGTCCCCACCGAAACGACGATGCGTGACACGGCCCGCATCCCCGATCTCGTCCGCTGGCTCGAGCGTCTCGCTTCGCTCTACGAGCTGCAGCCGATGGCGTGCCGACTGCTGGTCGGTGTGCGCGACAGCTTCGGCGCCGACTTCGCGGCCCTGGCACTCGACAGCGCCGACTCGTCACCGCGCCGCACCTTGCGGGCGTACTGCCCGTCGCACGAGCTGGCGCAGAGCGAAACCCCGCCGCACGACTCCGAGGTGCTCCTCGGCGAAGCCCTGGCCGGTGGCTTCTGGGGCCGACAGGAAGACCGCCTGACGGTCGCGAGCATCGCCGAGAAGCGCCTGCGCCTGTGCCGCGACGGCACCCTGCTGCTGCGCCTCGAAGTCAGCGGCGGCAACGGCTTCCTACTGGTCGGGCCGCGTCCCGACAGGGAACCACACAGCCCGCACGACCGCGACCTCCTCGAGCTCGTCGGCCTGCATCTGGCGGTGCTGATCGATCGGGTGCGGCTGCGCGACGAGGCGGACCACGATCCGGTGACCGGAACGCTGTCGCGCAACGCCATCTTCGCCAACCTGCGCACGGTGCTGCAGAGCGCCTCGATCGACGACCAGCCGGTGACCATCGGCATCATCGAGCTCGATCGCCTCGACGAGATCCACCGCACCATCGGCCACCCGGCGGGTGAGAAGCTCACCCGGGCGGTGACCGAGGCGCTCACCGGCATGCTGCGACCCGGCGACTGGCTCGGCCGCTACGGCGGTGAGGAGTTCCTCGTCATCCTGCCGCAGACCCGACTCAAGGAAGCCAGCACCCTGCTCGGAGCGATCCGCGAAGAGGTGCGCGGTATGCAGGTCGACGTCGGCACCAGCGAGCTGGCGAGCACCACCCTCTCGATCGGGCTGCTGGCGCTCGAGTACGGCGGCACCACCGCGATGGCGCGCTCGCGCATCGAGGATCTCGTCGCGGTCGCCGACTTCGCGTTGCTGCAGGCGAAGCAGAAGGGCGGCGACACGATCCACAAGTGGTCGTGGCGTCACGCGCAACCGCTCGGCCCGTGCGCCTGAGCGCGGCGTCCGATCCCTGGCAACCCGGCTCCCCACCGCTGCGCCGCCTGGTGCTGGTGGGTGGAGGCCACACCCACGTCCAGGTGCTGCGCGACTTCATGATGCGCGGCCTGCCCGAACGCACCGAGGTCACCGTCGTCCTCGACCGACCGGTGGCGATCTACTCGGGCATGGTGCCGGGTCTGCTGGCGGGCGACTACACCGCCGGCGAGCTCGAGATCGACGTGCGGCCGCTCGCCCGACGGGCCGGTTGCCGCGTCATCGGTCACGCCTGCACGGCGGTCGATCCCGTGGCGCGCCGCATCGCCCTGCACGGTCGACCGGCGATCGCCTACGACGTCGCCTCTCTCGACGTCGGCTCGACCGTCGCCCAGCGCGACCTGCCCGGCGTCGCGCGCCACTGCGTGCCGACCCGTCCGATCGCCGACCTGGTCGAGCGCTACGAGCAGGTCCTCGTGCGCTGCCGCGAGATCGCCGCCGAGCGGCCACCGCGCATCGTCGTGGTCGGCGCCGGAGCCGGCGGCATCGAGATCGCCTTCAGCGTCGAGGCCCGGCTGCGCCGTGACACCGGCCTCGCGCCGCACGTGACGGTGGTGCACGCGGCGCAACGGGTTCTCGCCGGTGCCGCCGCCGGCCTGGCGCGCCGCATCGAACGTCGCGCCGCGACGCGCGGCATCGAGCTGCTCGCACGGCGCCGGGTGTGCTCGGTCGATGCCGACGCGGTGCACCTCGAGGACGGCGAGTCGCTGCCCGCGGATGCGGTGTTCTGGGTCACCGGCGCCGCCCCGCACGGCTTCCTCCGGGAAGCGCCGCTGCGCGGCGACGACAACGGCTTCGTCCTGGTCCGCGACACCCTGCAGGCGGTGCAGCACGACGACCTGTTCGCGGTCGGCGACTGCGCCAGCCTGGCCAGCGGTGCACCACCCAAGGCCGGGGTCTACGCGGTGCGCCAGGGCCCGGTGCTGGTCGACAACCTCCGCCGCTGGCTGGCCGGCGAGCGCCTGCGCGAGTACCAGCCGCAGTCTGACTTCCTGACCCTGCTCAATCTCGGCGACGGGACCGCGGTCGGAAGCAAGTGGGGCGTGCAGGCCGAAGGGCGCGCGGTGCTGCGGCTCAAGGACTGGATCGACCGGCGCTTCATGCGCCGCTTCCAGCTGCTGTCGCCGCAGGGCGAGGAGCTGCCGGGCTTCGCCATGCGCGACGAGGGGCCGGCGATGGCGTGCGGTGGCTGCGCCGCGAAGGTCGAGCAGGACGCTCTCGGTGAAGCTCTCGATCGGCTCGCCGACGAGCTGCCCGTCCCTCCTGCCCGCGGCAACCGGCTGCTGCGCGGGCGCGACGACGTGGCGACCTACGCGCTCACCGAGGGCGTCGACCTGGTGCTCAACGTCGACGGCTTCCGTGCCTTCGTCGACGATCCCTGGCTGGTCGGTCGCTGTGCGGCGCTCAACGCCCTGTCGGACCTGTGGGCGAAGGCGGCGTCGCCACGCTGCGCTCAGGCCTGGATCACCGTGCCCCAGCAGCTGTCGCCCGAGCTCGCCGGCGAGATGCTGTTCCAGGTGCTCGCCGGCGCCCGTTCGGCGCTCGACGAGGCAGGGGTCGAGCTGGTCGGCGGCCACTCGACGACAGGCCCGGAGCTCCAGGTCGGCTTCGCCATCGACGGCGTGCCGGCGGAAACCGAGCCCCGCCTGCTGCTCGCCCAGGCCGAGCTGCAGGCCGGCGACCGCCTGATCCTCACCGGTCGGCTCGGCACCGGGGTGCTGCTGCACGCGGACATGATGGGGCGTGCACCGGGTCCCTGGGTCGAGACGGCGCTGGCGGCGATGCAGAGCGACCGCGCCGCGATCGGCCAGCTGGCCCGCGAGCTCGGAGCGCGCGGCGCCACCGACGTCACCGGCTTCGGTCTCGCCGGACACCTGGCGACTCTCGCCGCTCCGTCCGGCGGCCAGGGCTCGCCGCCGGTTCGGCCCCGCCTCGAGCTGTCGAAGCTGCCCGCCCTCGACGGCGCCGCCGAGCTGCTGCGCCAGGGACTTCGCAGCACCGCTCACTCCCTCAACCGTGGCCGCATCACCGAGCTCGCTCTGTCTCCGGGCGCCGAGACCCACCCGCTGTTCGAGCTGCTGTTCGATCCGCAGACCTGTGGCGGCCTGCTGATCGCGGCGCCGCCCGCGGCCGCCTCGGCGCTCCTCGCCCGCTACGCGGAAGTCGGGATCGAGGCCCGGGGGATCGGCGAAGTCGTCGTGCACGACGGCCGCGACCACCACCGGATCGAGGTCACGGTAGGCTCGCCTGCGCAGAGCGAGGAGACCGTGAGATGAGCACCGACACCGCGAGCGAGGGAAGAGCATCGACGACCTCGTCGATGCCGGACGACCGGCGCGGGCGGCGCGAGCGCCTGCTCGAGAGCCTGCGCGCAGAGCTCGACCCCGAGCACCTCGACGTCTTCGACGAGAGCTCCGGCCACAACGTCCCGGAAGGCGCCGAGAGTCACTTCCGGGTGCTGGTGGTCAGCGCCCGCTTCGCCGGCATGCCTCGCATCGCCCGCCACCGCGAGGTGCACCGGGCCGCGGCGGAGGAGCTCTCCGGCGGCATGCATGCCCTGGCGATCGACGCCTGGACACCGCAGGAGTGGCGCCAGCGTGGCGCACCGTCGCGCTCGCCCCACTGCCGCGGCGGCGGCCGGTGAGATCGATCAGGACCGGCGCTGACGGCGACCCGGCACAGGCCCGTCGCGCAGACGATCCGGCCTCCGGCGCGACACGCGGCGCGTTGCGCACGATCACCACCCTCGACGCCCACACCGCCGGCGAGCCGCTGCGCATCATCACCGGCGGCTTCCCCGAGCCGCAGGGCACCACGATGCTCGAGCGGCGGCGCTGGCTGCTCGCGCACGCCGATCCGCTGCGTCGACTGCTGATGCACGAGCCGCGAGGCCACGCCGACATGTACGGCTGCCTGCCGACGACGCCGGTGTCCGCCACCGGCGACGTCGGCGCGCTCTTCCTGCACAACGAGGGCTCGAGCACCATGTGCGGTCACGCGATCATCGCGCTGGTCACCGTGGGTCTCGAATGCGGGCTCTTCGCGGTGCGCGATCCCGAGCGCATCGTGATCGACACCCCGGCCGGCGCGGTGATCGCGCGCGCCGCGCGCGACGGCACCAGGGTGCGGCGCGTCTCGTTCACCAACGTGCCCTCGTTCGTCTTCGCCCGCGACCTGGAGGTGGACGTCCCCGGGCTCGGCGCATCGGCACGGCCGCTGCGCTGCGACGTCGCCTTCGGCGGCGCCTTCTACGTCTACGTCAGCGCCGCCGACGTCGGCATCGACCTCGCTGCCGGCTCCGAGCGTACGCCGTTGAGCGAGATCGTCGCCGCGGCGCGGGCGATCCAGGCGGCGGTCGAGCCGGTCCTGGAGCTGCGACACCCCTCTGGCGCGACCGACCTCGACTACCTCTACGGCGTCATCCTCAGCGAGGAGGTGGCGGTGGGCGATGCCGAACGGCGGCGCGCCGCCCGGGGACGCGCGATCACCCGCCGCAGCCGCAACGTCTGTGTCTTCGCCGACGGCGAGGTCGACCGCTCGCCCACGGGGACCGGCGTCAGCGGCCGGATCGCCCTCGAGCTCGAGCGCGGCGCCGTGGCGCTCGGCGAGCCGCTGGTGGTCGAGAGTCTCGTCGGCACCTCCTTCACCGTGCGCGCCACCTCTCGCACCTCGGTGGGAGAGCTGCCCGCCGTCGTGCCCGAGGTCTCCGGCTCGGCCTACCTGACCGGGGAGCACCGTTTCTTCCTCCAGCCGGACGATCCCTTCCCCGGCGGCTTCCTGCTGCGCTGAGGACGGCGCCCTCACTCCGCTGCCGGCCCCCTGGCCTCCGGACCGCGAGAGATCTCGGCAGCTCTGGGCTCGCCGACGCCCGACACCGCGAGCCCGTCCGGCGCCGCGGAGTCGCGTGGCAGCGGTCGCACCAGGCGCGCGAAGGCGAGCACCAGCGGCGGCAGAGTCAGCAACAGACCCGCGGCGATCGCGACCAGCACCCAGGCGTTGACCGCCACCGCCCACCAGGTCCAGCGCGCCATCGGGCGCTGGAGATGCACCCGCACGATGCCGAGAGCGAGCTCGCGACCGGTGGCGAGGCCGTCGGCGTTCTCGGGCCTGGCCCGGAGGTCGGCGGCGACGGGCTCGGTCCAACGGTCGCCGATCTCGCGCGGCCGCTCGATCATCCAGGACAGCAGCCGCTGACCGAGACCACGCGCGATCCAGGTCGGCGCGCCGCGCTCGCCGAGACGCGAGTGGCCGCTCTCGTACGCCTTCAGCGCCCGCCGCAGCGCCCCGTCGGAGAAGCTGCGGGTGAGCTCGCCCAACGAGTCCACCGGGAAGCGCTCCTCCCCCTCCACCAGGCGCAGCGCCAGCTCCACCTGGCTCAGCAGCGCCGAAGGCTCGTCGCTCGCCGGCGTCTCGCCCGCCGCCGCCGGTTCCGCGACATCGGGGGGCGGCGGCGGCGCCGCGGCCTCGATCCGCAGCCTCGCCCGCGCCTCCACCAGCGCCCGCTCGGCGCCGTCGAAGCCGAGCTGCGCCGTCTCCTCGAGCAGCGTCTGTTCGAGCATCAGCCGCCGCGCCGCGTGCGCGCCGCCGAAGAAGCCGCCGGCGAAGGTGAGCAGGGGCAGTACGGAGACCGCGAGCAGCAGCGCGATGACGCCGAAGGCGAACGGCCGCCTGCGACGCGCTCCTGCGAGCGGCCAGCGCAGAGCCCAGACCAGGACGACGCCGGCGGCGGCACCCAGCAGCATGCCGCCGACGGTCCACAGCACCGTGCTCGCTCCGTGCACGAGCAGGAAGCCGAGGATCGCCAGGAAGGTCGACATGGCGCGATGCTACTTCGACGGGCCTACGGTCGCGGCATCAGGGCACAGCCCGGTGGGCCGAGCCGCGCACCAGCGACGCGAATACACTGCCGCGAGTGATCACCGCTCTCGCACCCTCGCGATCGAACGGCGCACCCGGAGCGCCAGGCGACACGACCCACCTGGACCGGCCCGACCCACCGACTCCCACCCAGACCCGATGAGCCCCGAACGCAGAGGCCTCGCCGACCGGCTGACCGGTGCCGCGATCAGCCTCGCAGAACGCGCCCTCGTCCCCGACGCGGCGATCCGACTCGGCGCCCGACGGCTGTGCCGGGCGAGGCTTCGCGGCGAAGCCGCGAGCCACCGCGCCGCGGGCCCGGTACGCGACGGGCGCGACGACGCGGGTCTCGCCGACCCGACCCTGGTCGCCCTCACTTCCGGACCGATCGCGATGGCGCAGGAGCTGGCGAACCAGCAGCACTACGAAGTGCCGGTGGAGTTCTTCCACCAGGTGCTGGGGCCCCGCCTCAAGTACTCGTGTTGTCTGTGGAGCAGCGGGACCGACGACCTCGATCGTGCCGAGAGCGACATGCTCGAGCTCACCTGCGAGCGCGCCAGCCTCGTCGACGGCCAGCAGATCCTCGAGCTCGGATGCGGCTGGGGCTCGCTGACCTTGTGGATGGCCCGGCGCTACCCGAACGCGGAGATCCTCGCGGTGTCGAACTCGCGCTCGCAGCGCCTGTACATCGAGGGGTGCTGCCGCGACGAGGGACTGCGCAACGTCGAGGTACGCACCGCCGACGTCGCTTCGCTGGAGCTGTCGCAGCACCCGCCCTTCGACCGCGTCATCTCGGTCGAGATGTTCGAGCACCTGCGCAACTGGAGCGCGCTCCTGCACCGGATCGGCGACTGGCTGGCGCCCGACGGGCGCCTCTTCCTCCACTTCTTCTGCCACCGGCAGTTCGCCTACCTCTACCGCGACGACGGCGCCGGCGACTGGATGGCGCGCAGCTTCTTCAGCGGCGGTCTGATGCCCTCCTGGGACCTGCTGCGCCAGATCCCCTCGCCACTCGTCGTCGAGCAGCAGTGGAAGGTCTCGGGTCGGCACTACGAGAGCACCTGCAACGCCTGGCTCGAGCGCCTCGACCGTCACGACGAGGAGGTCCTGAGGGTGTTCGAGGACGTCTACGGCGAAGACGCGGCGGCCCGCTGGATCCAGCGCTGGCGGCTCTTCTTCATGGCCTGCGCGGAGCTCTTCGGCTACGCCCAGGGAGAGGAGTGGATGGTCGCGCACGCCCTGCTGGCGCCGCGGCACCCGACCGCACGCTGAGCGCGAAGCTCCGACTCGGTGCGCTACGACTCCCCCGGCGTGGCAGCGCGGATCGCCTCGAGCTCCTCAGGCTCGAAGGTCTGCCGCATCATCTCCTCGTGGTGCGAGAAGAAACCCGTCACCTGGAGCGAGACGGTGGCGGGCTGGTCGGTCTCGTTGCGCCAGTACCACCCGTGCATGCCGCCGTACGGAGCCCGCACCGCGCCGTGCTGCTCGCTCGCCTCGAGCAGCTCCTCGTAGCGCACCTCGGTGCCGTCCAGGTCGTTGTACGGGTGGCCGTGCATGTCGACGTACAGCGGCGCTCCGTCGCTGGTCCAGCTGTAGAGCAGCGTCGCGGCCTCGGCGAGGCCGTACTTCACCTCGACCTCCTCGTAGGCGCCGACCGGGACGGTGATCGTCTCGCTGAGGTAGGTCTTGGACTGGCCGGCGTGGAAGCCCTCGGCGACCGGCAGGTCCGCCATCGCGGCGGACTCGCCGCCGCCCAGGCCGGTGAGGCCGATGGCGCCGCCGAAACCGGTGGGGTCGATCCCGTACTCGGCCGGCAGCACCACCAGCACCAGCAGCACTGCGGCGCCGATCAGGGCGCCGAGCACCCAGAGCACGAGCTTGCGTCCCGGCGGCGGAGCGCTCTCCCGCGGCGGTGCCGCCTCTCCCTTCGCCGGTCTTCCTGTCGTCCCACTCATCTCGATCGCCTCCAGCGTCTCCCCGCGCGGCGCGAGCCGCCTGTCGAACCTTCCTGCTTCCCGCGCCGAGCGCGAAGCTCTCAGCGAGACTCCTCCGGCTCCCGCTCGACCCCTACTACGCCACGAAGTAGCCGGCGATCTGCACGCCCATCAGCACGAAGCCGGCCACCATCAGCAGCCAGTTGGTCATCGCCGCGTGGCGCTCGAAGCGCCCGCTGGCGCGCCAGGCCGCGAACACCACCAGGATCGCGGTGAGGGCGGTGAGCTGCCCGAGCTCGACGCCGAGGTTGAACGACAGCATGTTGCCGACCAGTCCCTCCTCGGCGAGCGCCACCTCCTGCAGCTTGGTCGCCAGACCGAGACCGTGGAAGAGGCCGAACACAAGCGTCGCCACCCGGGTGTCCCAGCGCAGACCGAGCGCACGCATGCCGCCCAGGTTCTCGAACGCCTTGTAGACCACCGAGAAGCCGATGATCGCGTCGATCAGGTAGACGTCGACGTGCAGGTCGGCGAGCACTCCGAGCAGCAGCGTGATGCTGTGACCGACCGCGAACAGCGTCACGTAGAGCGCCACGTCGGCGAAGCGGTAGAGGAAGAAGATCACTCCGGCCAGGAAGAGCAGGTGGTCGTAGCCGGTGACCATGTGCTTGGCGCCGAGATAGACGAACACCACCGGCGCGAAGCCGCTGTTGGCGGCCAGGAACTGCTCGTCGCGCTCGGCGACGCCGTGGCCGAGCACGGGCAGGGCGCCGAGCAGCAGCGCTGCGAACAGCAGGGCGAAGACCGCCCGCCGCAGGCCCTCGCATCCGGGACCACCGTCCCGGCCGAGCCGTTCGCGTCGCTCGCTCTGCCTCGTTCGCACTCCTCGCATCGCGCCGCGGATTCTAGCCTGCCGCCGCTGGTCCCCCGCGCGGGGCCAGCAGCTGCTCGACGATCGACGCCGTACCGGCGCGGGCCCGGTGGCGCGGCGGATACTCGTCGCAGCGCGAGGCTTCGAGCCCGAGCACGCGGTCCGCGGCGCTCCACTCGACCATGCCGAGCAGCTCCCTCTCCGGCGGGTTGCGTGGATCGACCAGGGCGATGCGCTCGACCCGCGGCAGCAGGCACTCGCAGTCGATCGGCCAGGTGGTGAAGCTCGACGGCGCGCCGACCGGGCTCTGCGGCTCGAAGAGGAGGAAGTCGCCGAGCACCGCGGGATCGCCACGACGGCGCTGCAGCACCGCGAGCAGGTCGGCCTGGTTGCGGTAGATCTCGCCCCAGTCGCGCAGCGCCTGACGCTGCAGCAACGGCCGCAGGGGATGCCGCGCCGGCAGCGTCATCGACTCGAACTCCGGCCAGCGACGCACGATCGGGATGCGCGAGAGCGGGTGCCGGAAGGGCGCTTCGTCGGCGATCAGCCGCAGCAACGAGGCGAGCCCGTCGTCGTCGTCTGTGCCGGTGACGAAGAGACGGTCGCGTGACGGCGCCACGAACACGGGACCGCCACGCAGCTCGAGCTGGCGCAGCGGCTCCTCGAGCAGCAGCCGGGCGGCGGCGTTGCCGTCCTGCCACGGCGACTGGTAGACGCGGCCGGCGACCAGCGGCTCGAACCCGCTCCGGGTGCGCTGTTCGAGGTTGCGGAGTGCCTCTTCGTACGCCTCGTCGAAGGCGACCTGCCAGCGCTCCAGGCGCTCGCCGTCGATCAGCACCACGCAGTCGGCGAGATCGACCGCCAGCGTGACGCAGAGGCGATCGGTGAGTCGGCGATGGGGCACGGGACGCGGCTCGCGTCCTTCCAGCTCGTCGTAGTAGCGGATGCTCTGGACGAAGAAGCGGTCGCGGATCGACGGCACGATGCGTCCGCGCACCTGCGCCCAGTCGAGAGAAACCGTCGCGGCGCGTGAGCTGCCGAGATCGAGCAGGCGCTCCAGCACCGCGGCGCGCCGCCACGGCCAGGTGGAGTTGATCTCGAGGTGGGCGTTGCCGAGGAAGTAGGTGGTGCCGGCTCCACGCACCGCGAAGTCCTCGGCGTCGTAGCGGGCGTCGGCGACCCCACGTCGGCGCAGTGCCTGCGCCACCCGCTGGCCGGTCTGTTCCGCCGTCCACTGCGGCAGTCGCCGTAGCAACCGCTCGTGAAACCTCACCCTGCAGGACCCCCTTCCCGGCCGCCGTGCAATCCTCGAGTCGACCCGTCAGCAGGCTAGCAAGGGCGGGCGCGCCACCCGTCCTGCCGGCGCCCGCGACCTCGTATCATCCACACAGAGGCCTATGCCGAGACGGCGGGCCAGGGAGACACCGCGACATGGCAAAGCAGGAGAAGAAGGACACGCGGGCTCGACGCCCCGACGTGCCGCCACAGCGCACCCAGCGTTTCGAGGGCAGCGAGCAGCTGTCCGACGAGGATCTCGAGATGGTGGTCGGCGGCCTCAGCCGCGAAGCCGCGCTCAGCCGCTACTACCCGCTGCTGTATCCGGAGCTGGCGAGGCGTACGGGCGGAGGTGGCTGAGCGGAAGGGGTTGGGGGTTGGGGGTTGGGGGTCAGGGGTACCAGCCTTCCCTTCCGCCGCCGGCAGAAGCCGTTCCAGGGACCTCTGCCAGAGATGTGGTTGGATAGCCGACCGACGGCGAGCCGGTCTTTCGCGAGGCACGTCCATACATCCGCCTGCGCCACACGCCGGCGACCTGCTCCGCACCCTTCGCTCCTCTAGTTCTCGGTCGAGCCCCAAACCCCTGACCCCTGACCCCCAACCCCTGACCCCAAACCCCTGACCCCCAACCCCTGACCCCTATCCCCTGACCCCTATCCCCTGACCCCTCCGGCCCCCCTACAGCCTGCTCAGCTCCTCGAGCGACAGCGACTGCAGAGCGCACACCGCCGCGGTCAGTTGCCCAGCGGCCGTCTCCTCGCCGTGGCTGGCACGGCCGCGAGCCTCGTCCCTGCTGCGTCGCCACCACTCCTGCACACTCTCGCTGGCCCGCGCGGTGAGGTCGACCAGCAGGCCGAAGGCCTCGTCGCCGAGCGGCGGCTCGCCGCGGTACTGGTGCACTCTGCCGCCCTCGCGCAGGCCGTCCTCGATGCCGAGCAGGCGGCGCGCCAGCGTTGCCGAGTAGTCGTCATAGGCGGCCACCAGACCGGCGAAGTCGGCCACGAGCTCGTCGTGCAGGTGGCTGTGCAAGGCGCCGGTCATCCTCAGGGTGAGGTAGTGGGCGCACTCGTGCTCTCGGCGCACGATCATCGAATCGCGTTCCCACTGCTCCGGGGCGCGACCGAGCTCGGCCGCGGCGACTCCCGAGTAGGGGCCGCAGCTGAGGACGACGAGGCGATCCTGATACTGGTCCTTGTGCTGCCGGAGGCGCTGGAACTCGGCGCGCCACGCCGAGCCGTCGAAGTCGGACGCCTGGCGACCGGACAGCCACCTCTGCTTCCAGCGCTCGATGCGATCCCAGTTGTTGAGGCCGCGCAGGATCATCGCGCCCATCTCCGGGCGCACCGGACGCGGCTCGCCCCGCTGCGCCAGCGCCTGCACCAGCAGCTCGAAGTCACGACGGTCCCTCGCCGTGAGCACCGGCACCCTGCCGGCCACCGAGCGGTGCAGCTCGATGGTGATGCCGTCGGGGTCGTGGAACGCGACGCCGTCCTCGGTCGACGCCGGCCACTCGCCGCGCAAGGTCGCCGCGCGGTACTCGTCGGTGCAGCTGATCCCTTCACGCACCGGGAAGCGCAGCTGCACCAGCCGCCTTCGCAGCGTCGCCACGGCGCCGTCGCGCTCCGCCTCTCGCACGTAGTCGCTCCACGCCTCGCACTGCGGCTCGTCTCCCGGAGGCAGATCGCCCGGATCGAGAGGCGGCGGCAGCGGGCTGCGCTTCAGCACCTCGTCGATCGCCGCCGCCGAGCCGCCGAGATCCGCGAGCACTCGTCGACGCAGCTGCTGGCGCCGCGCCTCGTTGACGGCCGCGCCGCTCACACGTGCTGGCGGGCCGCGAGCTGCGCGAACTTGCCGCCCAGCGCGATCAGCTCGTCGTAGCTGCCCTGCTCGGCGATGACTCCCTGATCGAGCACGCAGATGCGATCGGCGTTGCGGATGGTGCTGAGGCGGTGGGCGATGACGATGCGGGTCGCCTGCAGCCCGTCGATCGACTTGGTCACCATCGCCTGGGTGCGGTTGTCGAGCGCGCTGGTCGCCTCGTCCATGAACAGGATGCGCGGCCTGTGCACGATCGCGCGGGCGATCAGCAGGCGCTGCTTCTGGCCCCCCGAGAGGCCTCCTCCGCCGTCCGAGATGTAGGTGTGCATCTTCATCGGCATCGCCTTGATGTCGTCTTCGAGGCCGGCCATCCGCGCCGCCTCCCACGCATCGTCGACGGTCAGCGTCGCCGAGTTGCCGATGATGTTGCGGTAGAGCTCGGCGGGCAGCAGCTGGCTGTTCTGCAGCACCACACCGAGCTGCTGGCGCACCTCGCGGATGTCCAGCGAGTCGAGCTCCTGGCCGTCGTAGTAGGTCGATCCCTTCTGCGGGATCTCGAAGCCGAGCATCACCCGCATCAGGGTCGACTTGCCGCTGCCGGAGCCGCCGACGAAGGCGACGAATTCGCCGGGCCGGATCTTCAGCGTGATGTCGCGCAGGATCCAGGGCCCCTCCTCGTCGTAGCGGAAGTGCACGTGGGCGAGCTCGATCTCGCCACTCAGCCGGCCAGGGTACGACTTGGTCTCGGAGACCTCGGGCTCGGTGGTGACGATCGGCTTGAGGCGCTCGTAGATCGGCACCACCCGCAGCATGTTGAGCGACGCCTGGCTGAGCGCCATCGAGGCGGCGAGGAAGGCTCCGTAGGCGGCGTTGAAGGCGATGAACTCGCCGGTGCTGAGACCCACCGGATCGACCGCCCGCAGACTCACCAGGGTGAAGTAGATCGCCATCGCCGAGAGCACGCCGAAGCCGCCGTTGAAGACCTCGGCGAAGTTCTGGATGCGACCGACCTTGAATCCGAGCCGCCGCATGTCGGAGAACTCGGCGGCCCAGGTGCGGAAGGCGTGGTTCTCGGCTCCCGAAACGCGCAGCTTGGCGACGCCGGAGATGAGCTGCAGCACCAGTCCCGAGATGCGGCCGCCGCTGGCCATCATCTGGCGCTGGAAGTGCAGCTGCCAGTAGTTCACCGTCACCGTCACGCCGATGAACAGGGCGGTGAGCCCGACGGCGACGAGGCCGAGCCGGACCGAGTACTTGAACATCAGGAAGAGGTAGAAGACCGAGCTCAGCGAGCCGAGGATGGCCGAGATCCCGGCGCCGGCGAGCAGGTCGCGGATGGCGTTGATCCCGGCCGCCCGCTGCGCCAGGTCGCCGGCGGTGAAGTCGCGGAAGAAGCCCGACGGCAGGTTCAGCAGCCGGTCCCACAGTGCCGCGCCGATGGTGTAGTCCATGCGTCCCTGCATGCGCAGGGTGGCGATCGCCTGGGTAATGGTGAAGGCGGTGCGCACGAAGGCCGCGGCGAGCAGGGCGGCGACGAACTGGTAGAGCAGCGACCGCTCCGCCTGGGGTATCGCGGCGTCGAAGATCTGGCCCGAGATGTACGGGGTCAGGGCGCCGAGTACGCCGATCAGGATGCCCATCAGCGCCAGTCGCGCCACGTCGGGCTGCATCCTGTGCAGGCCGAAGCGCAGCAGGTCGAGCGCCTTCAGGGGGCCGTCGGGGAACGGACGGTAGAAGCTCTGGGCGAAGTAGTCGATGCCCTCGGCGAGGGATGCGTTGACCCGTCGGGTCTCGCCGCTGCGCGGGTCGTAGCAGACGTAGGCGTCGGCGCCCTTCGGGATCAGCGCCACCGGCTCGCCGCTCTCCTGCAGGGTCGCGAGCAGCGGTCCCAGGTCCTTCTTCCACCATCCCTCGCGCAGCACCACCTGCCGGTAGCGGAAGCGCGACGCCTTGGCGATCATCGCCAGGCGATCGGCAAAGGGGAGGTCCGGGCGCAGGTCCGGGTGCGACTCGATGCGCATCCCGTGGTAGGCGCCGATGCGTGCGGCGGCGTCGAGCAGCGGGTCGTCGATCGCCGTCACCGGCCCGGTGGCGGCAACCGCCGGCTCGCTCGACCACTGCATCACCGCGGCGAGCTCCTGCAGCGCCGCCTCGCCCGCCGCCGAAGCGTGCTCGGCCTTCGAGCGCAGACGCTGGAACTCGTCGAGTGTGGCCAGGCGCTTGTTGATGAACTCGCAGCTGCACACCGCGGCGTGGAAGGTCTGCAGGCCGGCCCAGAAGCGCTCCTCGCCGACCACATCGGAGGCCGAGTGCGCCCACAGCACCACCTCGCCCTCGGCAACCGAGCCCTCCACCCAGGTGTCGGCGCTGAGCGGGAAGAGGCTGAGCGAGTAGGCCTGCTCGAGCGACGGTGCGCTGGCGTAGTTCAGCGACTCGCTGCTGACGAACAGCAGGTCTCCCGCCGCCGCCTCGACCCACAACACGCCGCGACGCGAGCGGGCCGTCTGCTGCGCCTGCAGGGCGACGTAGTCGTCGGGCTCGAGCATCAGATCGGCGACCGGCGTCGGTGCCATGTCGCGGGTCAGGCGCTCGCCGAGCTGCACCACCCAGGCGTCCAGGGCGGCGGCGACGGCGGCGCTGTGGCTGTCGTCGAGGGCGAGCTGCTGCAGCCGTTCGAGCTCGATCCGCCGCAGCACGGTGCCCATGCGACCGACGGCGAGGAAACCGGCGTCGATGCCGTAGCGCGTCGGGTCGATGCCGAAGATCAGCGCCCCTTCGTCGAGGGTCATGAAGTAGCTGCGAGCGCCCTTCGCGGCGCCCGCCTCGATGTCGACGACGAAGAGATGCACCTCCCCCTCCTCGACCCACCACACGGTGTCCGGCGCGTCGATCAGGAAGGGCCGGTCGCCGCCGGCCTCGACAGCCTCGCCCTCCTGCGAGAGCAGGGCCGCGAGAACCGATCCGGCGTCCTCCTCGCCGCGGGTCGCGGCGGGCGGCGGGGCGGATCCGTCGGCGGCGACGGAGGCGGCCTGAGGCTCGGGACTACTCATCGATCAGGCTCTGGTAGGGGCCCTTGACGTTCTTCATCTCTTCGTGGGTGCCTCGCTGCACGATCTTGCCGCGGTCGAGGACGAGGATCTCGTCGCAGTCGCGGATCGTCGACAGGCGGTGGGCGACGATGATGCAGGTGCAGCCGCGACGTCGCAGGCTCTCGTCGATCTTCGTCTCGGTGGTCGGATCGAGAGCGCTCGTCGCCTCGTCGAGGATCAGGATCGTCGGCTCGCCGACCAGAGCCCTGGCGATCTCGAGCCGCTGGCGCTGACCGCCGGAGAAGTTCGAGCCTCCCTCTGAGACCGCCGAGTGGTAGGCACCGTCGCGGTTCTCGATGACCTCGGCGATCGCGGCGTCCTTGCACGCCCCGGTCACCGCGACGTCGCGGATGCTCGGGTCCCACATCGCTACGTTGTCGCGGATCGAGCCGGCGAACAGGAAGACCTCCTGGTCGACCACCGCGATGGAGTTGGTGATCAGGTCCGGCGGCAGCTGCTCGAGCGGGATCCCGTCGTAGAGGATCTGGCCCGACCACGGACGGTAGAGGCCGGTGATCAGACGCGCGATGGTCGACTTGCCGCTGCCGCTGCCGCCGACCAGGCCGATGCGCTGGCCGGGCTGGATGGTCAGGTCGAAGCCGGTGATCAGGGCCGGCTCGAGCGGCGAGTAGCCGAACTCGAGGTTCTTGAGCTCCACCTTGCCGCTGAGCTTCAGCAGGCCCTCGGCGGCGGGATGGCTGCGCCCCTCGCGCCGGTAGCGGTGATCCTGCGGGTACCGGGTGACGTCGTCGAGGCGGTTCATGTCGGCCTCGAGCTCCTGGATCGTCGAGCCGAAGGCGACGAAGGTGTTCAGCGGCCTGGAGAAGCTGGCCATCAGGGTCTGGTAGGCGACCAGCATGCCGACGGTGAGCTCGCCGTTCATCACCTTGAGGCCGCCGAGCAGCAGGATGGTGATGGTGGTGATCGAGTTGATCAGCGTCGGCACCGAGCCGACCCAGGCGCCGAGCATGCCGATGTCCTGCTGCGCCTGCATCGCCTTGGCCTGGTAGCCGGCCCAGCGCGAGAAGAACTCGGCCTCGCCCCCGGTGGCTTTGAGGGTCTCGATCATGCGCAGGCCGCCCATCGCGGTGCCGGTGAGCTTGCCCTCCTCCTGGGCGAGGCGGCGGCTGGCATCGACGCGGCGGCGCGAGACCAGGCGCACCGCGACGACATTGAGCAACGCCAGAGCGATGCACACCAGGGTCAGGCTGACCGAGTAGATCATCATCAGCGCCGCGTAGAAGAACAGCAGCAGCATGTCGATCGCGGTGGTCGCGAGCTGGCCGGAGAGCACCCGCGCGACCTTGTCGTTGATCATCACGCGCGAGCCGATCTCGCCGGCGAAGCGCTGCGAGAAGTAGCTCACCGGCAGGCGCAGGATATGGGCGAAGAACTTGCTCGACTCGACCAGCGCCAGCTTGGTCTCGAGTCGTAGCAGATAGGTCTGCTGCAGGTAGTTGAGCACCAGCTGCAGCACCATCGTCAGCCCCATGCCGAGCAGCAAGGGCTGCACGATGGCGGCGCGGCCGGCGATCAGGTACTCGTCGATGAACACCCGGCTGAAGGTCGGGATGATCAGCCCCGGGATGACCAGGAAGAGGCCGGCGAGCACCACGAACGCGAGCGCGGTGCGCGAGCCGTCGAGGCGGCGCTGCAGCGCCGGGAAGATGCCCGGCTTGTCACCCCCGGGCTCGAAGTCGTCCCCCGGCTCGAAGGTCAGGCAGACGCCCGAGTAGGAGGCGTCGAGGTCCTCCATGTCGAGAACCCGCGGGCCCTGCGCCGGATCGTTGATGTAGACCTTGCCGCCCTTGAAGCCCTCGAGCACCACGAAGTGGTTGAAGTTCCAGAACAGGATGGCCGGGAAGGTCAGGTCGAAGAGCTGTTTCAGGTCGTTCTTGAACCCCTTGGCCACCAGCCCGTACTTGCGCGCTCCCTTGAGCACGTTGCTCGCCTTGCTGCCGTCGCGCGAGACACCGCAGTCGACCCGCAGATCCTCGAGCGCGACGAAACGCTTGTAGTGGCGCAGCACGATCGCCAGCGCCGCGGCGCCGCACTCCACCGCCTCCATCTGCAGCACGGTGGGAGTGCGCACCCGCCGGCTGGGAGGCTTGGGCAGGTCGCTCGCCTCGTCTTCGTCGACGCGCGCCTTCGGCTTGGCTTCGCTCTCCGGCGCCGGCGCCGGTCGGTGGGCGCGGCGAGGCTTGCGCCCCTCCTCCGAAGGCGTCGGCCTCTTGCGCTGGGGGCGCACCGCCGACGGCGCGGGCGGCTTCGAGCGCAGCGCCGCCGGCTGGTCGGCGAGGCGCAGCACCAGCGACAGGTCGAACGGATCCTCCGCGGTCTTCTCGCGCTTGGAGGGCTGCTTGAACAATCCCGCAGGAGAGGAGGCACGCGGCGCCGAGCCTTCGGCCGGAGCCGGCACGGCTTCCGCGGGGCGACCTTCAGAGCCCGTCGACGGGGCCGTGGCCGGCCTCTCGGGGCGCGCAGCGGGCTCCCGGGACTCCTGGGAGGGCCGCGCAGCAGGCGTGCGGGCTGGCGGCGCGGGCGCCGGTGGTGACACGGCGGGCGGCTTCTCCTCACGACCGCCTGTGCCCGGCGGGCCGGCCGGCTCGGCGCCGGATGGCGCGAAGCGGGTCGACAGCGGATCCGGCGCAGCGTCCGGCGGTTGACGATCGGCCGCGACCTGCGATCGCGGAGGATCCTGCGGCGCGGGATCGGGCGGCGGATCCACTGCCGCGGGCGGATCCGGGACGGCACGCTCGCCGGAGGATTCCGCAGACACCGACGACACCGACGGCACCGACGGCACCGACGGCACGGCGGCAGGCTCGGGGGTCCGCGGTCGCGGCTCATCCGACGGCTGCGCCTCGGCAGGTGGCGCCTCCGTCTCGGCCGGCGCCTGCTCGACCAGCTCGAAGACGAACTCGATCTCGCCGAAACGCACGACGTCGCCCGAACCGAGCATCGTCACCTGATGGATGCGCACGCCGTTGACCTGGGTGCCGTTGGAGCTGCCCAGGTCCTGCACCGAATAGCCCTTGCCGGCCGGCTCGAGCAGGGCGTGCCGGCGCGAGACGGTGCCGTGCAGGATCTGCACCCCGGCCGCCTCGTCGCGGCCGATCAGGGTCGAGCCGGTGAGCGTCACGGTTTCCGCGTCGTGCCGCGGCCGGAGCAGTGCGATGTTCGCCATGTACGCTCAGCTCGCCCCGATCGCCTTCTTGAAGATCGGCACCACGTACGAGATCGGCCGGCGCTCCTCCACCGTGACCTTGGCCATGATCGGAGTGCCCGAGAAGACCTGCACCGGCGGACCGGTCGACGAGGACCAGCGGAAGCCCGACGGCGTCGCCGGCTCCTTCTCGAGCCGCGCCACCACCTGGAAGGGCGCGCCGTCACCGGTCAGGGCGTTGACGGTGTTCTGGTTGCGCAGCGTGCGCATCAGCGACTCGGGGCTCTCCGGGTAGTCGCCGACGGAGAGCACCTCGGCCATCATGAAACCGTACTCCTCTGGCTTGACCGTCGCCGGCGAGACCCGCACCTCCATCCCCTCCTGCACCTTCTTGCCGTCGGTCGCGGGGACGTAGAAGACCGCCGCGAGATCGCTCTCGAACGACTCCATGGTCACCAGCCTCGAGCCGCCGCCGACGAGGTCGCCGACCGTCGCCACCACCTCGATCACCCGGCCCGAGAACGGGCTGCGCACCTCGGAGCTCGATTCGCGCTCGCGCTCCAGCTCGTCGAGCTGTCGCCGGATCGCGTCGACCCGGTTCTCCTGCCCGGTCTGACGGTCCTGCTCGCCGCGGATCTGCTGCCGGATCTGGGTGATGCGCTGCTCGGTGGCGAGCACCGTCGAGCGGGTGATCAGGCCCTTCTGCAGCGACTCCCGCTGCCGCTCGAGCCTGGCCTGCTGGGCGCGCAGCTCGGCGTACAGTCCCGAGGTCACGTCGCCGGCGCCGCCCTGCGTGCTCGCCTGGGCGATCGCCTCGTCGAGCTCCTCGCGCTTGTTGCGGATGCGCAGCTCCAGCGCCTCCTGCGACAGGCGCGCCACCAGATCGCCCTGCGACACCGAATCGCCCTCGGCGACGAGGATCTCGATCAGCCGCCCCTGGGAGCCGGCGGTGATCGAGAGCAGCCCCTCGCCCGGGATCAGGATGCCGCTGCCGTCGACCTTGGTCGACACCGTGCCGAGGAATCCCCACAGCACGATGAGGATCAGCACCGAGCCGACCGCTCCGAGCGCGATCCACCCGCGCGGCGAGGTGACCTGCATCGCCACGTCGAGCTGCTCGGGTGAGGCGAGTCGGTCGAGTGCGGCTTTGCGGAACAGCTGCTTGGCCATCGTTACTGGTCTCCTCGATCGGTCGCGTACGCACAGCGTCGAGCCGGTGACTCGGGGGATCTTCGCGCCGCGCTCATGCCCGGCCCACCAGCCAGCCCTCGAACCAGGTCTGGACCTGGGCGGAGCAGAAGAAGATCGCCGGGTAGGTCGCGAAGTAGGTGAAGATGAAGGCGTTGAGGCCCATGAAGACACCGTTGAGCAGATGGAAGGTGGCCGCCCAACCCACCAGCAGCAGGCAGCCCGGCATGCCGGTCAGCAGCACCAGCGGGAAGGCCGTCTCGAGCACGATCACCGCGCTCATCACGTAGCGCAGCCGTACGCCGCGATCCGCCAGCCCCGCCAGGAACGGATGACCGAACAGGCTGTGGCGGGCGAAGAGCGGGAAGACCTGACCCGAGCGCCAGGACTTCACGAACGCCTTGTGCCAGCCGTTCGAACAGTACGAGAGCACCGACTGCAGAGCGACGAACCAGAGCGCCCCCTGCACCACGAGCGGGTTCGAGCTCTGCATCCAGGCAAAGGTGAGGCCGAACCAGACGATCAGCTCCATCGAGTCGGCGCCGCTCGCCTGGGGCTGCCGGGCGATCGTCAGGGCGCAGCTGGTGGCGATCACGAGACTGAGCGGGCCCAGCGGCCACGCCGACGCCGGCAGCTCGGCGCTCGACAGCACGGCGAGCAGCGCCACCACCGCGACCAGCCGGGTCAGCGGCAGCACCAGCACCGCCGGGTAGGTGGCCGGGAAGCCGATCCGCGACAGCTCGCGGAAGCGCTGCTTCTGGACGTGCCAGGCGAGCGCGCCGTCGTCGCGGAACATGCGGCGCGCCGCCAGCAACTCGAGGCTGGCGACCAGTGAAGCCAGCGACGCCAGCACGGTGACCAGGCGCAGCATCGCCAGCGGCTCGCCGACCGCAGTCGCCAGGCGATCGAGCATCGCGACGAGCTCGCTCAATCATCCCTCCCCACCGCCATCGGAGCCATCGCGGAGCGGCAGCGGCGAGATCGGCGGCGACCGGTAGATCAGGCACCTGCCCGCGTCCTCCGGTGGCTCGGCGCCGAGCACGATGGCGAACCGCCGCTCGCCGGCGGCGGGCGCGGGCATCGAGGCGACGACGTTGCGCAGCGCCTTGAAACCGGTCGAGGTCTGCAACCGGCTCACCATGCCCCAGGCCGAGCGGCGTGCCTGGAGAGCGTGCCCCGCCTGCTCGCGGGCGGCGTAGAAGAGCCAGAAGCCGCGGCGCACCTCCGGATTCCACACCAGCTGGCGCAGCCGCCGGCGCACGCCGTAGTCGACCGGCCGCCAGTCGCCGGGTCCCTCTTCGATCCACAGTCGCAGGTCGGCCGGCGGCAGCACGAACAGCGTCCAGTTCGGCCACAGCCCGAAGCGGTTCGCCCGCTCGAGCAGCTGGCCGATCCGGCGGCCCTCGAACTGGTTGAGGAAGGTCAGCAGGAACACCACGCCGAGCACCGACAGGGAGATCGCCGACCAGGCGTCCGGGCTCACTCACCGGCCTCCAGTCGCGGCCTGGCGAAGGCGTACGACTCGGCGCTGGTCGCCGCGAGCAGCCTGCCGGTGGCGAAGCGCCACCGTGCCAACGCCAGCGCCTGGTCGAGCCGTGCCGAGAGCTCGTCGAGGCGCGCCGAGGTGAGCCTCGACTCGGAGGTGATGCCGTCGATGACGGTGCCGTCGCCGAGTCGGAAGCGCTCCTCGTCGGAGGCCAGGATCGCCTCGTAGCCCTCGCGGGTCTGCTCGCGCAGCCTCGCGGTGGCGATGGTCTGCTCGAGCACGCTGAGCTGGCGCGCCGCGTCGCTGCGCACCGACCTCTCGACCTCCCGCTCGTTGATCCGGGCGCTCGACTCGAGCGCCGTGGCCTGCGCCAGCTGACCCCGAGCGACCCGATTACGCACCGGGAAGTCGATGTCGATCTGCAGCTGCAGGCTCGGCCCGGCGTAGTCGCCGAGGAAGGTCTCCTCGAGACCCTCACCGAAGCTGCGCCCCTCGAACACAGCGCTGTAGGAGCCGACGATCGAGAGATCGAAGCGGCGCTTGAGGTTGAGGCGGGCCGCCTCGCGCAGAACCTCGGCCGACTCGCGCTGCAGACGCGCCGACTCGAGGTCCCAGCGCCGGCCGAGCAGATCGCTCATCCCGGTGTCGCGCTCGCCGTCGGGCAGGGCCTGCGCCGCCCGCGGCAGCGGCTCGCTCGGCATCGGCGCCTGCTCGTAGCGATCGAGCTCGAGACCGAGCACCCGGGCGAGATCGATGCGTGCCCGGCGCAGCGCCTGCTCGGCGTCGACCACCGAGGTGCGCAGCTGTGCCAGCCGGGCCTCGACCCGTGAGATCTCGGCGGCCGGCACCTCGTCGCCCTCGATCAACCCCTCGGTGATCTCGAACAGGCGCACCTGGTTCTCCACCGAGAGGTTCAGCAGCTCGACCCGTTCGGCGGCCGCCGCCGCGTTCCAGTAGGCCTCGACCACGGCGAGCACTGTCTGCGCCGCGGCGTGGCGCTCGGCGGCCTCGGCACTGTCGACCAGCAGGCCGGCCGACTCGAGCCCGGCGCCGACCAGCTTCGCGCCGCGCCCCTTGCCGAGGGGGATCGAAGCGGCGAGCAGGAACTCCGCGGTGTAGAGGTTGGGGACGCCGAGACCGCCGAAACGCTCGTCGAACTCCTTGCCGACGAAGTTCTCCTCGAACGAGGAGAAGCTCACCGCCGGTGAGAGCGCGATGCCGGTGCGGAACTGCCTTGCGAAGGCCGCCTGCAGGTCGAGGCGGAAGCTCTCCTCCTCCTCGGGCAGCGGGCCGAGGTCGAGAAAGGCGCGGCGCAGCGGCGGGATCGCCAGCCGCAGCGCCCGGATCACGTTCTCCACCGAGGTGCGCTGGATCTGGATCTGCTCGGTGAGCAGCTCCTCGAACTCGGGCGGCAGGAACGGCGCCAGCACCTCGTAGAGCCGGGTCAGCTCGGCGGCGCGCCGCAGCTGCTCGGCGGTCGGGCACTGGATGCGCTCGATGATGTTGCCGTCCGGATCGGTGATGGTGAGCACCGAGCCTTCCGGGCAGTCGGCGAAGATGCGACGACCGAAGTTGCCCTCGAGCGACTGCTCGAAGCTGTTGGCGACGTCGTCGAACGTCTGCGCCGGGACCTCGAAGTTGGAGCGCCGCTGCCTGGCGAGCGCGAGACGCCGGTCTCGCAGCACCCGCTGGCGGTAGTCGGCGGAGGTGCGCAGCACCAGGAAGTTGTCGAACTGCCCGTCGGCGACCTGCTCGAGCGCCCGCTGCTGGGCGGTGTTGGCGGCGGCGGCAAAGAGGGTCGGCGACCCCTGCAGCGCGATGCGCACCGCCTCCTCGAGAGTGAGCTCCGCGCCGTCCGCTGCGAGCGGGCGGAAGGCCGGCGCCGGGCCCCAGTCGATCCTGTCGATGATCAGGCCGTCCACGTCGGCGGCCTCCGCGCTGGTGGCCGCGAAAGCCGCCGGGCAGGCGACCAGCGCGACGAGGCCGGCAAGGGTCAGCGCCGACAGGCCGTGGCAGAGCCCGTGCCTCGGGCCGCGTTTCGTCACCGCGCCACTCATCGCGCCGCCTCGGGCAGGCTGACCAACGACCCGGCGTCGATCTCGGCGCCGCCGTCAGAGATCCGCACCAGGCTGCCGGTCTCGAAGCGCAGCCGGGCCAGCAGCTGGGCGTAGCGCACCTGTGCCGCGATCTGCGCCAGCAGCGCATCGGTGGTGCGCTCCTCGGTGAGGATGGCATCGATCAGCGTCGCGCTGCCGAGGCGGAAGCGCTCGAACTCGTCCTCGACGGTGCGGTTGTACGCCTCGACGGCGGCTTCGGCGTGCACCAGCTGGGCGCGGGTGTCGATCAGCGACTGCCAGATCTCCGCCACGTTGCTGCGGATCAGACGCTCCAGGTTGCGGGCCGAGATCTGGCTCTGCGCCACCAGCGCCTGCTGCTGGCTGTAGAAGCCGCGGGCGGCGTTGTTGGCGAGTGGTCGGGCGTAGTCGAGGGCGGCGGAGGCGCTGGGCCCGACCCACGAGTCGTCGAACAGCTCGGAGTAGGAGTCGTCCACTGCGTTGCCGAGGCTCCAGTCGGTGGTGAAGTCGAGCTGCGCCGCCAGATCCCGCTCGGCGGCGGCGAGCAGCACCCGTCCCGAGTCCTCGAGCAGCCGCGCTGCCAGCAGGTCGCGACGCTCCGAGAGCGCACCGGTGACCAGCGGCGCCGGCGGAGCACCGTCCATTCCCGGCGCCACCTCGGGGAACTCGCCGATCGCGGTCGGCGCGTCGGCGGCGTCGTCGAGCTCGATCCCGATCGTGCGAGCGAGGTCGATCGCCGCCAGCTGCACCGCATTGCGCGCCACCTGCAGCGAGCTGCGGGCGTTGGCCATGCGGGCGTCGATGCGCGGCAGCTCGGCCGCCGGCAGCTCGTCGGCCTCGATCAGGCCGCGGCTGAGCTCGGTGAGACGACCCTGACGCTGCAACGAGGCGTCGAAGACCTGCAGCCGACGCTGCGCCCCCAGCAGCTCCCAGTAGGCGAACGCGGTGGAGAGCGCGGTCTCCGACGCGCCGTGCAGCAGCGACGCCTCGCTGGCGTCGAAGTCGATCTCGGAGGCGCGCTCGAAGGCGCCCGTCGACACCTTGCCGCGCCCCTTCAGGAGCGGCGCCGTCAGCGAGAAGCCGATGCGGCCGGTGTACAGATCGGGGATCCCCTTGCCGCCCTTCTGCGGATCACGCGGCTTGCCCTTGTAGTTGCTGCCCTCACCGGTGAAGTCGAGGTCGGGGCTCAGTCTCAGGCCGTTGCGGAAGGTCTTGTCGAAGCCGAGGTTGAAGCTGCCGAACCAGCTCTCGTCGATGTCGGGCACGTCGCCGAGCATGGTGAGGTCGTCCTGCGCCGTCATGGCCGACTCGCGGGCATCGTCGATCAGCCCGGTGAGGATGTCGATCTCGGCGCCGATGGCGTCGTTGCGCAGTCCCTCGAGCTGCTGTCGCAGCGCCGGGTCGTTGGCGTCGGCGATCAGGATGTCGAGCAGGCCGACGTTGGTCAGGAAGTCGGGATCGAGCAGCGCCAGCTCGGCCGGGGTGAGGCTGCCGATGTCGGGATTGGCCTGCAGCCTCTGCACCACCAGGCGCGACTGGGTCAACACGTCGGCCTGGAAGTTGCCGGCGTCGATGTCCTGCTGCAGCATGTCCCGCTGCTCGCGCAGCGGCTCGAGCTGCGACTCGGTCAGCGCGTCCTGGTTGTATTCGCCGCGGACCGTGCTGCTGATCACCAGGTCGAACTGGCCCTGTGCCTCCTGCAGCAGGCCGAGCGAGAAGTCGCGATCGGTCTCACGCAGGCGCAGGTTGGGATCGTGGGAGATCGCCAGCCGCACCGCCTCCTCGAGGTCGAGCGCCCGGGATTCGGCCGGCAGCGGCTGCCACTCCCGCGCCATCGGCTCCGGCAGCGCGCGTGCGCCGTCGTCCTCGGCCGATGCCGCGACCGGGGCCATCGCCCAGCCGGCGAGAGCCGCCGCGGCCAGGACCGCCCAGCCATGGACCCAGGCGCGTCCGCCGTCGGGGCGCCCCACTGCGATCTCGATCGTGTCCGGACTGCTCATCCCACCACTCCTTCTCTCTGGGCCGGCGGCGCGGATCGCGTCGGCCGACCGTGGTTCTGGAAATCGATTCCTTCGCAGATCTGCCTGTCGACTGCTGCCGGCCTGGACGGGCGCCGCGACACCTCGAGCGCCGTCAGCGAGGCCGGCCCCGACTGCAGCCGCAGGAGCACGGTGCCGACGCCGGCGAGACCGCGGAACAGCGAGGCGACGGCGCCGGGGGCGGCATCCTCGCCACTCGCCTGGTCGGCCGAGCCGTCGACGCCGTAGCCCAGTGCGGCGAGCTCCGCGGCCCCTTCGCCCAGCCGCTCGGCGCAGCGCGCCCGCGCCCGCGAGACGACGATCGCGGCGCGCATCTCGGCGGCGCGGCGCACGGTCTCGTCACCGGTCGCCTCGGCGACGGTGAGCATCGCGTCGACCAGCCCGAGATTGCCGCAGCAAACGTGGTCCACCGCGCTCACCGGCACGTACCTCGTGGCGACTTCGGCCCGCTGCAGGCTGCCGGAGCCGAGCTCGATGCCGGCGGCGGTCGCCGCGGCGCGGGCGACCGCCATCCCCGGAGCGCCGTTGCACCAGGTGCGCGCCGCCGTCGCGGCCACGGCGGAGCCGGCTTGCTGTGGCGCCGCTTCCAGCGGCCAGTCGCCGAGCGCCGGCGAGAACCTGGCGTCCTCCCACGCGATCGCCTCGGCGGCCGCGCGCGAGAACGGCGAATAGCCGCTCAGAGAGAACAGGCGGGTCAGCGCCAGGGCAACGCCAGAGTTGCCGTGCGCCAGACCGAGCCGACCGTCGCCGTCCGCCGGCGCGGCAGCGGTCCAGAAGACGCCGTGCCCGTCGCAGCGCGACCGCGACAGCAGCTCGAGCCCGCGGCGGAAGGCACAGTCGTAGAGCCGATCCAGGCCGCTCGCCTCGGCGATGGCGCAGAGCGCCAGCACCCAGCCGGCGAGACCGGAGTCGAGATCGAAGGCGGCGACCGCGTCGGCCTCGGCATCGGTGCGCAGCGCCAGCTCGGCGGCCGCCGCCGACAGCTCGGGATCGTCGAGCGCCGCGGCGCCCCGCAGCAGGCCGAGGACCCTCGATCCGACACCGGTGAGGGCTCCGAGCCGACCCGCGCCGAGGTCCCCGAGGTCTCCCTGGCAAGCCCGTAGCAGCACCTGGCGCGCCGCGCTTCCTCGCCGAGCGGCGGATGTGGAAGCGCCGGGAGCCTCGAGCCAGCGGCCCGCCTCGGCGAGGAAGACCGCGATCCCGAGGTCTCCGAGATAGAGGCTCGACGCGAGGGTCCCAGCCTGCGGCCGCCGCGAGCCGACCGGTTCGGCGAGCCAGGCCTCGAGCCGATCGACGATGCGCTCGACCTCGGCGCGCAGCGTCTCGCTCCCGAGCCGCTCGTCGGCGGTGAACCGCCAGCCGGAAGCCACGTCGGCGGAGGTCACCTCGATCCGGCTCGGAGCGTGCAGGGCGAGGTCGATGACTGCCGTCTGCGTCGCCAGATCGTCGTCATCGAGCCCGCCGATACGCTCCACCACGAGCTGCCAGGCCGACGGCTGTCCGGCGAAGAGCTGGGCCATGGCGCGGTCGCCGTCACCCGCCGCGCTGCGTTCGGCGTCGGCGTGCGAAGCGGCGTCGGGATCGACGCGGATCAGGAAGTAGGGCAGATCGCCGCGGTCGAGGCTGCGCTGCTCGTGCTCGACCAGATCGAAGGCCGGCGGTCGTCGCGCCGCACCCAGCAGCGGTCGGTAGAGACCCTCGAGGGCGAGCGAGCGAGCGTGCGCGGTGCGCTGCTGCGCCGGCATCGAAAGTGCCTGCAACACTCCTGCGTAGAAGTCGCTGGTGCGCGGCAGCACCCGGGCGCGGGCGGCGCGGAAATCTCTCAGTGGGCCCTGCTCGGCGAGCAGCTCGCTGCGATTCCTCACGAACCAGCGGTAGGCCGTCGCGAACCCGTCGCGCAGCGCTTCGCCGTGGTCGCGTGGCGTCGCGCGGCCGCTCGGCGTGCCTGGGAGGTTGCGCTCCCGCGGCGCCTCTCCGGCCTTCCACAGCGGCATCAGACCGTCCCTGCCGACGCCGCGCCAGATCCGGCGCCTCGGGATGCAGTGACCTCCGGGTCCACTCAGCCCGCCGACGTCGTAGCGCTCGCCTCCGGAGCCGCTCTGCTCGAGACGCAGCAGGCCGGGAGCGATCACCGACTCCGCGAGAACCTCGTGGTCGAGTCCGAACGACGACGTGTGACCGTGTCGCGCCATGGCGCCGTGGGCCAGGCTCGGCGAGCAGAAGGTCTCCGCGTCGACCACCACCGGCCCCTCGGCGGAGGCCACGACGTTGCCCCAGTGCAGGTCGGTGGCGCGCAGCGCCCAGGCCACGAACACGAGGCCGCCGGCGCGGAAGAAGTAGCGTTCGACGTCGCGCCGGTCTTCGAAGCTCGCCGGCCCCACGACGCCCCGCATCCAACCGTACCCGTCGCCGGCGACGACCTCGGCCCGCGGCAGCGTCGGCCCACCGCGTCGCTGCATCCACTCGAGTAGCGTGCACAGCGCCAGCTCGAGCTCGACCGGCCGCGGCTTGTAGTAGAGCTCGAGCCCTCCGCTGAACCGCAGGCGCACGACGCTGCGCCCGCCGGCGTGCGCATCGGCGAGTCCTGGGTGGGCGCCGAGCGCGCGGCCGAGAGCCCGGCCGGCGTTCCACTTGCGGAGCAGCCCCTCGTCGCGCTCGAGGCGCAGCGCCAGCTCGTCGACCGCCTCGGTCCAGTCGATGGCGATCCGCGCCACCTGCCTCGCCAGGCAGCTGTACTCAGCGAACAACGCCGCCAGACCCTCGCCGCTCGACATCTCGGCGACGAAGCGTCGGTGCGCTCCCGGAGTCGCATCGGCATCGCGACGGCGCTTGAAGCGCTGGTAGAGAGCGAGCTCGCCGACGCGCGCCAGGCGCAGCAGCAGCCAGCTCTCGAGCGCCTCGAGGGCAGGCGGCGCGAAGCGGCGGCGACTGACGTCGCCGAGCCGTTCGCTGGCCAGGCGGACCGTGCCTGCCCACACCTCGGCGAACGGCGGAGGCTCGCCGACCACCAGCGCCAGACGCCTGGCGCGCGCCTGCGAATCGGCAAGCTCCCGGTCGCTCGACGCGGCGACAACCTCGCCGATGGTGCTCAGCTCGGCGGCGTCGCCTTCCTCCTGCCGCGAGGCGGCGGCGCGCAGCTCGCCCGGCCGGATCCCGCCCCACCGCAGCCGCCGACGCAGCGCGACCGCGCCACCGAGCGCCTCGCTCCACGCCGCGACCAGCGGAGCGGAGTTTCCGGTCTCGGGCAGCACGGACAGCGCCTCCCGGGTGCGATCGCGAGGCAGTCCCCGGGATCGTCGCGCGATGGTCGACAGCGGATCGGTGGTCATGCGGACCGCGGCTCAGGAACTTCGATCGGTGTGAGTGGGCTGAACCTCGTCGGAACGCCGACAGGCCATCCGCCGCGAAGACGCGACGGATGGCCCCGTTCGACAAGGCAAGGGCGGGCGACCCAGGGGCCACCCGCCCACTCGGCGATCAGCGGATGTCCATGTCCCCACCGACCGTGACCGAGACGTTCGAGATCATCGCCGCGTCGCCGCCGACCTGCGTGACCTCGCACTGCACGGGGACGGCTCCGGAGCCGCCGCCCTTGCCGCCGCCGCCTCCGCCGCCGAGGATGCCGCCCGGCAGGAAACCGCCGCCCAGGATGCCACCCAGGAAGCCGCCGGCCACGTTCTCGAGGTCGTCGTCGGAGAGCTCCTCGCCCTCGGCCGCCGGGAACTGCCCCAGCGCGATGTACATCTTGGTGGGGCTGTCCTGCACCACCTCGATCTCGACCTCCTCCGGCAGCTCCTGGCCCAGGTGCCCTTCCAGCACCTTCTTGGGGTCTTTCAGCAGCGCCTGACGATAGGCCACGTTGTCGTTGGCCCACTCCTGCATCTTGTCCTGCAACTCACCGCGGGTGTATTCCGCCATCTCGTTTCTCCCTGATGTTCTTTAGTTGAATGAATGTCTGACTCGTGTCGTGGTCCGAGCGCTGGCGCGATCAGACGTCCATGTTGCCGGTGACGCTCACGGTCACGTTGGAGATCATCGCGGCATCGCCCTCGACGTTGGAGACGGTGCAGTTGACCGGCACCGACCCGGAGCCGCCGCCCTTGCCGCCGCCACCACCGCCACCGAGGATGCCGCCCGGCAGGAAGCCGCCACCCAGGATCCCGCCGAGGAAACCGCCGGCGACGTTCTCGAGGTCGTCGTCGGAGAGCTCTTCGCCCTCAGCGGCCGGGAACTGTCCCATGGCGATGTACATCTTGGTGGGCGTGTCCTGCACCACCTCGATCTCGACCTCTTCCGGCAGCTCCTGGCCGATGTGCTGCTCGAGCACCTTCTTGGGGGTCTTGAGGAGGGCGTTGCGGTAGGCGACGCTCTCGTTGGCCCACTCCTGCATCTTGTCCTGCAACTCTCCGCGCGTGTATTCCGGCATGCCTCGGTCCTTTCCGTTCGCTCGTTCTCTGGTCTACTGACTTCTGGTTTACTGACTTCTGCTTTCTGCTGCGCGAGGTCGCTGCGTGTCAGACGGTCATGTTGCCGTCGACCGACACCGACACGTTGGAGATCATCGCGGCGTCCTGACCGACGTCGGTGACGGTGCAGGTGACCTGCGCCGCGCCGCCGCCACCCTTGCCGCCGCCGCCACCGCCGCCGCCGAGGATGCCGCCCGGCAGGAAGCCGCCACCCAGGATGCCGCCCAGGAAGCCGCCGGCCACGTTCTCGAGGTCGTCGTCGGAGAGCTCCTCGCCCTCGGCCGCCGCGAACTGCCCCAGCGCGATGTACATCTTGGTCGGCGTGTCCTGCACCACCTCGACCTCGAACTCCTCGGGGAACTCGTAGCCGACGTGCTGCTCGAGCACCTTCTTGGGGGTCTTCAGCAGCGCGTTGCGGTAGGCGACGTTGTCGTTCGCCCACTCCTGCATCTTGTCCTGCAGCTCTCCACGGGTGTATTCGGGCATCGGTCTCTCCTCCTGTGCTGGGACCCCTGTTCGCGGGTTCCCGTTGTTTGTCGCCGCCTCAGGCCCGTCGCGCCGGAACCGGCGCCGGGACCTGGAGCGTTTTCTCGAACTCGATCGTCTCGAATCTCACACCGGCCCCTATTGCAGCCACGATGCCAGCCTCGCAGCGACCCTCGGAACGGTCGACCTCGTATCTGCAAACCGTTGAGGGGCGGTCACTTCCGACGATGTCGCGTGAAGTCGGCGAGATGGCTCGTCGGTGCGACCGGAGGCGGCGATGGAGCCCTGGCTCCATCCGTTGGAGGCCGGGCTCCATCGCTCCGACCCCTTCGCTGCCTCGCCAGCACGCACCGCCACCATCTCAGAAGCTCAGGTCGATGCCGACGAAGGCGACCGGGTCGTCGTCGACCAGACCCTCGTCCGCCGACAGCGGATAGGTGAAGTAGGTCGACACCACGGCGCGGCGCGCCGGCCGGAAACGCAGGCCGAGGGCCACCTGACCCACCGTCGCGTCGCCGTCGCGGTCGATGGTCAGCTCGGGCTTGGCGTTGGCGCCGCTGCCGTCCTGCCCGGTGACGCACGGCTGCGCCGCGGTGCAGGGGGCCAGGCCGGCGGCCAGCCGCGAGGCGTTGGCCGCCGCCGAGAGCGCGAAGGGAAAGGCGCCGTCGCTGGTGCCGAAGGTCGTCAGGCCGGTCTGACGTCGACCCAGCAGGTCGAGCGAGAGGGTCAACCGGTCGTTGGCCAGGAAGTCGACGCCGACGGCGAGCTGGGTCTCGTCGGGCAGATCGCCGAAGACGTCGCTGTCGCCGAGCGAGACGACCTGTGCGACGTCGAAGTGGGGCGACCAGCGGCCGTAGAGCCGGCTGCCCGCCAGCCCGGCGCGGGCCCGGGCGCCGCCGGCCCCGAGCAGCTCATCGTCGTCGCCGGTCGGCACCGTGGCGTCGACGATCACGGCCAGGCCACCGTCGCCTGCCTGCGGATCGACGATCTGGTACTTGGCGTCGACGCGCACGTCGCCGAGCCCCGAGGAGGTGCCGCCGTCCTCGAGCTCGACCAGGGTGCCGCCGGCGAACACCAGGTCGTCCTCGATCCTCGGATCGAGGAACCGGTGCAGCCTCAGGTTCTCCGGTGTCGAGATGCGGTCCATCTGGAGGAGGACCCGCGCGGAGAGCTCGTTGCGGACGAAGGGCACGGTGACTCCCAGGTCGAGACGCTCGGTGACGCCGGCCCGCACCTGCAGCGCGGCGATCTCCTGCGTCAACGAGAACGAGGACTGCACCCGGATCAGGTCGCCCTCGTAGTAGGGGGTCAGCAGGCCGTCGCCGGCGGCGTCCACCGCCCGCAGGTTGAAGTCGAAGCCGGGGCGAGAGATCTCGGTGCCGTCGAGCTCCTCGAACTGGCGCTGACTGAAGCCGAGCGCGACGCTCCACATACCCTTGCCGAGGGTGTCCGGGCGGCGCACGAAGGGCGAGCCGAGCAGCAGGCTGGAACGCTCGAAGCGTCCGCTCTCGGGGTCCCAGTCGTGCACCAGGGCGCCGGCGAAGTCGCCGAGCTGCGGCGTCGCGAACTCGGAGCCGATGCGGTCGCGCAGGGCGCCGCCGACCTCGCGCACGCGGTTCGACACGTCGGCGCCGTAGAAGTCGAGGCTGTGGTCGATGCCGCTGGGATCGACCCCGACGTCGAGCAGGATGCCTGCGCCGGCCGGATCGCTCAGCGTGGCGGCCCGCTCGAAGAGCGACGGGATCACGTCGGAGAGGGTCTGGGCGCCAGCCGAGGCGGCGAGCGCGGCGAGGCAGAGGCCGACGCAGACCGGCGCGCGTCGCGAGCCGCGAAGGCTACCCCCGCCTCCGCTCCCGAGCGCCGTGCAGGCCGGCGGCGTGTGCCGGCCCGTCTCGAGAAGGGTGTGCTGCATGCTCTTCGTCAACGCTGCCTCCTGTCGTTGCTGATCGCGGACGAAGGCGTGGTGGCCGGGCCCCCGGTCGCCTCCGCCCGCTCCGGCTTCAGCCGGTGATGTCTCAAGAAGTCCATGAATCGCTGGTAGTCCTGGGAATCGACGCCGAACAGCGGCAGCAGCTCCTGGTAGCTGCCCGAACAGCGGCGCAGCCCGGCCTCGACGATGCGCTGCACCTCGGCGCGGTTGAGGTCGCGGTCGAGGAACGGCCGGTGTACGGACTCCCAGAACGAGCCCTCGCCACGGGCCATCCTCTCGACCAGCTCGCGGCTGACGTCGCTGGACGAAGCGCCGGAGTGGCGCAGGACCTGCTCGACGTCGGAGGGCCGGATGGTGTGACCGTCGCACATCGCGTAGCCGATCGTCGCGACGCTGAGCAGCTCGCGCACGTTGCCGGGCCAGTCGTACTCGGCGAGCAGCTCGATCGACCGCGCCGAGAAGCGCTTGCGTTCTCCGTAGCGCTCGGCGAGCTGACGCATGGCGCGCTCGAGCAGCAGCAGCCAGTCGTCGTCGCGCTCGCGCAACGGCGGCATCTCGACCACGAAGTTACGCAGCCGGTAGAAGAGGTCCTCGCGGAACTCGTGCTCGGCGATGAGCTCGCGCAGCGGCCGGTTGGTGGCGGCGACCACCCGCACGTCGACCCGCTGCGAGCGCTCTGCGCCGAGCGGTTGGATCTCTCCGCTCGACAGCGCCCGCAGCAGCATCACCTGGGCGTCCATGTGCAGGTCGGCGACCTCGTCGAGGAAGACCGTTCCTCCCTCGGCCTGGGCGAAACACCCCTTGCGCCGCCCGAAGGCCCCGGTGAAGCTGCCCTTCTCGTGTCCGAAGAGCTCGCTCACCGTCAGGTTGCCCTCGCGGTACTGGGGGCAGTTCACCGACACCATCGGACCGCGGCGTGGGCTCAGCAGGTGCACGGTCTGCGCCGCGAGCTCCTTGCCGACTCCGCTCTCGCCGATCACCAGCACCGGTTCGGCGAAGGCCGCGAACTTGCGCAGCTGCTCGAGCGCCCGCACCAGCGCCGGCGAGCGGCCGACGATGTGCACCACCCGATTCTCGCCCCAGTCGGCGACCGAGCGCGCCCGCACCATGTCGGCGACGCCGCACAGGTCTCCGTTCGGCTTCGGCTGGCGAAGCAGCGCCCGGCTTCCGGTCGCCGCCTGTCGTCCTCCACTCACTTCGATCGTCTCGGCCCGCACCACTCCCCCTCGAGAGTCGACTCGAACCGGATCACGCAGTTCACGGCCCCGGCAGGTCATCCCGCCTGGCTCCGTCACTTCTTTGGATACGGACCGAGGACAATTTCATCAATCTCCGACCCGCGCAACCGAGAGGTTGCCGCTCGGCCGGCGCCGACGGGCTCTCACCTCCTAGACGGCAGCGGGCGCCACATCGCCTCACCAGCTCCTTCGTCCTTCCTCCCGATCTCCCGCGGTCTCCCCCACGCTCTCCCCGCGGTCTCCCCACGCTCTCCCCGCGATCCGCTCATCCGAACTCCACCCGATCTCCTCGCTCCGATAGGCGCGAGAACTTCTGCTAGGGTGCCACGCCGTCATGAAGATCCTGTCGAGTCCCGCCCCCTTCTCCGCCCTGCGCGGCGGCCGTGAGACGCGATGGAACTGACCACTCGAGAGGTCGGCGAGGTCACGCTCGTCGAGCTGTCCGGCGACCTCGACGGCAGGAACACCGCCAAGCTGACAGAGGCCGCCTCACGGCTGATCGCGCGCGGCAGGACGCGGCTGGTGCTGAGCTTCCAGCAGGCCGGCCGGGTCGACAGCAACGGCGTGCGCGCCCTGCTCCTGGTGCTCAAGCGGATGCGCGCCGCAGGGGGCGGTCTGGTGCTCTGCGAGCTGCCGAAGCAGGTGGCGTCGGCGTTCGAGTTCGCCGGCCTGTCGAAGTCCTTCGCGGTGACGCCGACCCGCGAACAGGCCATGCGTGAGGTGGAGCTCGAGGCGCAGCGCGAGCAGACCGGAAGCCGGGTCGTCGAGGTCGCAGTCGATGACTCCGGGGTCGCGACCGCCGAGGTGGTCGAGCTCAGCGAGGCCGAGCGTCAGGCTCTGGAGCTGTTCCACCAGATGGAGGCGCCGGCCTTCGACTCCGACGAGGGCTGACACCCTCGGAGCCGCGAGCCGCTGACGGCGACGGCGGCCCTGCCGCCCGAGCCTGCCGCCTGCTCAGCCGGCGCGGGTCTTCTTGAAGTCGAGCTCGAAACGCATCTGCACGCTGCCGAAGGCGACCTCGTCGCCGTCTTCCAGCGCCACCTCCTCGCCAGCCGACAGACGGCGACCGGCGACGAAGGTGCCGTTGGTCGAGCCGACCTCCTCGCGCACCGCGAAGCTGCCGTCGCGGTAGACGACTCGGGCGTGGCGACGGCTGGTGGTGCGCTCGGTATCGACCTCCGAGAGATCGATCTCGGGCAGGGTGCCGGCCGCGCGGTCGATGCGACCGACGCTGAGGCTCGGCCCCGAGAGCGGGAACACCGCGCCGCTCGCGCGCTCGACCAGCCGCGCCGCCGGCAGCGCCACCGGGATCGGGAACGACCGCGAGCGTGAGAGCTCGGCGTCCGCCGGCGCCTCGCTCGCCTCGGGGTCGGCTCCGAGATCGATCAGTCGATTCTCGAAGGCGCGCAGCCGTGCGCACAGTTTGCGCATGATGCGCAGCGCGATGCTCGGATCGTGCTGCAGCAGACGGTTGAACATCTCACCGTCGACCGGCAGCACCCGACAATCGGTGCGGGCGCGCACGGTGGCGGTACGCGGCTCGCCCTCGAGCAGGGCCATCTCGCCGAAGAAATCGCGCGTGCCGAGGGTGGCGACCACGCTCTCCTCGCCGCGCTCGTCTGCCTCGAGGACGACCTCCACCTCGCCCCTGTCGATGAGGAACATCTCACGGCCTTCGTCGCCGCGCCGGAAGATGACCTCACCGGCCTTCAGTTCGCGGTATGGGCTCGAGCCCTTCTTGTCGCTCATCCGTGTTCGCTCCTGTTGCTCTCGCGGTCGGCGGCCGGCCGCGCCACTCTCCCTGTCGGCCCCTTTGCCGGCTGGCCGACGTCCGCACCGCCCCTTGGCCGCCGGAGCCAGTCCGGCCCACCGCTCTCTTCACGCAGCGCGGCGCACGATCGGGTCAGCGTGACCGGGCCAGACGCAGGCCGGTGAACTGGAACTGCGTACTCGCGGGCCAGAAGTTGCGGTAGCTCGGCCGGACGTGATCTCGCGGTGTGGCGCACGAGCCGCCGCGCAGCACGCGCTGGTTGTCCATGAACTTGCCGTTGTACTCCATCAGGGCGCCGTCGAACGGCCGGTAGCCGGGGTACGCCTCGTAGTGGCTCGTGGTCCACTCCCAAAGGTCTCCGGCGGCCTGCTGCAGCGTCGCACCGGCGCGAGCGGGGCGAGGATGCAGAGCTGCGTCCTCGAGGAAGTTCCCCGCGGCAGGGGTGAAGCCGTGCTCGAGCGCCGCCACTTCCCACTCGCGCTCGCTGGGCAGGCGGCTGCCGTCGCCGAGCTCGCGGGCTCTCCAGTTGGCGTAGGCGTCGGCCTCGTAGAAGCTGACGTGAGCCACCGGCTCGCAGGGATCGAGTCGGCGCAGACCACCCAGGGTCCAGGCGGTGACCGAGGCGCCGTCGCGCTGTTCCCAGTAGAGCGGCGCGCGGACCCGGTCCTCCTGCACCCAGGCCCAACCGTTGGCCAGCCAGAGCAGCGGGTCACGGTAACCACCCGCGTCGACGAACTCCGCGAACTCCCCCACCGTGACGAGCCGCGAGGCCATCTCGAACGGCTCGCAAAAGACTCGGTGTCGTGGCCGCTCGTTGTCCCAGGCCCACTCCTCCTCCTTCGCGCCGATCGTTCGCACGCCGCCGTCGCAGGCCAGCCACTCGAGCGCCTGCGGGCCGGCCGCCTCGAGCATCTGCGGCTCGGAGTAGGCCCGTCTCAGAGCAGGCGGGTTCGTTCCCAGGATGTGCTTGATCTCGGTGACCATCAGCTCCTGGTGCTGCTGCTCGTGCTGCAGACCGGTCTCGACCAGGAAGGCCAGACGCCCGCCCACCTCCCCTCCGAGCAGCACCTGCATGCGCTCATCGACGTCGCTCCGGAACGCCAGCACCTCGTCGGTGGTCGGTCTCGAGACCAGACCGCGGCGGTGGCGCTCCAGACGGGCGCCGTGCGTCTCGTAGTAGGAGTTCAGCGCGTACTCCAGTCCCGGATTCTCGAACCGGTAGCCGGCGTGCGGCTCGAGCACGTTCTTGGCGAAGAACCAGGAGGTGTGGCCGAGGTTCCACCACGGCGGCGAGACGTCGGGCATCGACTGCACCCGGTAGTCCTCGCTCGCCAGCGGCGCCGCCAACCGCAGACTCCAGTCGCGAACCCTCGCGAAGCGTTCGGCGAGTGGCCTTTCGTGGGATCGTGCGGCGCAGGGCGAGACCGGTCGCGAGTCCTCGGGCGCGATCGACCGAGAAGCGGGAGGAGGAGGAGCGGAAGAGGTGTCGACACTCATCTCGCTAGCGTAGCAACGCGCTCGAACCCGACGTGGCACGGCCTGCGGCGGCGAGCCGACGGTGCGAAGGGCGTCAGGAGCGGCGCCTCCGCCGGCGCCGGCGCCCTCGCCGACGCCTGGCGCCAGGCCCACCCGATCGCCACAGGCCCAGGACCAGGAGCGCCCAGGCCACCACGGCGAGGAGGCGCGCGGCGCGCCGAGCGACCAGCCGCAGGGTGAGCTCACGGCGGCACTGCTCCAGCCGCTCCTGCATGTAGCCGGAACGGGCAGCGACCCGCGTCGCCAGGCGGCGGAGCGACTGCTTGCCGCGCCAGCGGCCCGAGCGATACCCGGCGATTCCCTCGTGGTAGGCCAGATAGAGGCCGGCGACGTCGTCACCGAGCCCGAGCCGGCGCCGCGCCCGCTCGAGGTACCAGCCGACGAAGCGCACCGAGTCGTCGAATCGCGTCCGTCGCGCCGGCCTGCCGAGGTGCGCCTCGAACTCGCCCCAGGCGCCGTCGAGCGCCTGCGCATAGCCGGAAGCAGTCGAGACGTGGCGCCACGGCACCACGCCGAGCAGACGCCGGCGCGGCGGACGGGCGCCGCCTTCGAAGCGCGACTCCGTCTCGATGATCGCCAGCAGGATCCCCTCGGCCACCTGTGACTCGGCGGCGGCGGCGCGGGTCGCGGCGTACCAGTGCGGCTTCTCACGCAGCACCGAACAGATGTCCTCGCTCGTGCGCGGCGGGCGCTCGGGCGGCGCCGCCTGGCGCCAGGCCCAGCGCGCCGCGAGGCCGACCGCGGCGGCCGCGATCAGC
>ERZ869936.322-NODE-322-length-48746-cov-7.692058_pt1 | contig 48746 bp, 43 predicted proteins | sample MGYA00520876_ERZ869936 | MGnify/ENA primary metagenome ERZ869936 (study PRJEB32218, sample SAMN09650985) | biofilter metagenome | isolation source: enrty point of leading RO module | place: Saudi Arabia: Thuwal, RO plant located on Red Sea | collected 2016-02-17 ... | reverse complement strand
CACAAATTTTAACTGCTTGTTCTTACGGATTCGATTTCGATCCCTCCCAGGCACCCCTGCGCGCTTCCGCGCGCAGATGTCGATCGAGAGATACCGCCGCATGGATCTCAACCGCATTTCCCTCGCTCGCGCGTTGGGTTAGTGTGCAGGATCGCGAACACACCAACCCGCAGCGCAAGCTAGGGTTCTTCGTCTTTCCCGCGCGTCCAGCGGTAGGTCTGGGCTGCCCCTGAAATTCGCAGCGCGATCAACCCGGTTTGCGCCAGGGCAAGCCCGGGCCGATATGGCCTTATTTTGATCGAAGCTTCCATACGACAACAATCAATGCGGGCACCCACCCAAGAAACAGGGCAGCTAAGAAAAAGGGTTCGATTGACATCGCATACTCAGGTCCTGGCGAATTGAGGAGCTTCTCTAGAACCACTGCGACGCCGAGCAAGACTGCCCAGACGCATGCTCCATAAAGCACAGCGATGCCTGCTCGCTTCCAGTTTCCTTTGTGAATCGCCATTCCCTCCTGTGTTGGGTCAGGGTTGGCCCTGACATTCGTGGCGCTCTTCAACCGAGTTGCGCCAGGGCAAGCCCTGGCCTACATGCCGTTCGCGCCAGGTTAATGAGGGGGTGTCGCCGGTCCATCCATTCCGAACCATACAAACTAACGCAATCGACCAACAAAAACAGCCCGCTGACAACGCGTGTCAACGGGCCGCATCGAGTGGAGCGGAAGGGAGTCGAACCCTCGACCTCTGCATTGCGAACGCAAGAGCCCACCGAAGCAAGTGAGAGTGTCAAAGACGTTGCGGCGAGCGATACGGACGGTTGCAGTAATTGTTGCAGTAGCTTGGACGATCTCGCCCGAATTGTGACCGCTTGGCCATCGCTGCCCGAGCCAATCAAGCGGGCGATGCTGGCCTTGCTGGGCTAGGGCGCCGACGCGAGGAGTCTCGAAGAGAACCGACTAAACGCGCAGGACTCTTTGTGACTCTTCGGTACAGATCGGCATAGCGGTTTCAGACTACCGCCTGCCACATTGCGCACCGCACCACTGACTACGGACGCCATTTCTGCCAAACCGGCAGGCTGCGGTGTAAAGCGTAAGTTGCCTCAGAATGTCCGTAAAGTTTTTTCGCGCGCGCAAGTTTCGGCAACGGCGCTAATTTGTGCAGGCAACAATCACCGCAACGGTGGTTGTGGCCCAAAAACTGCCATTGTGGCGACCCCGACGACGGATTGGGTACGCGCTAAACACGGGAGGTGACAACTATGCGCGAGACGCTTGCCGATGCTTTTCAGAGCACACTTGGCCACTTCACGACGCGCAACGCCCGCGCGGCCGGCAGATTCGTCTTGCGCCTTCGCGGCTTCGCCGTGGGAGCGCTTATCGCCATTACCATCTGGTTTCTCATGCAACCGGTGCCGGGGCCGAACCGATTTCCGACCACGCAACGGGACACGCGGCCAACGGCCGCGTACGTAACCACATCGGCCTGGGGACAGCAATTTACTGTCGATGCCGAAGGGCAAATCGAACTCGGGGCGGGTGGCCGCTACACGGACCTCGTTGGGCTGATTGAAATCTCGGTTGTGAATGAGTTTACGGCGGGGCGACGCGACGCTGCGTTTCGGATCATAGAAGCGATAAACGACGAGGACCAAAAGGCAGCGAGCCTGTTTAAACTGTTGGAGCGCGTACGAACGCTCGAACCATATAGAGGCTTGATATCCAGGGAGGATTTTGACCTCATATCTACGCGCTTCGCGACCGTTGAGCCGGCAGCGGTCGTGCCACGGCCCGCCGACGCACCCACCGGTACGACACCAGAAGCCCAGCGCTTGCGCACTGAGGAATTTCGGAAGGAATTGGAGGCCGAGATTCAGGAAGCGCGTCACAAGGCGAAGCCAGCCGAAGCAACAATTATCGACGCGGTAGTTGGCCAGCTTTCGCGAGCGTCAAGCATAGCATCGACGCTACAGGACGAAGAAAGCAGGGCTGCAATACTGTTTGCCATCTCGGACAATCAACGCGCCTTGCGACGATCAGACGCGGGGCAAACTTCATTGGAGGACGGGATCGCGGCACTAAACAGTGCCCGAAATAGCGAGACATTCCTCGGGCTTGGAATAGACAAATGGATTGGCATTGGTTGGACGATCCTCTTTGGTTTGGCGATGTTCTTTAAAGAGCCGTTGCACCGCAGGTTCGGTTTCGGCAGACGAGATGCGGACCCGGGGTCTCGCGCGACTCCGGGCGCGAGTTTGGACGGCGAAATGCGGAAAGAAACAGCTACGCCGGGCAGGCCAAAATAGCATCGTACGGAAATGGAGGACGCAATGCCAGACTCCAACACCGAAGTCCGCTGGCGATGGAGTTTTTGGTGGCCGAGATTGAAGAAGAAGATGCTTCCTGGACTTTGCTCACTCGCCGTACTTGGGCTGCTTTGGCAGGTTTTTGCACACTACGAGAAGAAAGCGACGGACGAACGGCACCGCGTCGAAGACTTCGAGCAGCGCGCTGCCGAACAGCAAGTTGCGCGGGCCGATCGTGCGAAAGACCAACAGCGCTATCTAGAAGAGACAACGCCAACTCTTTTGCAACGTGGCGACGCCACCTACGAAGGCGACTTTACGTTTGTGACGTTTCAGAACGAAGCCTTGTCAGCACCTGCCATCCTTTACCCCATCGAGTTTCACGTTACCGATCCGCACCAGCTTGCGGTGATTGCGCGAGTTCACCCGAGACCCAAGGGTATAGGGGCATCTGTGGATACCGATGCGGTATATTTCAAAAGTGGTGTATGGCACGGTGATAACCGATACGTATTCGAGTGCCATCAACCGCTGGAGACAGGCAAACGTGGCGCTCTTTGCTTCAAGATGCTGATAACCGACCCGAAACTGAATGGTCACACGTTCGACGGCAGAGTGCGAGTCTATTTCTCTCCGGAAGAGTATTTGGACACGGACCCCCTTCATATTGAATGCAGGACCAAGCTAGAAAAACCCACAGGCCAACAGCAACCCATCCCTACACCCCGCAAGAATCGATAGCCGATCTAGAGCCGTCCGCCGAAATCAAACCGCCAGTCAATCCGAAAGACCTAGCCGGGCCCGGGCAATGTAAGATCGATCTAGGCGCTGTACCCGGCGTAGCCATCGCCCACGAAGCCTTCGCCATGATGGACGGGCGGGACAAGTACGGCCCCTGGAATTGGCGCGAGCATCCCGTCCTGTTGAGTGTGTATATGGGGGCTGCTTTGCGTCATATCTTCGCCTACATCGGTGGGCAGGATCATGCACCGGACAGCCAAGCGCACCACTTGGGCCACGCTAGGGCCGGGCCTGGGATCATGCTGGACGCCTTGGAGCATGGTTGCCTCGTGGATGATCGGCCATGCGACAACGGATCGGGCGTTGACGTGACCGCGGACGTGCAGGGGCTGGGTAACGGACACCCGTCCGCACTTGGGTTTGACAGCCGCCAAATTGCGATCGGATTCTTACGAGTCTTCACCGCAAGTACTGCGCTCGCAGACGCAACAAAACGCTTTTCCCGTCGTCGCATCGGTCAATGTGACCGATCCGTCGACGCGCGAAGCCGGCATCTGGACCTTGGTGTCTCAAAAACGGTGGTTTGTTGGCGGACCGCGAGAAACGTACGGGCAGGTGGGACTGGTCAACGATGCCTACGACGCCTGCATATGATGCTGAGCAACAGAAGACCAAGCGCGGCAAAGGCGAAAGTGGTCGGTTCAGGGACGGGGCCCCTACGGAGTAACTGGTGCCCGAGCTCTCCAAGGCGGTGGCATCCAGCACAACGTTGCCGGTATCAAGACGACGGACAACAATGCGGTCGAGCACCAGGTCCAAGTCGGTGACGGACACCGTACCAGATGCTGAAGGCACCACACTCCCGCCACCATCCAACATCGTGGTTAGCGCCAACGGCGTGCCGAAGAAGAAACCAAATTCCGGTGTGGTGAAGTCGCCAATCGGGTCGCCGCTGGATCCCAACGTGGGTTGGTCAATCCCTGTGCGATCAAAAAACTGCAGCAGATCGGTCGAGACCGAAAGACGGCAAAAGGCCTGCATCGTATTGGCACCCGTGCCGGTGGCATCTATGGATCAGCTGAAGTCGAGGACTAGCGAGTCCTTGCCGCTGGTTCCGGCGCTAACTCCAGGAGCGGTGATCGTTATCTCATCGACCCACGTCCCGGTCGCCCCACTCGAGGCGCCATCGTTCGAGCCTGCCGATGCGCTGCCATTGACCAAGGCCGTCCCGAACGTGACCGTCACCGACGCGTAGTCGCCGTGCGGCACCGAGCGACTTTCCGACAGCGACGGCCCAGGGCTGGTGATCTCAGGACTCTGGTTCGTCTGACGCGGGTCGGGGAATGCGGGATTAAACTCGGCACCCGCAATCACCCTCAGTTCCGCGGCGGAGACGGAGACTGCAGGCAATGCAACGACCAGCGTTAGCGCAACCGACGCCAGCAACCGCGCTGCCGCACCGAACGAATTGGGGACGGCGATAACGCCTGCAGTATAGTCCCGCCAACGATCGTTGCGTTGCCCTTGTATCGTCTGGTTGACTGCGGTCAAAGCCTGAGATATGGTTCGCGCTCGGCTCACGGTTGAAGACCGACCGTGTTGCGATTTCGTTGGTGCCAACAAAAATTCCCGCGAACTTTCCGCGCTGCGCCGCATCTTAGGGAGAAAACTGGTGGCGTTACTCGTCGCTTCCCTATCACGTGCCGTTGACCACTCTTAAGTGCAGCCCTGGCAGCAACCCTCCTTTGACGAAGTCAACTTGCTCACCAAGGTTGCTTACTATAGTCAATCGTTCTTCGATGCAAACAATTTTCCCGGAAATCTTGCCAGCGGCGGGAATTGCGACTTGGCGTAACTTCTTTCCTGTAAATAGGACTCAACGAGTTCGCGTGTGGAGCTTAGCTCCACACGCAGCGGCAGGCTCAAAAGGGGTGGGCCAAGGTGGTTTCCTTTTGACTTGTTCTGGTAAACGAAAGGAGTCCCGCAATGGCCCACCACGATCAATCTGACGCGCGCGACGATGTTGTCCACCTTGTCGGCCGAGCACGGATTTGACGGCGTGGCCCAGGCGCTGGAAACCCTCTTCAACGAAGCCATGAAGCTCGAGCGCTCCGCCGTCCTCGGCGCTGCTCCCCACCAGCGCACCGAGTCGCGACGCGGCTACGCCAACGGATTCAAGCCCAAGACCGTGACCAGCCGCCGGTGCGCCGCTCGTAGAACCAAGCACGGATCCAGATGCCCATGGACACGAAGCCTGGGCAACGTCGCAGCGTTCATGCTCGGTCGCCCAGGCCTCCCGCCGACACTTTGATCGAGGGCAGACTTGAAGGTTATCGACGAGCTTGCCTGGCTCTGAGTGACGCCGTGAAGAGCTCATCGATCTTGCTTAAATACATCTGCGGGTTGGCAGCAATCTTCTCCGTGCAAGGTGGACAACAGACGTACACGATCTGGCCGTTGACGATCGTCCATTTCGGGTTCTTGGGAAGCTCCTTCTTCATGACGGGGCAGATGCGTTGCGCCTTGGCAAAGTTGGCGTGAATCGTCGCCCAGTGCTGAGGGTCCACTTTGCCCTGCAGGCATGCCTGGCAACAGAAGAATACAATTTCCTCGCCGACTTTGACTTTGACGGGCGTGCCGTGCGCGCCGAGCTTCTGGCCCGAGACGGGGCAGATCTCTTGGACGGCGCCGTGGATTTGGTCGCGCTCGGAGAGCTCCTGGGCCGAGGCGATCGAACAAGCCGCGGTAACAACGATGGCCAGTGTCAAGGTAACGTGCCTCATTTCTCAACTCCTTTCGAGAAGGGAACAGAAGTAACAGTGATGTGACTCGTCATGCGGCGATGGAATCCGGGCGACTCGCGGCCGCGGTTGCATCGACCGCCATTTCTAAAAGCTCGTCCCGGAGACCTGCGCGCAGCTTGAACTCCATGTACGCACAATAGACCGTTGGAACGACAAACGTCGTGAATGGTTCGATCAGCATGCCACCGAATACGGGCAAGGCCATCGCCCGAGCGACATCCGCACCGCGCCCGGTCGAGAGCATCACCGGCAGCAAGGCCACGAGGGTGGTTAGTGTGGTCATCACACAGGGGCGAATGCGTTTGAGCCCGGCTTCGTAGATTTCGTCACGAAGATCGGCAACGTTGTCGATCGTGCGCCGCTTCAGCCGGTCGTGAATGTAGCTGGCCATGACGATGCCGTCGTCCGCGGCCAGCCCTGCTAGGGCGATGAAGCCGACCCAGACGGCCGTGTTCAATTCGACGCCCATGACCGCAATGGCAATCATGCCGCCGGCACACGCGATGGGGATTCCCGAAAAGACCACCAGCGAGATCGGGAGATTGCGAAAGTGCAGGTAGTGCAGCAACAGGTTGATCAAGAAGACCGATGGCAAGATCCACATCAACCGCTGATTGGCCTCAATCTGATTCTGGAACGATCCCACCGCTTGAAGCTCGAAATTTCCATGGGGGAAGGACAGCTCGCCAGTTTCTCTGGCGGTGCGCAAGGAATCCATCACGGTGGCCACCGTCTCCAGATCGCCTGCCGCGCCCGATGGCGAAAACATGACGTGGGCAACCAACCGCGAATCCTCGCTGTTGATTGCGCCCGGGCCCCAGGTGGTCGAGACCTCGGCGAGCCGCTGGAGCGGAACAATTTCTCCTGCATGCGTCACGACCGGTATTTGGTTTAACTCATCGATTCGCTCGCGGACATCGCGTGGAAATCGGATCTGAATCGGATAGCGTTCCCGCCCTTCAACTGTGGTCGTCGCGTCCAAGCCCCCCAGGCCCGCCGCGACAATCTGGTTCACCATCATCGTCGTCATGCCGTATCTGGCTGCTTCTTCGCGGTCTACGTCGAATTCGTAGTACGGCTTGCCCATCACGATGTCGGGATTGACCGTACCGGCATTGACGAAGTGCTGCTGCTTGAGATGGTCGGCAACGGCCACTGCCGCCTTCGCCAGACCCTCCAGACTGTCGCCATAAACGCGCACGGCCATCGAAGCTTTGATCCCGCTTTGAAGCATCACAATTCGCCCTTCGATTGGCTGCAGCGGAGAGGCAGGCGTCACGCCGGGCAACGTGGCGACCGCATTGATCTCGTCCCAAATCATTCGCTCCGTCATTCCTTCACGCCATTGAGCTCGCGGTTTGAGCATTACGTACGTCTCCACCATCGCGGCCGGAGCCGGATCCAGGGCCGAATCAACACGGCCGATCTTACCCATCACGTTCTCGACTTCGGGAATCTGCTTGATCAACACATCCTGCGTTTGCAGCACTTCCATCGCCTGGGAGAAGCTGGCGGCCGGGTACAGGCTGGGCATGTAAAACCAGCTTCCTTCGTCCAGCGCGATCCAGTCGTCCGATTTCAAGCCGGTGAATAGGTGCTTGGCCTTAACGTAGCCCGGCACTTCATTCAGGTCTGCGCCGAGCGTGGTGGCGACGTTTTCAACCGGACGCAGAACCGTCGGTAGCCCAACCCAGGCTCCCAGTCCCAGCACGAAGATGGCCAGCGGAAACGACAGCATCAGCATCTTGTGACCGAGTGCGAGCCGCAGCCGACCGGCATATAGAAAGCGGACGAAGCGACTGGCCGGATTCTCCTCCATGGAGCGGATCCTCTCGCGCATCATCCACCAGCCGGCGAGGAAGCCAATCAGCCCCGCCAACGCCGTTATTACCGCTGGTTGCAACTGGATCCACGCTGCCACGTGGTCTGCCCAGACGAAATGGGACAGCGCAGCCAACAGCCCAGCAATTCCCAGCCCGGCGGCAACTCCGGCCCAGCGTGGCGTCCGTGAGCTACGCAAGAACACACGCGCGAGCATCGGCACCACGGTGACTGCCACGATCAGACTGGCAGCCAGGGCAAATGTTTTCGTCCAGGCCAGCGGTGCAAAGAGCTTGTGGTCGCGACCGGTCAAGAAGAACACCGGCAGGAAGCTCACGATGGTCGTGCTCACAGCCGTCATCACCGCGGGTACGACTTCGCGGGCGGCGTCCCGAATCACCTCAATGCGGCGCTGCGGACCACCCTTTGAGCCTCCTGCCTCCCAGTCTGCCAGCGAATCGTAAATGTTCTCCAGAACAATGATGCCCATATCGACCATCGTCCCGATCGCGATTGCGATGCCAGCCAGCGACATGATGTTGGCGTCGACGCCGAACCATTTCATGGCGGCAAAGGCCATCAGGACGGCCATCGGCAAAGTGATGGCAATCACGAGGCTGGCCCGCACGTGGAGCAAGAACAGCACGACCACAACGATTGTGATCAGCGTTTCCTGCGTAAGTGCCTCAGTCAGCGTGGCGACCGTTTCATCGATGAGTTGCGTGCGGTCGTAGATGCCATGGATCTTGATGCCCCCAAGCTCCGATTCGAGTGCCGCGATCTTGGTCTTCACGCGCTCGATGACATCACGCGGGTTTTCCCCGTATCGCATCACGACAACGCCGCCGACCGCCTCCTGGCCGTTGAGGTCGAGCGCGCCCCGGCGAAACTCCGGCCCGAGCTGGACCGTCGCCAGGTCGCGAACACGCACAGGGACGCCGTCCCGCGTCAACACAACCGTGTTATTAATCTGGTCAATGGTTTCGGACTCGGTTTTGCCAGAGCCGATGAAGCCCTTGCCGCGGACGATGAATTCCATGCCACCGGACTCAACGGTCTTTGCACCGACGTCGATGTTCGACGCCTTGACCGCATCAATGACCTTACCCAGCGGAATGTTGTGGTATCGGAGCTTGTCGGGATCGACCTCGATCTGGTATTGCTGGACGTAGCCGCCGATGGAGGCCACTTCCGCCACGCCGTCGACCGACTGCAGCGCGTATTTGATGAAGAAATCTTGCTTTGAGCGCAATTCCGCCAGATCCATGCCGGGCGGCGGCTCCAGTACGTAGTAGTAGATCTGCCCCAGCGCCGTGGCGTCGGGTGCGAGCGCCGGCGTAACGCCTTCGGGCAGCGACCCCGAAACGGTGGTAAGCTGCTCGGCCACTCTTGACCGGGCCCAGTAGAAATCAACGTCATCAGCGAAGGTGACCTGTACGAAGCTGAAGCCGAACATACTCTTGCCGCGCACGCTCTTCGCCCCCGGCACGGCCTGCAAAGCCACGGACAAGGGATAGGTAATCTGATCCTCCATGTCCTTTGGCGAACGGCCGGACCATTCAGTGAGCACGATCACCTGGTTCTCGCCCACGTTCGGGATCGCATCCAGCGGTACTTTCTGCGTTGAATACCAGCCGTAGGCGACTAGCACGATCGACGCGATCAGAACGACTAGCCGCTCCCGAATGCAAAAGTCAAGGATCTTGCTGATCATCGGACAACCTCCGTGCCCTGAGTGGCAGCCCGGTCGGTCGGCGTGTTCGTGCCGTCGCGATCCTTTGCGGCACCATCATGGACTGCCTGCGGAATGCCTATCGGCGGAAGGGTGGTTTCCGGCTGCACTGCCGCCGGAACTCCGATGGGCGGAAGTTCCATCTCATTGGCACCTTCGCGCGACTCTTCCAAGGCGTTGGAAGCAGTGAGCTTGCGGAGATACTCGTCGGGATTGGCAAGCAGGCGCTGACGACAGCCTTCACAGCAGATGAAGACTACCTTGCCGTTGACGAGGACTTTCTCGGGCTTGCCCATCGAGCCGAGTGTCATCATGGTGACTGGGCAGATGTGCTGGCCTTCCGCTATCGAGCGGTCGTCCGCTGATAGTTGCGACAGTGCGGCGATAACCTCGGACGGCACAGCGTCGTTGAGGGAGGGCTCGAATCTTGTCGGATCAATCAGTGAGGGATTGCCCGCCAACTGCATTTGCGAATCGATGAGGAAATTGCCTCGCGTGGCGACCTGTTCGCCCTTCTTGACACCGTCGAGGACGGTGACCTGATCGCCACAGGTCGGCCCGAGTGTGACGCGGCGGATTTCGAAGCGGCCCGGCTCCGTTTCGACGTAGAGGACGCTGTTGCTGCCGGCCATGAGCACCGCATCGCGGGGGACGACCAGCGCCTCGTCGCTCGCGCCCTCGTCGGCGGTGAACCCGAACCGGGATGCCGGCACGAGTTTGACTCCGCAGATCGGACATTCGCCGGGCGAGGACTCAACCACGTGTGGATGCCGCGGGCTGATCCATTTGCCGGCCAACTCGGGATCGTAAACTGCGGCTTGCTGATCACTTGAAGCGGTCAGCGGAACATCGATCGTGGCCTTGGCGTAGTCGCCCACTCGCAGGACGCCATCTTCATTTGGAATCACTACACGCACACCGACCGTGCGTGTTTTTGGATCGACATTCGGGTCGACGAACGCCACGCGGCCAGTAAAGGTTCGACCGGGCAGTGACTGAACCGCTGCCTCAACCCTCTGGCCGTAGCGGATCATGGCGGCATCCTCCGGAAACAGCTCCAGCATCAGCCACACCGTGGACAGGTCCGCCAGTTTGTAGATCGTCTGACCTTCCTTAACGTACTGCCCCTCTTCAACAGACTTCTCGATCACCGTTCCACTAATTGGAGCACAGAGATAGATGCGGCTGTCGGCCTTGCCCGATTTTTCGAGCTGCTCGATCTGCGCCGCCGTCATGCCGAGTTCGATCAGCCGCTGGCGCGTCGTTTCGTACAGATTCCGATCGAGTTTTCCCTTGCGACCCTGCGGTGCCTGCGGATTCTCCTCGGCCGCTTGTTTGGCCACCAGCAGCTCGACCTGCCCCGTGTAGAGCAGCGGTGAGTACACGAGTGCCAGATGGTCACCTTTCTTGACGACAACACCCGTGTAGTCGGCATACAGGCGGTCGAGTCGACCGTCGACGTACGCCGAAAGGGTTCTCAGGGCACCTTCGTCGTAGCTGAGTTCTCCAATGGCTCGAATGGTGCGAGTCATGGGCATCGACTTGACGGCTACCGTGCGGATATTGGCCACCCGGCGGGCCACCGGATCGATCCGAATTGAACGGGAGTCGGTATTTCCGCCTCCCGATGTCACGGGCACAAGCTCCATGGCGCACACGGGACAGCGGCCGGGCTCCGTTTGCGGCGGCGTGCACATCATCGGGCAGATGTATTGCGCGGCCTGACCGTCCGCTGAGGCATGAGCCGAGCCACCGCTGGTTCCGGTAGAAATGAATCCCAGTCGCTGCGCGACACCAAGCCCTGCAAGCACGATTGCGGCGGCAACCACCAGCAGAACCGGCTGCAGAAACAGCTTGATCCACCAGCGCTTCGACTCGTGGCATTGCTGTTTTGGCGGCAATCCCGCCTCCTTGACCGGACGCGCTTCCGGGGTTGTGTGATCCGGTGTCTCTGGATCCGCTGACGCCCCGGCACCATTGTTTCTTGATTCGTTCATGACAACCTCACCGGCATGTTTGCAGGCAATGAATTCGCCGTGCGGCGTGCGCCTCATGCGCAGGACTCTCGCGCGATGATTCTCTCGTTAGAGGAACCTTGATTCGGATCGACCAACACTTTGCGTCGCAGTCGCGCGCGGCTCGGCGCGCATGCTGTCACGCGAGGTGTGCGGTCAGGCTAGCCAGCGACAGAGAACGGCTTGCCGGTGCGATGTGGTCAGAGATGACAGAAGAGATGCGTCCCCGGTAGAACACGGCTGCGACTTTTCAGCGCTAACCGCGAAGACTACCGCCTCGTATCCGCTACGGAGAGGATCGCCACGTCCATCGGACGTGCGTTTTTCCTGCGGAACCGAGGGACGCTCATTCTCGACAGAGCAGCGGCATACTTGCGGCTTGGTCGGCGACGAGCAACATGACCGCGCCATTTCGCACGGTCCTTTGCAGCACGAGGCACGATGTGGTATCGCACCGTGTCTGCCGCCGTTTGCTTCACACGCACCACTCGCGGGGCCAAAGCCGGCGAGGGCCATGGCTGCGATCAGCAACGCAGAAACAACCGATTTTGTCCGAAGCCGAAACATTGCCATACCGATTTCTGACCGAGACCTACCCTGCCATTTTCTGAACCATACCCACGTAAGTCAAGTCGCCTTGCCATCGCCGATTGGCAGCCCGATGGTCACACCCGCGGCTACCTATCACGTTGTGACATGCAAAGCAGAGGGATACGAAAGGCACTTCGCGCACACTGTCGGCGCGCAGTATCCCTGTGGGAGACGCTCAGATCGTGAAGCGCGAGAGCTCGCGACAGCGATCGATGGCCGTGGAAGAAACCGCTCGGTCAGGGACTCGGGGTTCGCGACTTGCAGATGCGTCGGCATTCACGGCAATCGTGATGGCACGCAGCGGCTGGCCGAGTTCGGTACGTCGATTCGCTGCATTCGTCGTAGTCGCAGCGTTGTCGGCGGGGCCCCGCGAGTTCTTAGATAAATGGCACTGGCAATCCGGACCACAGCAGCACTGGCCGTGCGACCGCGCAGCGGTCGTTGCTTTCCCGCAACAGGACGATTGACTGCCCTCGTTACCAGCCGCCGACTTGCAGCAGCAACAGGTCGGAGGCTCGACGGCCGTTTCGCGATCGGGGGATGCGTGACAGCACGAGCCATGGGCTGCACCAGGCTCGCGTGCCTGGCTCGCCTGGTGGCCGCCCGCACAAGTACGATCGCAGCCACAACTTTGCTGCATCGGCACCGGCCACAACAACATCGCCGCAACCAGCCACATGGCGGCACGCGGGACGATCGACTTCGTTGACCGGTTGAACATGGACATTCCTTCGGCGTTGACAGCCGCGGTAACGTCATCTTGGCCTATCGTTTTCATCGGCTTTCTCTTCAGCTGCCTTCCCGAAAAACCGCGGGATTCTGCGGACCTCCGCAAATGGCGTCAATGGCAACTCGATCTCCGTGCCAGTGTGGCTCTCCTCAACTGCCCAAGTTGGCCCAATACGCGGTCTATGTGGTCGTGACAATGCGACTCCGATAGCATGCGGAATTGTCACCTCGGCCACGCCGAGAGCTGGCTTGCTGAAGATGGCCAGATGCGCGAAGAAATCTGACGAACGTTGCATCTAATTGCTTACGGAGGTTTGTTTCCAAAAACACCGAGTACTGGCCCGACTACCGAACCTTCGATCCGTTGAGATGTCCGATTCCGCCAACCTGGCTCGTGAAGCTCTATTAACTGACGGTCCGTCTGCGCCACCCCGCCCGTGGCGCTCGATTCGCTTTCAATTGCTCGCGGCCGTGAACGGTACGCTCGTGGTGATCGTGGCCATCTTTCTGGCGTACGACTACCAGCGTGAGTTCGCGGCTCGGATGAGCGTGAAACAGATCGCCTTGGAGGAGGAAGCCAAGACGCTTTTGCCGGGCGTGCAGCAGGCGCGTCACCACGGCATCGATAGCGTGCAGCAGTACGTGGACGCCGTTTGCGCGCGGATGCGCGATGTGGATTCGCCGGGCCACCATATCGCCGTGGAATTAGACGGTCGGACTTTGCAGGCGACGGCCCATCACCGGGCATCGCAGGAAATGCTGCAGGCCATGCGCGAAGCAGCCCGCGCGCCCAGCCGCCTAGCAGCCCTCAACGAAGATGAACTCGTGGTAGGCGTGTACGAGCAGGGCGATACCACGGTACTAGTTTCCGAGAGTCTGGCGAACCTGCGGCGGGCCGTGCGGGGCGATGTGTTTCGACGGCTGGTCGGTGTGGCCGTGATGGCGCTGGTAGGCTCGATCGTGATCAACATCGTGCTGATTCGACTCGTCACGCGACCCATTGGGCAACTGGTGTCAACTGTGCGCACTGTGGCGCAAGGCAAGCTGGGCGCGCAAGCCGACGAGTTTCAATCGGCTGAATTCAGTTTTCTGGCAGGGGAAGTAAACGAGATGAGCTCGGCGTTGGCTGCCGCTGAGCGTAACCGCAAGGCTCAATTGCAAAAAGCACGCGAAATCCAAGAGCATGTCCTCCCCCGCAACATTGAGGTGCCGGGGCTGAAGGTCGCACACATTTTCCAGCCGGCGGACGATGTGAGCGGTGACTACTACGATGCCTTGCCGTTCGCTGACGGCAGTTGCCTGTTCTGCGTCGCGGACGTAACTGGACATGGAATTCCCGCGGCGATGACCGCCGCCACGCTTAAGACGCTCTTGCTACAGGCATCCGAACACCTCACCTGCCCAGCGGAGATTCTCCGCTTCGTCAGCGAACGATTGTCATCGATCACACTCCCGGGTGACTTCGTCTCCATGCTATTGGTCAGCGCGTCGCCGGCGACGAAATCCTTACAATACGCCAGTGCGGGCCACGAGACGGCCTTGCTCACCGTCCCCGACGGAACACGAAAGGAGCTTTCCTCGACCGGACCACTATTGGGGATCGTCGATGACGCAGCCTGGAAGGTTGAGTCGCGGACAGTTGCCCGCGGTGCACGACTGCTCATGGTCACCGACGGTATCGTCGAGACGTTTAACGATCAAGAAGAGTGCTTCGGGCGGCAACGACTTGCCGAAGCACTACAAGCCGGCCAACATCTGGCAGTGGGGCAGGCGGCAAAGCACATCGCGCAGCAATTGACGACCTACCGCCATGCAGTGCGACCCCATGATGATGTGACGCTGCTGCTGGTCGAGTTTGGTTGAGACGCACGCGACCCCGCGTCCTGCTTGTCCGCGTTGGCTTTGGCACCTGCGTCTGGCTTTACTAGGCTATCTGCCTTCTTCGCGTGCGGGGGATCCGATCCTCCAACGGTTCCCGTCTGGGTCGGTCAGCCAGACCTCTCGCATGCCCCAAGGTTGGTCGCGTATATCTTCTCCAAACTCGCGGGCAATTGAGTCGACGTCATCCACGTAGAGGTACACCAGCGAGTCGGGCTTGGCATCACCCTTGTGTTCGGATAGATGAAGTTTGTTGTCTCCACGTTTCAGAAACGCATAGATGGGCATTCCGTCAGCAAATTGATGTTCGCTCTCCAACGTGAATCCAAGGCGTCTGTACCACTTGGCTGTCTCGCGCGCATTGCTCACACGCACCACGGGCACAATCTTCTCGGGCATCTCAAGTCTCCTGTTTCCTGACGCGACCGCCTCGAACATTTCGTCAAAGCTTCACATAGTGCGGTAGTTTGCGGTGCTCGGCATCCTATTCCCGCTGCTCCCGCAGAAGTTCGGCTTGGCCGGCGAGCCTGGCGGCCGTGGCCTCAAGCACGTCTGCCACCGTGGTCTTGTTCGCCTTGTACATCTGCTTGGCCAACTTTTCACAGTCGCTCATCGTCTCGACAAAATCTGTGATGAGCCTAATCCTCTCTTCCGGGCGGCTCTCCAGGTCCAATTCGACTGAAAGGAGCTGGCGACGAGCGCGGATCACGCGTTCGATGCCGCCCAGGTTGGTCTGGTATGCCTCGAACTGCACTTTCACGAGTTCCTCCAACACCGCCCGCCGTTCCTGCAGAACGGAGTTCAATCGATCGGCACCTTCGGTCCCCTCGGGCCGCTCGCCAGCTTGACAGGCGGTAGCGCCGGCCAGGCTGAGTATCCATGCCACGAACGCGATAACGACAACATGTTTGAATTGACGATGCACAGCCATGACTCAGTCTCTCTATAAATGGATTCTTAGAACAACAATCACCTGGTCTATGTGGTCTCCTCATTCGATCCGGTCTCTGAGGCGCGTTCGCGCGCCTGACGCCGCACCTCAAATCCCTTCCAAATCGCGAAGATCGCAGGCAAGATGACCATCGTCAGTAAGATCGTGGTGAGCAGTCCACCGATCATCGGGGCGGCGATGCGCTTCATCGTGTCGGCCCCGGTGCCTGTCGCCCACATGACGGGCATCAGGCCCAGAATATTCGCCCCTGCCGCCATCAGCATCGGTCGCAGCATTCTCGCGGAGCCGTCGGTCGTCGTGCCGAACAGATCCTCCATCGTTTTCATACGATCGGCCTGCTGCGCGTCGCGGTATGCGCTATCGAGATAGACGATCATGATGGAGGCTGTCTCCGCGGCCACGCCAGCCAAGGCGATCAGTCCAACCCAAACGGCGATCGACATGTTGTAGTTGAGCAGATAGATCGACCAGATACCGCCCACTAGCGCAAACGGGACCGAAAGCATGATAATGAGCGTCGCCGTCACGCTGCGGAACGTGAAGAAGTAGAGCATGAAGATGATGGCCAGCGTCAACGGCACGAACAGTTGCAACCGCTCGGCCACTCGCTCCATGAACTCGTACTGCCCGCTCCAGTGAAGCGTGTAGCCTGGATACGACGGCAGTTGTTCAGCCACGGCTCTCTTGGCGTCATTGACATAGCTGCCGATGTCGCGGTCGGCAACATCGACGAAGACGTAGCCGGTCAGCTTGGCATCCTCGTCGCGAACCATCGCCGGACCCATGCGAAGATTGATGTCGGCCAAAAGAGAAATGGGAACCTGGACGCCGCTTGGCGTAGCCACCAGCACGCGGCGTAGTTTTTCCAGGTCTTCGCGCAGCTCGCGCGGATATCGAATATTGACGGGGTAGCGTTCGCGGCCTTCGATCGTCGTCGTGACGCGCATGCCGCCGATGGCCGTTTCAATCACGTGTTCGACGTCTTCGATCGTCATGCCGTAGCGAGCAGCATCGTACCGCCGCACCTTGAAGTCCAGGTAATATCCGCCCATGACCCGTTCCGCATAGACGCTACGAGTCCCGGGAACGGCCTGCAGGATTCCTTCCAGGTGGGTGCCAATTTCCTGGATGGTGTTCAGATCCGCGCCGGCAATTTTGATGCCCACGGGGGTGCGGATGCCAGTCGTGAGCATATCGATGCGCCCCTTGACGGGCATCGTCCAGGCGTTGGTGACGCCCGGAAAGTCCATGGCGGCGTCCATTTCCTCGACCAAGCTGTCAAAAGTCACGCCGGGCCGCCACTCGCTCTTTGGCTTCAGGGCAATCGTCGTTTCGATCATGCTGAACGGCGCAGGGTCCGTGGACGTTTCGGCCCTTCCGACCTTGCCGAACACCGACTCGACCTCGGGAAACCCGCGGAGGATCTTGTCCATCGTTTGCAGCAGCTCTTGCGCCTGGGTGATGGAGATGCCCGGCAGCGTGGTGGGCATGTACAGGATCGTGCCTTCCTCCAACGGCGGCATGAACTCGGAGCCGAGCCGCATGTAAGCGGGGATCGTGGCCAGCGCCGCCAGACAAGTCAGCACGACGGCCGTCTTGCGAAAGCGGATTACCGATGACGTAAACGGCTTGTACAGCCAGGTCAGGAAGCGGATCACCGGGTGCTTCTGCTCCGGTCGAATGCGTCCTCGGATGAAGATCGTCATCAGGGCCGGCACCAGGGTCACTGCCAGCAGCCCGGCGATCGCAATAGAAAAGTTCTTCGTAAACGCCAGTGGCTTGAACAGCCGTCCCTCCTGCGCCTCCAAGGTGAAAATCGGCATGAAGGCAATGGCAATCACGAGCAGCGACGAGAAGATGGCCGGTCCCACTTCCTGAGCCGACTTGATGATGACCCCGGTGCGGTCGCCTGGCCGCCCTTTGTGCTCCCACTCCTCCAGCCGCTTGTGCGCGTTCTCGATGAGCACGATCGCACCATCCACCATGTCGCCAATGGCGATCACGATACCGCCCAGCGACATGACATTAATCGTCAGCCGCATCCAGGCCAAGGGGATGAACGCGATCAAAATGGCAATCGGCAGCATTATGATGGCCACCAGCGCCGAGCGAACGTGTAAGAGGAAGAAGATGATCAACAGGCTGACAATGATCAGTTCTTCGGTCAGGGCTTCCGTGGCCGTAGCGACCGCCTGCTCGATTAGGCCGGCACGGTTGTAGACCGTGACGAAGTCCACGCCGGGCGGCAGTGTATCGCGAAGCTCCTCGATCTTCGCCTTGACCGCGCGAATGACATTTAGCGCATTCTCGCCATAACGCATGACGACGATCGCGCCGACGGTCTCGCCCTCACCGTTAAGCTCCGCCAACCCGCGCCGCATATCGGGACCAAGCGTGACGTAGCCGAGGTCGCGGACGTAAATGGGCGTGCCGCTTTCGTCGGTGCCGACGACGATTTCCTCAACGTCATCTGGATCCTGGATGTAACCCAGGCCGCGGACCATGTATTCGGTCCCAGTCATCTCGACGACGCGGCCACCCACGTCGTTGTTTCCCTTGCGCACCGCATCGGCTACTTTTCGCAGTGGAATATTGAGGGCCAATAACCGATTGGGGTCCACGGTGATCTGGTATTGCCGTACGAATCCGCCGACTGTCGCGATTTCCGCAACGCCCTCCACGGCCGCAAGATCGTAGCGCAAGTACCAGTCTTGCAGGGTCCGCAATTGGGCCAGATCGTACTGTCCCTTGACGAGTGGCTTGCCGCCCAGGGGACAGATGTCGGGTTCTTTTTGGATTCGATGATGAACCAGATGCGATCGCAAATCTTCGGGCGCTTCGTCAGGCGACGCGAATGCACGCCGGCCGCCCTCGGCTGGTTCCATGTCCTCCGGTAGTTCGTACCAGCCCTTGGGATGGTTGGGGCAATAGTAGCCGTTAACCAAGGCGTACTCGTATACCCAGCCGACGCCGGTCGCGTCGGGACCCAACGCCGGGTTAACGCCGTCGGGCAGTTGGCCGCGGATTTGACTGAGATACTCCAGTACCCGACTGCGCGCCCAATAGATGTCGGTGCCGTCCTCAAACAAAACGTAGACGTAGCTGTACCCGAAGTCCGAAATGCCGCGCACTACCGTAACGTTCGGAGCTGAGAGCAAGACCGTGACGATCGGGTAGGTGATCTGGTCTTCCACCAGGTTCGGGCTGCGCCCAGGCCAGGTGGTGTAGACGATCACCTGTGTGTCGGACAGATCGGGCGTCGCGTCCAGCGGCGCCCAGGACATGGACAGATAGCCCCACAGCGACAGGCCACCGACACAGAGGAACACGATCAGGCGATTGCGTGCACAGAATTCGATCAGCTTGGCGACCATGGCTGGATCTCAGCTCCCGTGCATGTGACCCATTCCACCGGTGGCTGCCTTCAGCCGGCTTTCCGAATCAATGAGGAAGTTCCCTGAGGTGACAATCTTGTCGCCTTCGTTGAGTCCGGCCAGAATCTCAAACCGCTCGCCGAAGCGGGAACCGAGCTTGACTTCAACCGGCTCGAAACGTCCTTCGGGCAGGGCGCGAAACGCAATGGCCCGTTCGCCGGTCCGCAAAACGGCCGATTCTGGGACGAGCAACCCCTCGCCCATGTCGTGTTCTACGACAAGGTCGGCGTACATGCCCGGCTTGAGGTGCCCGTCTGGGTTCTTGATCTCCACGCGAACGCGAACGGTCCGCGTCGCCTCCTGGAGCACCGGTTCTATGAACGACACTTTGCCCTCAAAGGCTTTGTCCGGCTGCGAAGGCAGCGTCACCTCGACGGGCTGATTTAGTTCGATGTGCGGCAATTCGTGTTCGTAGATCTTGGCCTGCAGCCAGACCACGGAGAGGTCAGCAATTCGATACAGTTCCATCGCCGGCTCGACGTAATTGCCTTCCAAGACATGGCGATCGAGTACCTGGCCACCTATCGGCGAGCGCAGCAACAGCGTTTCCCGTGCTTTGCGGGTCTTTTCCAGCTCTGCGATTTCTCGATCAGACACGCCGTCCAATTCGAGTCTGCGCTGCGTCGCCTCGATCACGCGCCGCTGCGTGCTACTGATCGGCTGGTTTCCGACCCGTTCCAGGGCGATCAAGTACTCATCTTGCGTGGCCAACAGCTCCGGGCTGTAGAGCTCAAGCAACGGGCCGTCCTTGCGGACCTCCTGTCCCACAAAGTTGACGTAGACTTTTGTCACCCAGCCATTGACGCGCGTGTGGATGCGAGCCAGCCGAGTCTGATCCGGCTCGATAATGCCCACCGTGCGGATGGACATGATTAACCGATCACGTTCCACCTCCCCGGTGCGGACGCCGATGAGCTGCTGCCGCTGGGGTGTGAGGGTAACGACGGAGTAGCCTTCCACCTTAGATGACTCTCCGCCCATGCTCATGTCATGGCCGGCATGTCCACTCGCTCCTTCCGCGACGTCTTCGTGGTACTCCGCTTGCTTGGCCAGGCCGTGTAGGCCAATGGAATGGTAGACGGGGGCAAGAAAACCAGTGAAATGCGCGTAGAGCACGCCGGCCCCAATGATGAGGCCGACGGCAAGCCCGGCGAGAAGTGTCAAGCTGGCTCGCATACCTAGGCCGCCTTCCAACTCGTTCGTTGTCGAAGCAACTTTGCCGTCTCAATGAGCGCGACTGGAGTAAGGGCCAATACGACCACCACGGTCCACTCGATCGTGGAATGCGCTGGCACGTCGAAGATGCGCTGCTCAAACGGGGTCACAGCCACGCTTACCTGTAACATCCGCGGTACAACGATCGCCAGCAATAGTTGCGAATTGGAAAACAGTCCCAGCTGACCCAAAGTCATCGTCTGGCTGCAAGCAGCCAATGCTCGAAGCAGCTCGGCCACACCGCCGCCTGCCGCCGTGGCATTCTGATGACAGACGCGCACGCCGCGCAACCGCGCTGCCAATTGGTCGACTTCGTCGATCAAGGCATCGCCAACCAAATTGCGATAAGCGCCTAAATCCGTCGACTGTGCACAGAAGTATCTTCCCACGGCAATGCGGGAAAGCATCCGAAGCCCTCCTTCGACGAGAGGCCGTCTGTTGCAATCGGACTCTTGAATCGATCAGGCCCGATTGTCCCACGATGGAAACAAACAAGCGAGACGCTGGCTGGCATCCCGTCAGCCAGGTCTCGCTGATCTGCGCTTTCGATTGACGGATCCGTCCCCTATTTGGCGGTCACGCTTACTTCGTTGTCGATTTGTCGCCGGCCAACTGCTTCATCAGTTTGTCGTGCTCCGCGATCGCCGCCGCCAACGAATCGTCGATCTCCTGACAACATTGCATCGAGCCTTTCGCCTCCACATCGTCCTTTTCGCAGTACTCGCACAGACTTTCATGATGCTTCTTAGCTGCCGCCAGGTTCTTGTCAATTGAATCCAACGACGTCAACGTTGCCTTGTCCTTGCTTGCCGTCGCCTGCTTGCGCATCCAGGCCATGTGCTTCTGCGCCTTGTCGATGTAGTCGCCGATGGCATCTGCCGCGGTCCTTGCCACTTCCGGATTGACCTTCTGCTGCGGCGCGGTCCGCACGTACTGTCGATAGGCCTGCGATGTCGCGCGAGCCCCGCGCATCGACCGATTGGCCGAACCGCCATAGAAGTTGTACTCACCTCGAATCTTTGAGCCGGCATCGCGCTGAGCCAGCGCTTCACTCGTGCCGAACGCCGTCGCGACTGCCAGGATCGCGACCACTGCCACAGACTTGTTGACGTACCTCATGGGACGCCTCCAACATGGAAATAGAATTGTCAGATCACGCCGCCGGCGGCCGACGAGGCGCCAGGCTGTTTCGCCGATTGGCACGAATGCCGCGCTCCTTTAGATGGCGGACTGGCCGCGTTTCTTCGCGCAACCTGCTGGGGGAGCAATGTGCGGGCTAATCGCTAGGACGGGGCCATCGAGCCGATGAGAATGGCGCAACAGCACGCACATTGCGCGCGATAGTGCACATGCGGGCGGCCGCTGGCGATTGCTTGCCCAAGACCCTCGACGTAAATTCTTACTAGGTCCTGAATTGAGAACTCGGTAACGAAAAAGAAATCGCGCCACGGGCACGTTTTGTGCGTCCACCGCCTCCGTAAACTCCCGGAGGTCTCCCAATGCCCACGCCCCAACTGCAAGAATCGCGAAGAATCATGCCCACGCCGGCATCCAATCATGTGGACACGCGGAAGGCCACTTCGCAGCAAGTGTCCGATCCGTTGGCGGACATTGTTGCAGGCTGCCAGAAGCGTGACCGGCAGTCCCAGTGTCTGTTGTATGAGCATTGCCACGAGCAGCTCTATCGGCTGCTTGTGCGCATGGTCGGACAGCAAGATGCTCCCGACCTGTTGCAGCAGGTGTTCTTGCAAACGTTCTTGAAGATCGGACAGTTTTCGGGCCGCGCGCGGTTCGAAACATGGATTTATCGACTCGCGATCAACGAGTGCCTGCAGTTCAGGCGACGAAGAGGTCGCACACGTTACGAAATGGCAGCCGACGAGCCCGTCGACCCATCGGGCGATCACACTGAGCGGACGCAACAGCAGGAGCTTATGGAGCGTGCTCTGGCTCAATTGCCGGACGAGTTGCGGGCGATTTTTGTGCTGCGTGAGGTTGATGGCCTGTCGTACCGGCAAATCGCCGAGGCATTGGGAATCAAAGAAGGGACTGTGGGCTCGCGACTGAACCAGGCAAGAACCCAACTCAGAAGGCACCTTGTCGAGCTTGGTTGGAAATCTGAATCATGACCTGTCAGCGTGCGCGCGAACTGACGTCTGCCTTCTACGATCAGGAGCTGGAGCCTGATACGAGGGCTGCGGTGCATGAACACCTGGAGACTTGTCCAGAATGTACCGAGCGCCTTGCTCAGTTCAAGGAATTATCGAACTTGGCCGCGGACATGCGGCAGCCAGAGGTCCCGGCTGGAACGTGGCCGGCGATTTCCGCTTCGTTAGAAGCCCAGCGCCGTGGAATCGACGATCCACAGACCCATTGGCGGTGGCACGCGCCCGTCGCACTGGCTGCGGTGTTGCTAGTGGGCGCTACACTCGCATTATTCAGCTACTTGCGGCCGCAACCGAGCGACGACCATCACGAACACGAAATGGCAGAGGCGTTTAACCTGTATCTCGAAAGGTTGCAAGGTCAGCCGGATGATGCCGAGGAGGTGCTGGTCGCGCGATATAACGGCCGGCGAGTCGAACCGGCAGAAGCCGCCGTACTTGCGAATTTCGAGCCAAACGCGCCGGACGAGTTGCCAGGTGGTTTTTCACGTTCAGGTATCTATGTATTGAAGATGCCGTGCTGCACTTGCACACAATCCATCTATGAGAATAGACGTGGACAAATGCTGGCCCTGTTTGAGCATGACGATCAACAACGGAGCTGGTTTGGCGACCGTCCGACGATCAACGCACAATGCCACGACAAGGCAACGTGTTTGGTGCAATTGAAGGATTCGTTGGCAGCATGCTGGAAATGCGGACCAAGGCACCTAACCGTCGTCGGAATACGCGACGTTGAGCAGGTGTTCGAACTGGTTGCCTACCTCGATAGACAGCGACAGACACTCTAGGCTGTTCGGAGAAGCGGCCTGAGGGTCACCTCCCTAGCGCATCGCCGCCTCATAGAACCAATGAAGCTTCGTGACAGCGGGATGCCGGAGGAGCGCTATTGGGAATCTCTGTTCGACGTGCCACTGATCCTCGACCGCTTGGGCATCAACTCGGCGATTCGCGACGTGGCTGAATTGGGTTGCGGCTACGGCACGTTCACGCTGCCAATCGCCCGGGCGATCCGAGGAACGATCTACACCTTCGACATCGATACGAATATGGTGGGCCGGACACAAGAGCGGGTGAGGCATGCCGGGGCGAATAACGTGGTCTGTCGGGAACTCGACGTTATGGAGCACGGGTTCGACGTGCCCAACCCGGTCGATGTCGGTTTGCTGTTCAACATTCTTCACTGCGAGGAACCGGAGCGACTGCTCGGTCATGCGGCCACGGCCGTCCGGCGAGGCGGCCGCGTACTCGTCATTCACTGGAGATGCGATCCGACGACGCCACGTGGCCCGACGTTGGACATCAGGCCAAAGCCGGAGCAAATCGTGCTCTGGGCTGCGACCGGCGGGCAGTTGGTTTGGCAGAACGAAGTGCTGCAACTACCGCCCTGGCACTACGGACTTGATTTCGGCCGCGTTTAGGGCTGCAACTCAGCGTAAATGTCGCCGCGCGTGGGGATGCCATGATGGACCTAGAACGTTTTCGCCAAGAAGTGCAGCAGCGAGTTGCCGCCGCGAATTCGGGACCCACGTGGACCACCGAGGCCGCGTCGATGTATATGAAAAGATCGGAGCCGCGGCGCCAGCAGTTTGTTAAACTTGCACGACGCTGGGGCACCGACGTGATTGACCCTTGCATGGCTGCGGTGGCTGAACCGTTCGCAAATGCCGAGGCGGACCGCAACGGGCAGGATGGCCGCTCGACCTGGTGGTTTGGGTATTGCGAGCGCTATCCCGTCACGGCACGCCTGGAGATCAGTGTCACTCACAACGAGCCAATCGATCAGGTACAGCTTCGATACGAGCTCGATCTGACACCGACTTTCTTCAAGTACGACGCACACGATAAGTTAGTCATGCCGCTGAACGCCGTGGACGACCAGGCCGCGGCCGAGTGGGTTGAGCGGAAACTCCTTGAGTTTCTGGCCACGTATCTGACGATCGATCGCGGCCGAGATGACTCCGACGACGAGCCAGTCACTGATCCCGTTTGCGGCATGCGCATCCGCCGGTCAGCAGCTGCTGCTAGCAGCGATTACAAAGGGCACCCGTACTTCTTCTGCAGCACGGCTTGCCGCAGCCAGTTCGACGATGGCCCGCAGCAATTCGTAACTGTGCGAATCTAGCGGGCAAGTAGCTTCACGGCTGTATTTCGTCGTGTGGCACAGCCAAGCGGCGCCGCGCTGTCAATCCGGGTAAAGTTTGAGGATTGTGCCGGTTGTAACGCATCTCGCCCGTCCAGAAGCCGGTCTTAGGGCGGCCTAGCGTTCCACCAGCAGGGCGGAACAACCGATAAAACCAGTAGATCTTGTGCAGGACGCACATCCGGAACACCCATTTTTGTCAACTGGCGGTGCTCAACGCACTGGAACTGCCTTGTGATCGGTAGGTCATCCCAACCGCCGCGCGTCGCGCACCACACCTACTGGAAGGTCGTCCTCCTCTGCGCGCTTGTGCTATTGGGGGCGACTGGTTGCCGCAACTCGCGCAATTTGATGACCCCGGAATTCGCGGCCATCGCCTCCCAGCCCGTAGCCCCGATTTCGTATGAAACCGTCGCCCAGGCCGTCGATCCCCAAGTCCCGCAACTGGCTGGAATCCATGCAGTGGAAGACTATGTCTCGTACGCGCTCGCGCAAAACCCACAAATCCAAGCCAGAAGAAACCGCGTCGAAGCCGCGGCGCAGCGAGTGCCACAAGCGGCTAGTCTCCGCGATCCAAACGTTACTGTTTCGGGCTACCCGTTTTCTTCCTACGCGTTGCAAACCGCCAATGGCCGCTTGACGGCCAATGTCGGCGCGTCTCAGGAGCTGCCTTGGTTTGGCAAGCTGCGAACACAGGCGAATGCCGCCGAAGCCGAAGTGAACATGGCCCGCGCCGATCTGGCCGCCGCGGAACTGGAAGTGATCGAGCAAGTCAAGCGCGCCTACTTCGAACTCTACTTTGTCGAAAAATCGATCGCAATCACCGAAGAGAGCCGGGAGCTGGCGATCCGATTGAGCCGAATTGCCGAAGCCAAGTTCAGAGCCCGGGAAGTGAGCCAACAGGATTTTCTGCGAGCCGAATTGACCGTCTACAATGTTGACGCCGAGTTAGTTCGCTTGCGTCAGGACCTGCAAGTGGGGCAAGCCCGCTTGGCGAAACTATTGCACATCTCGCCGGATACGCCCGTTAGAACTCTGCCACAACTGGCTCAGCAACAACTGCCGAACGACCTTGAGCTCCTATACCGGCGGGCCATCGCCGCCCGGCCCGAGTTGCACGCCCAGTTGGCAGCCATTCAGCGCGATCAACAATCATGGCAACTGGCGAAGTTACAATACTTTCCCAACGTAACCGTGTCGGGAAGCTGGGGGGGAGTGACGACCAACGGCGCGGTCGCGGTGGCCGCCGACGGCACCGATTTTGCCCAGTTCGGTCTAATGGCCAACGTTCCCATCTACCGCAAGCGGCTTCAGGCCGGTGTCCGCGAGGCGGAATCCAAGACGGTTGCGAGCGCGCGCGAGTACGACTCGCTACGAGACAGGACACAGCAGGAAGTCAAAGACCTGTTCGTCCAGGCGAAGGCCCAAGAGGAGTTGCTGCGTCTGTTCATCGACGACATTGTGCCAACGGCGGACCAGACACTCCAAGTCTCTATCCCGGCCTACGAAGTCGGCGAAACGGACATCCTGCAGTTGATCGACAATTGGCAAGACCTGCTTCGCGCTCAGATTATGCAGCAACGCCTCGAAGCGCAATTACGGCAGACCCTGGCATCACTGGATCGCGTGTTAGGAACGTTTACCGTCTCAGACAACCCAGTTCCCCGGCCCGAAGCTATGCCGGCCCCTGAGACCCAAAGACTACCGCCACCCTAGGAACGCTAACAATGTTCAATCGATGCTTCCGGTCGACCGGACGATCTAGAGAGCACGAGATGCGTTCTTGGGTCCGTAGCGCGACTCCCAGACGTAACCGAATCGCCCTCTGCGTCTTGTCGACGATCACACTCCTTGCCGGTTGCGCCGGCCAGTATCATTGGTATCGCTGCGGCTGCGGTTGCGTGAACTACAACTACTGCCTACCGGCTCCGTTACCCTACACGCCTTATTGCAGTTGCCCGACGCCGATTGCCAATACCTACCAGCGCCAGATGTCGCAGCCGACTCCCGAGCCAGTCGCGCCGGAGGAGGCGTCGGAGCCGACCACGGAGACGCTCCCAGAATGATTGGGCGGGGCAGCGATGCAGAAGCCGTTGTCGAGCGTTGAGTTGTCATTCTGGCAGAGAGCGAATACGGCCGAGCAGGCAGCCACCGCGAAGAAACGGCGGGTTTCCGGCATCTAAGAGTTGGTGCTGCCGAGTCACTCCATCGTCCGGAGTCCCTACAGCATGGTCTGATGTAGGCTTATTGATTTGATGCTGACGCGCGACAAGCTGGTCGAACTATACCGCCGCCGGGCGAAACGATATGACTTCACCGCGAACCTCTACTACTTGCTCGGGTTCCGCGAGTGGAGGTATCGCAAGAAAGCGATCGCCGCGCTTGCCCTGCGTCCGGGTGATACCGTCGTGGAAATCGGCTGCGGCACCGGCCTGAACTTCGGGCTGTTCGAGTCTGCTATCGGTCCAGACGGAAGGATTATCGGCGTTGATCTGACCGATGCCATGCTGAATGGCGCACGTGCGCGTGTGGACCGCGAGGGCTGGCACAATGTCGAGCTCGTTCAATGCGACGCAGCACAGTACCAATTCCCCAACGGAGTCGACGGCATCATCTCGACGTTCGCGCTCACATTGGTGCCCGAATTCGACGAAGTGATTAAGCGCGGTGCACAGGCGCTATCGCCCGGCCGTCGCTGGGTCGTGGCCGACCTGAAAATGCCGACAAATTGGTTCAGGCACCTCTACCCCGTGCTGCTTCCGATGTTCCGGCCGTTCGGCGTGACGCTCGACTTGGCCGATCGCCATCCATGGGGATCGATGGCAAAGTACCTGAAAAACGTCACTGTCGAGGGTTTCTTTTTAGGTTTTACGTATATTGCGTCCGGCCATGCCTCCGCCGATGCCGCTGAGACGTGTGCAACCCAGTAGTGCGCGTAGGCCAGAAATGTGGCACGGTGCTTTGGCAGTGCCTGCCGATGTTCCTCCCCAAACTATCCCTGCGAGGCTCCAGGAGCCGACCGTCGACGAGTTGATGGCCCTGCCTCTGGTCAGCCGGGTGGCCGAAAAACGATGAATCATTCGCATCACCCCACCGAACACGGGCACCATCGAGAGGACTCAAAAGGGCGCGCAATGGAGCATTCTCATCATCCAGAGACAGCGACCGGTGATGGACACGCCGGCGGTCACCATCAGCACCATGCCCACATGGTGGCCGACTTTCGTCGGCGATTTTGGGTTTCGCTCGTACTGACCGTCCCGGTAGTGATCCTCTCGCCGATGCTGCAGGAGATGTTCGGTGTCGAAGGGCTGTTGACGTTTCCCGGTGATGCGTACGTGCAGTTCGCCTTCGCGGCGGCCATTTTTGTCTATGGAGGCTGGCCGTTCCTAACCGGACTGTTCGATGAACTGGGCAAATTGCAGCCCGGCATGATGACGCTCATCGCGCTGGCGATCACCGTGGCATTCGTGTACAGCAGTGCGGTCGTGTTCGGTCTGGAAGGCAAAGTGTTCTTCTGGGAACTGGCCACTCTGATTGACATCATGCTCTTGGGCCACTGGATCGAAATGCGCTCGGTAATGGGTGCTTCCGCGGCCTTGGAGTCATTGGTCAAGCTGATGCCGTCTGAAGCACATCGGCTGCGTCAAGACGGCAGCACGGAGGAAGTGCCGATTGCTGATTTGCAACGGGGCGACCGGGTCCTGGTCAAGCCGGGTGAAAAGCTCCCCACCGACGGCATCATCGTCGAGGGACGCACCAGCGTCAATGAAGCTATGATCACCGGAGAAAGCAAGCCGGTCGAGAAGGGCGAGGGCGACACGACGATTGGGGGCTCGATCAACGGCGAGTCGGCGATCACGGTCGAAGTTCAGAAGACGGGCGACGAAACCTATCTGGCCCAGGTAATTGAAATGGTCCGCGCGGCGCAAGAATCGCGCTCGCGAACGCAGGACCTCGCCAACCGGGCCGCGCTGTGGTTGACGATCATAGCGTTAGTTGCCGGCGGGACCACGCTGGCGTTCTGGCTGTCCCTTGGCAAGCCGTTCGAGTTTTCGCTGGAACGGACGGTTACGGTGATGGTTATCACGTGTCCGCATGCACTTGGTTTGGCGGTGCCGTTGGTCGTAGCAGTGTCCACGGCACTCTCAGCGGCCAACGGATTGTTGATCCGAGATCGCTCGGCATTCGAGCGGGCTCGGAATGTACAGGCGATCGTATTCGACAAGACAGGCACGCTCACGGAGGGGCGCTTCGGCGTCTCGGACGTTATTGCGATGGGCAGTCGAAGCGAGGAGGAAGTTCTTCGGTTGGCAGCCAGCCTAGAAAGCCAATCCGAGCATCCCATCGCGCAGGGCATTGTCGAGGAGGCTGAAAGACGCGGCCTGAGATATCCGGGACCGAAGGAGTTTCGGGCGATTCCGGGTAAGGGAGCCCAAGCGATTGTCGAGAAGGCTGCCGTAAAGGTCGTCAGCCCTGGTTACCTTAAAGAAAACGATCTGCTCGCGGATGACGAGCGCGTGCGCAAAGTAGCGGACGAGGGAAAAACCGTCGTCTACGTATTGGTCAATGACCAGGTTGACGGTGCCATCGCCCTGGCCGACATCATCCGGCCGGAATCGCGCGAGGCACTGGATCGATTGAAGCAGATGGGCGTCCAGGTGATGATGCTCACCGGCGACGCCAAGGCCGTGGCGCACTGGGTGGCCGGCGAACTGGAATTGAATGATTTATTTGCCGAGGTCCTGCCGGACCAGAAGGCGCAGACCATCAAACAAGTGCAGAACCGCGGGCTCGTGACGGCCATGGTTGGCGACGGCGTCAACGACGCGCCGGCCCTGGTGCAGGCGGACATCGGGATTGCAATTGGCGCAGGGACCGACGTGGCGATCGAGTCCGCCGACATCGTACTGGTGCGCTCCGATCCACGAGACGTGACAGCCATTATCGCCTTGGCGAAGGCAACCTACGCCAAGATGGTCCAGAACCTGTGGTGGGCCACCGGCTATAACGTCGTGGCTATTCCCCTGGCGGCTGGCGTGCTCTATAGGTTTGGGATTTTGCTCTCACCGGCCGCCGGAGCGGTGCTGATGGCGGCCTCTACCGTGATCGTGGCAATCAACGCCCGATTTCTGCAGGTCGAGCGGAGCCAAGGAATGCCCCGTGACGATCGCAGAGTCTCGGAAACGAACACTGTACAAGGTGATTGAGAACGCCTGTTCGGCATGGCCAAAAGGCCTTCATTCAGGTGACTCCAACAGATCGAGTCAATCCTGTTTCAACTTCGCCAGATACTCATCCGGATCCGCCAACAGCTTGTCCTTGCAGCCATTGCAACAAATCCAGACATCCTGGTCCTTGACGGCCATCTTCACTGGCGGTCCCATCGTGCCTAGCATCTCGCCACTTACCGGACAAAAGTGCTGCTTCTCGGCCGACGCGCGGTCTTCGGGCGAGAGCTTTGCCAGTTCCGCATCCATCTTTTCCATCTTCGATTGGCCGTCATGCGTGGCATCCGCATGATGCTCGTGATCACCGTCATCCGCACGTTCTTCGTGGTGGGCGTGCTCTTGCTGACGGTCCTGTTGACTTTCGGCTGATACGGATGCCGCCGAGGGTGCCGAGGGCGAGCTCGACGACCTGCTACAACCCACGCTGTACACAGCAATAGCGGCGATAACAGCAAGCAAGGTCAGCGAGAATCGTTTCATGTGTGAAACCTCCTCATGCAGGGAAAATTGACGGGCGACCGTAGGCGTGGGACGCTGAAGCAACAAAGCAGCAATCAAAGTCGCAACTATTAGATGCTGGAAACGCCAAGTTTCTTCGGCAGACCGAAAATCATTATGGACGATCCACCCCGCGAATCGAAATGTGCGGAACCGCACCACCGCCCCCGCTCCGTCTATGTTGGTATCACGTCCCATCGAAGGTCTCTTGTCGCAGGCGGAACCCTGAGAACATCAACCACGGCGGTCAGGTGACGGGAAAGAGCCGGCCTTTTGGGGAAACGTGGCGCGTAGTTACGGCGTCGGGCACACTCACCGTCAACCGGCACTGGGCTGCAGCACCGCGCAGCAGCCGCAACCAAAGTTCGTCGCCGAATTCTGGCCGGAAGATCGGCCATACCCATTCATAATAAATCGACTGGTCTGTGGTTGGGAATCGGAGCACACATTCCCGGCAAGCCCACGAGACACGCTCCAATTCGGCGTCTAGTTCAAGCATTTGCGTTTTGATTGCCTCCGCAGTGGTGGGCCGCTCGCCGATCTTTGCGGTTGGCAATGATCTTGAGCACGCGACCCTTGACCGTGTAGTCGTCCTTGCCAAAGCGTTCCATGATATACTGAAGATCATCATTCGAGATGAAAGATTCAGAGGGGTCTTTGGGATAAAGGATTTCTTTAACGAAGCTCGCGAACACTTTGGGATGCACTGTCCGAAGCTCGGCGCGCAGAAACGTCGACATTCCCATTGCTTAGCTGGCGAGTTGCGAGAATGCCCGTTGGGCTTCGCCGATCTAGATGGGCTTCCGTAGGCACGGGTGACCGTGCTCAAGCGCGGCAAGCACGGCGGACAAGTCTTGCCTGCATTCGTTCAAGGCAGTCTCGCGCGTGACGGCATCGGCATGAAGCAAGGCTATCGTCTCAAGGGAAATTGCAACGGCCTTCTGCTTGTCCATTGTCATTCTCCGTGAGTTTGCAGGCGATCTGCAAATTGTAGCGTTTCCTTTGCGATTTTGACACGACTGCGCAGACGGCACAATGGGCTCGGCAATTGGCCTGGCGACGCAAAGGCCGTGAACCGAGTCGCACTTCCGCCGGTCACCGGGATGGAATGATTTGACAATGGCCATTTGGCCCGTCAAGTTGACGGACTGACAGATTCCGCGTACGGAGAAACATAAATGAACCGTGACCGCTCAGCGGTCGCTTGACAACCGATAGACGCGCGAGCGTCAAGTTAGCTGCTTTCCACGAAACGACCAACCTGAGCCCGTTGGGCTCTTGCATCAGAAGCGGCATTTGGACCGCGCTCCCCAAAAGGGAGCGTCGGCCAGTGCTGTTCTGATGCGCCCCTTGGTCGGGGTCGTGGGAGCGGCCTGGTTCGGCGCTCCCTTTTTTTCGCCTCGACATGGGGAGTCAACATCATGCGCATGCGATATCTGGCAATTGGACTCGGCTTGTTAGGAGCATTCACCGGATGCTCGGCGAAAGAGCCTAGCGGCGGGAAGCTGGCCGCGGCCGGAGACGTGATCGTGAGTGTACATCGGGCGCGGATCGGCAAGAATACGGACGGAGCCGAGGGGGCTCCCAAAGATGCCCCGTGCTTGGGTGTCATCGTGACCATTGAGAACACGAGCACTACCCGAAAGATCGACTATGAGCCGTGGTCAAGTGTCCCGCGCGAGAAAATGAACTCAGCGCAAGACGACCTCGGGAACACGTATCGGCCGCTCTTCATACCGCCCGCAGTGTTCGGCAGCAAGCCAGTCGCGCGGACCATCTATCCGGGAGAAACGATTCGAGACATGCTCGGATTCGAAGCCCCGGTGGAAGCCGCAGCGTGGGTCGCCTTTGAGCTAGACGCCGGCAACGTCGGCCAAAGCGGGACGATCAACCTCGCTGTCCCCACGGTCGAAATCGACCGCGAATTGTGAGATCCCGCAGCCTGCCCAGGAATTCAGTTAGGTGGCGCCCTTTTTGCGAGTCATCGCGTTGACGGTAACCGCGACGCAGCCTACGATGAGTCCGGCGAAACCAACGAGAATAGCCCAAACCATGCCACCCGCCATGCCGCCGATGATTGCACCGAATATCCCACCCGCCATCCCAACAACTTCGAATTGCTGATTGTTGGCCTTATTGTGTTTGCACCAAGGCCACACTCTGCCAGCGAAGGGCACGTTTTTCCGCAGTTCGTATAGGTCGGGCGAACGCGCCAAAACGCGGGCACTTGTCCCCGAATAATCCGCACGACCAGTAAAGCCGTTCGCCCGTTGCGCCGAAACGGCGAATTCCACGGCGCTTTTCGCAGCAGTCCGTCACCCGGATGAATCTTGACCTAGGCTTGCCTTGCGCGCGAGCCCGACCTTCGCCGGCAGGTTGGATGCGCGCACAGTTGGTCAATGACGGCAAGCCGGAGGCAAATTCCATGGAACCCACATTGCGGGAATCCGAAAACCAGAACCCTGAGGGAACCGAGTTTAGCAAGCTGACTGACGAAGACCTAATGAACTCATTTTCAAGCTGCCCGTGCTGCACGACCGAAGAGGACGAACCGTGCAAGGAATGTTGGCGACGGTATACGGAGCTAAAGCGCCGGAGCATCTCCTCGCTCGAAACACGACTCATGGAGAGCAGGAAAACGAAATGGCGCATCAGGGAACACTTTCTCGACCACGAGGAAATCTCGGCAACCACTTTGGGCTGGATAGTTCGCAATCGCAAGCGATGGCTTCGCAAAACGAAGAAGGATTTCAAGGCGTGGATTTTTGGGCAAGCGCGGAACGAGATTACCAAAGAAATCAAGTCACGCAAGGCTGGTGGCATTTCCCTGAGCAACACAGACGAACGGCATTCCAGCGTGTGGGTTCGCAAGGCTGTGTCATCCAGGACGAAGCGTTTGGGTGACAGCGAGATTGCAGTCGGCTACATCGGAGATTGGGTAAACAGCCCCTACAAGGAGGAAGCGGTGATTGTCTCGGAAGAGCGGCACGTCTCGCAAGAGCCGTGGTGGGAGAAGGTGCAGAGGCAGGCGCGCATTGATGCGGTCCTGGAAATCGTCGGCGGCTTGGCCAGTGAGAAATTGAAGGACGCGATTTCACTCGTCTTCAATCAGAAAAAGAAATGGACTGAGGCGGCGCGACTTCTCGGCATGCCCGCAAGCACGCTGGCAAGTCAGTGGGAGACGCTTCAAGCCGACATCAAGGCTAGTTTTTGCGGCGAACTATCGGAGCGAAAGTATCGCAAGCTCGCCCGGCAGCGGACAAAAGTCGACCTCGATAACCAAAGCCTATTGGATTGGTTTTTCAGACACGTGGAATTCTCGGAGACCGACGCGGCCGTCAAGAATCTAAGGTCAGTGCTGACGAAAGCTGACCCGGATGCGTATGGGCTTGACCCTTCCGAGGAACGGTTGCAACGGTTGTTCGTGATTGACCGGTCGGAAAAGATACACAAGAAGCCGCCGAAGTTCCTAGCACTTTTCGGTCCAGACGGCAGTGAGAATCGGCCTCCCGCACCCCTCGCCGCCCGGATCGAAAAAATCTTTCCCGAAAGTTCGTAAGGATTCCAACCGCCCTACTATAGCTGTGGGAGGGGCGCTAGGTCTCGCTCGCGTCCCTCTCAAGACTCCGGCCCGCGAAGTTCGTAAGAACGACTAGGTGCCCTACTACGCGTCGGGAGGGGGCTGTTTCTGGATTCCGGCGGCTCCGCCGCCACAGCGTAATCTCCCGGCCCGGCATCGGGTCGAAAAACTAGGGCTCAGCTCAAGTGGGCCCACATGACTTTCAGGCGACGGCAGGAAACTGCCGCTCGCCTTTTTCATTGGCCGCGATGGTTCGCGGCATTCGTTGCGGCGCCGTCTGACCGCTGCTTATCGGAGGCTCGGCGTCTCGTCATTCGGCTGGACGAACGGAGCCGTTGCACCACGAGGTTTTTCTAGGGGGGGGTATCTGCGCATGCGCACGTTCAAACGACGGGACGGACCGTTAAGGGCGAGTAAGGATCGTCAGCCGACAATTCCACTCTCTTTTTCCTTGGAGTCACCATGAATCCCACAGAACGAATTCTTACAGCGCTCAAAGAGCACGGTTGCGACCCGCACGCACGCGGCAACGGCTGGTCCGCCAAGTGTCCGGCACACGACGACCAGCGGGCCAGCCTCACAATTGGCGAAGGGGAAGACGGCAGGGCGCTGGTAAAGTGTCACGCCGGCTGCGCCAATGAAGCCATTGTCACGGCTCTCGGCATGACAATGGCGGACCTCATGCCTACGAAGGGCATGCACGGTGCGCGAAGCGCGATTGCGGCCACGCATGACTACCGGGACGAAGCGGGCGACTTGCTCTTTCAGGTTGTGCGATTTGAGCCAAAGGGCTTTCGCCAGCGGAAGCCGAACGCCGCGGGCGGTTGGGACTGGTCAGTCAAAGGTACGCGCCGCGTGCCGTATCGCTTGCCCGAACTACTGGCCGATCCCGCGGCTACCGTGTACGTCGTTGAAGGCGAGAAAGACGCCGACAACCTGGCATGCCGCGGCCTTGTAGCTACGTGCAACTCTGGCGGCGCTGCAAAGTGGACGGCCGAGCTATCGAAGTATCTTGCAGGGCGGCAAGTAATCATCTTGCCGGACGCCGACGAAGCGGGCCGCAAGCACTCCCAGCAAGTCGCGGCATTACTGTCCGGCGTAGCTTCATCAAGCAAGGTCGTTGAGCTTCCGGGTTTGCCCGCCAAGGGCGACGTGAGCGATTGGCTTGCCGCTGGCGGCACGCGCGAAGAGCTAGAGCGATTGGCCGACGAAGCGGCGGAGTGGACGGCGAAGTTGGACCTGGCAACGGCGGATAGCGCGGAGCGTCCCGCTATCGAGCCTGCGCAGCCGTTCCCGGTAGATGCACTGCCGGGGCCAGTGGGCGCGTTCGTGCGCGAAGCGGCCGAAGCCATCGGGTGCGATCCGTCGTTCGTGGGAGTACCGCTGTTGGCTTGCCTAGCGCGCGCGGTCGGCAACACGCGGACCATCGAACTGAAAAAGGATTGGCAAGAGCCCGCAATCGTTTGGGGTGCGATTGTCGGCTTGAGCGGGACGCACAAGAGTCCCGCGGTCAAGCAAGCGATGAAGATATTGCGGCAGTATGAAGCGACGGCCTTCGCCGAATACGCGGAGGCGCAAGCGCGCTTCAAGCAAGAGCGCGCGATCTACGAACGCGACTACCGAGCGTGGGAGCGGTCGAAGACTGGCCTAGAGCCTCCGCCGGAAGAACCGCAAGAGCCCAATTGTCGCCGCTACCTTTGCCAGGACATCACCGTCGAGGCCCTGGCAATGATCCTGGCTGGACAATCGGACGGTGTGCTCGTGGCGCGCGATGAATTGGCCGGCTGGCTCAACGGCATGGACCAGTACAAGGGGGGCAAAGGCGGGGATACCGCGCACTGGCTCTCGTGTTGGCAAGCCGATCCGTTGACGATGGACCGAAAGACCGGCCAGCACCGCACGGTTCACATTCTCCGCGCCGCCGTGAGCATCATCGGCGGGATTCAGCCGGACACGTTGCGGCGCGCCCTGGGGCGCGAGCATTTTCAAGATGGCCTTTGCGCCCGCTTGCTGTTGACCATTCCCGACCCGCGCATCGTGCAATGGACCGAGGCCACGGTAGGCCCGGGCACGGAACGAGCGCTAGCCGGCGTGTTCGACAAGCTACTATCGATGGAAGGCGGGCTCGACGATATCGGCAATCCCTCGCCCCTGGCGATTACATTCACGCCAGAGGCCAAGGCCGTTTGGGTCGCCTACTACGACCGGCACCATGCCGAAATGGAAGGGATGGACAAAGACCTCCGCGCCGCGTGGGCAAAGCTCACGGCATACACGGCGCGGTTCGCCTTGATCGTCCAGCTATGCTCGTGGGCCATGGGGGACGCTTCGGCGGAAGCGATTGACCAGCGCGCCATCGAGTCGGGTATCGCTCTTTCCGAATGGTTCGGTACGGAAGCGCGACGAGCATACGCCGTGCTGGCCGGCGACGGCAAGGATGACGAAGCGGCCAAGACGCGGCGGTTGGTTGACCTGATTCGCCAACAGGGCAGCGGGATGACGGCTCGTGAGCTAACTCACGCTTGCCGGCAGTATCGCGGCGCAGGAGCGGCCGAGGCGGCACTAAATGCGTTGGCGGATGCCGGACTGGGCCGATGGGTCGTCGATACGTCAAGCGGCGGCCGTCCGGCTCGCGTGTTAGTGCTCCATGAAGCTGGTCACGGTAACGGAACGCCGTTGGTCGCCGAAGAAGACGGACTTCCGTTACCGTTGCCACCCGTCAGTCAGCCCACTCAGCATTTGGCCTGAGAATCGACGGGTCCTTCCGGAAGGGGTCGCCTGCCGACGCCTCCGGGAACTGTCGCATTACGGGACTTTCTGTCCTCGCCTTATGGACGGCCGCGCGGGTGTTGCCCTTGACGCCAGACACCGCGCTAGAGCCGCGAGGTTGGCCGCTGTCGCGTTGCTCGTCTTGATGGCCCCTTGGGAGCCGTCCAAATTGCCCGCGTGCTGTGCGCGGCGTGTCGCGCGCGACAGAGTCGTGCTTTCTTTCCAGCGTTCAACAAACGAGGTCAACGATGAGCTTTCTTTCCGAAGAGCAGCGCCAACAGATCAACGCCGCGCTTGGCAATCTGACCGGCGCAGATCGGCGCCGCGAACGCGCACGGCTCCGAAGCCGGTTGCTGCGCGAAAGCGAAGAGTACCGCCAGGCGGACAACGCCAAGAAAGCCGCACACGCAAGGGATCGCTACCACGCGAATCCGGAGGCGGCTCGGCAGCGAAACCGGGATTGGCGACAGCGGAACAAGGCGGGCACCACGGACGGGGCTGCTTGACGGGATTGGTTGAGTAATTTTGGCAACGAGAGGCAAGCGACCCCGTCGACGCAAACCCCGCGCGGCACGTGCTGTTATAGAGGTTGCAGCTAGTACGAAGGTTACCCGTTTCGAGTGCTTGGGTGTTGTGGAGTTGTCGCAGCTACGGGTTGCGGGGGCGAATCGCCGGGCGGCGGTGGTCCAACCCGCGCATACGCTCCGCAATAGCCGCGGAGTGGACACTTATTTTCTTGTTCCTCTGGCTTGTCGAACCACTGCCTCGACTCGCAAGTGCCGCTGTCAAACGTTATGTCCGGAGTTAGGGCAACCCTTCGTTGATAGATGCGTCCCCTGTAGTAGCCGCAGATCACCACCCTCTCGCTAGGCCAAAGCTGCTCCGCAAGGAATTCGAACACGGATTGAACGAGCCCGTTGACATTCGAATACATGTCCGTGAGCACCTTCGGAACATCCTCGATGATGTGGGCTCTGCGAGCAATGCCTAGTCCACCGTGCAGATACGTAATCTTGTCGGTCTTGGGGTCCCAGTGACAGTGCCCGATCTCATTGTGCGTGAGTTCAGTACGAATCCGGCGTAGTTCCGGGAACCAATTGGCATTCGCATCGGCGAGGGCCTCGCGGATCGGCCCTGGGAACTCCTCGCCGTATTCCTTGTCGGTAGCGTATCTGAACAACCTCTCGTTCGATTTGTTCTGAACCCGACGCACGTTCCTATAGCCCCAGAAAATGGTCTGCCTTAACCCATCGAGGGCGGAGTACAGCGTCGTGATCAAGGATTCGACGATGGCCGCGTACTCTTTCGAATGGACGGCCGGCGTGTAGCCACGTGCCTGAAGTTCGGCGTCGTCGAGATGCATCTCCTTGGCGAGCCGGTTGACTAGGCCAGCTAAGACCTCGAACTTGCCGAGGTGGTCGGAGACAGTCTTTGCGCCTCGGCACATTTCGCGAATGTGCTGAAACGGCTCGCCGGGAAACGTTTGGAACCGTTCTAAAGGGCTCCAAAGTGCCGGTCGAAAGACGATCCCAAAGTTGTTAGAAACCTTTCGTTCGACCATCGTCGGGCCTCAGTGTGGGCAATGGACATTGGCATGCTCCCTTAATGGTACTGGACACCGCCGGTAGTCGTCGAGGTTCGTCTACTTGTCACTGATTCCAACAATTGATCGGGACAGATGCAGAGCAAGTAGCTCGTTCGTTCCCCCAAATCCCGGAGACAAAGAACAATGGTTGCACGTTCAACGAGCCCCGAACCGCCGGGCACCGAGCAGCGCAGCGCGGCGCTCCCGCCCGCCGCGCTCAACGTCAAGCAAGTGGCCAGCCTGCTCGGCGTGTCCGTACGCCACGTCTACCGCATGGCCGATGGCGGCTTGATGCCCCGGCCGCTCAAGCTGGGCGGTCTAAACCGTTGGCACCGGGCAACAATCGAAACCTGGCTGGCCGATGGAGCAAAGCCGCTTGGGGGCCGAAAACCACGATAATCGGCACTGCTTGACAAAATGCAAGCACATTGCGATACTGCTTGGCATGGCAACAGTCAGCGAAGAAATCAAAAAGGCAATCCTTAGCGCCAAGGTCAGCCGATACCAGATCGCAAAGGACACCGGAGTTGAGCAAGCGATTCTGAGTCGGTTCGTCAATGGCAGGACTGGCCTGTCGTCCAAGTCGATCGATCAATTGGCCGAATACTTCGGCTATCGGCTCGTGAAGCGAAGGGGGAAGTAATGGGGTCGATTTACCAGAAAACCGTGACGCGAGCCCTACCGAAGGGCTCCGAGATTGTCACGATCAACGGCAAGCGCTACGCGCGCTGGAAAGACAACCGTGGCAAGACGAAAAAAGCGCGATTGTCCCACGACCGCGACGACAGGATTGTGACAACCGCCGCCACGTATACGGCGTGCTTCCGCGACGGGGCTGGCAAGGTCAGAGAGGTTGCCACCGGATGCCGGGACGCAACGGCCGCACGCAAGGTGCTTTCGGACCTCGAAAAGCGCGCTGAGAACGTCAAGGCTGGCATTCATTCCGCAAGCGAAGATGCCGCAATCGATTATCGGCGAACGTCACTCGACAAGCACTTCGCGTCCTACGAAGGACACCAGATGGCGAAAGGCAATGATGGCGTTCGCATCAAGAACGACAAAGCCCGCTTCGAGCGGCTGTGCCGTGATTGCGGCTGGCGGCAGCTAAGCGACCTCACGGGCGACAGCCTGTCAACTTGGCTGGCCAATCGAACCAAAGACAAAATGTCGGCCGGCAACCGCAACGAATTCCGGCAAGTCATGATCGGCTTTGCTAACTGGTGCGTCCGCACGAATCGGTTGCTGGCTAATCCGTTTGTGAACGTGCCGCGTGCCGATGCTAAGGCCGACCAGCGGCGTAAGCGGCGTGCGTTGACCGAAGCCGAGCTAGCCACGCTGCTAGACGTGGCGCAACGTCGCCCGCTTGAAGAAGCGTTGACGATCCGGCGCGGCAAAGACAAGGGCAAGTTGGCCGCGAAGGTCCGCGACGAAGTGCGCGAGCAGCTAATTCGCCTTGGCCAAGAGCGGGCATTGATCTACAAGACGCTCGTGTTGACCGGCCTACGGAAGCATGAATTGGCATCCCTCACGGTTGGCCAGCTACACCTAGATGGGTCGCACCCCTACGCCGACCTGGCCCCGGAAGACGAAAAGAACCGCGAGGGCTCTCAGATTGCCCTACGCCGCGACCTGGCTGCCGAGCTTGCCGCTTGGATCGAAAGCCGGGCGACAGTCGCCGAGGGCTGCATTCCTCTGGCTGGGCGTGCCGTAGGGCTTCCAGCCAGCGATCCGGTCTTCAACGTGCCAGACGGCCTGCTACGCATCTTGAATCGTGACTTGAAGGCTGCGGGCATTCCCAAGCGGGACGAGCGCGGACGGACGGTTGACATTCACGCCATGCGCCATTCGTTCGGCACGCTGTTAAGCAAGGGCGGCGTGGCACCGCGGACGGCTCAAGCCGCGATGCGTCACAGCACGATTGACTTGACCATGAACACTTACACTGACCCCAAACTGCTTGACGTGCATGGAGCGCTTGACGCATTGCCAGCGCTTTCGCTTCAGCCATCCGATGCCGAAGCTCAACGTGCGACGGGCACAACCGACCAGAGTTTGGTTGCAGTAAATGTTGCAGTGAATCCTCACAACTCGTGGCAATCGCTGACAAGCTGTGTCGATTCGGCAATTGAGGCAGCCGACACAATCACGCTTCAAGGCGATGCCGTAAGTGCCTTAGCTGACAACGACAAACAGCCCTTGTCATCTTCTGACAAGGGCTGTCATCGAGTGGAGCGGAAGGGAGTCGAACCCTCGACCTCTGCATTGCGAACGCAGCGCTCTCCCAACTGAGCTACCGCCCCAACGTTCGTCCGCCGTGGCTGGCAAGTGCCGGGCGTCAAGCGTGCCGGCGCCCGACGAACGGCCCATCGCCAGCGGACAAGCAGCGTATTTTAGGTGGCGCGGCGAAAAATGTCCAGGCAGACCGCGCTGGGTCGAAGACGTACTCCGAAACGCGGCTCGCGCAGAAGCGCACGCAAGCGACGTCACGAGACACAACCTACGGTTCGAGCCCCAGGCTGCGGCGATACGCGGTGCGCTGCGCGTCGCGACCCAGTTCATCGGTGATCGCCTGCCACTGCTTGCCGGCTGCGGCCAACGCGTCGGCTGCCGAAGTGTCGCCCGCGAGCACGCGGCCCACGGCCTCGTCCAAGGCAGCCAGGTAGCGCTCGTGCCCGGGAACGCGCAGGGCAAAGAGATACTGCTCGCGGCTGAGCGCATCGTACACGGTCGTTGCGTACTGCTGCGCGGCCTCGATGTCGGTGCCCGCGTCGACCCACGGTTGCGGCTGCCGAATCTGTGAGCGGCGATACAGCGTCGTGGCCGCGCTGGCGCTGCTCACGCTGCCGACTTTGGCGCCCCAGTCCTTGCCCGAAAGCCAACCCAGAAACTGAAACGCGACTTCCGGATGCGCGGCGGACTGGGCCACCGAGCCCAACCGACCCGAGACGCTCAACAGCGTAACGTGCGGACTCTGATCGTTGGCGCGTCGTTCCCAAGAATCATCGGCGACGTTGTACACCTCGCGCGCTCCGGACAGTTCGGCGAAGCCAACCGCCGCCGGGTCGTCCTTGCTGTCGGATGCTTGGCCGCGCCCGTGAGCCGGCCAGGTCAGCGCCAGTGCGGCGCGGCCGCTCAAGAACGCCTCGCGCACGGCGTCGGGATCGAGCGACGCGTGGTCCTCGGGCCCCAGCTTGGCGTCGGCCGCCAGTTCTTCCAGCGCGCGAACGAACCCGGCGGTTCCGATCCGTGGCTCCATCGTGTCTATGTCGAACAGCGTCGAGTAGTGATCGCGATGTTTGACATACGCGGCGGCACGCGCGAGCAGCAGGCGGCCGCGCCACGTCTCGGCCAACGGCTCGACGCAGCCGTACCACTGGGCGTCGTCGGCCGGCGCGGCGTCGCCCAGGTTGTCGCGATTGCCGAAAAACTCAGCCGCGGCCCGATACTCTTCCCACGTGCGCGGCGGGCGGCGGTGCAGCTTTTCGAACAGATCCGCGCGGTAGTAGCACGTAAGCACCGGCGAGCCAAGCGGCACGGCCAGCGCCGCTTGCTGCCAGCGCGTGGCGGCCACTTGCAGCAGCTCGAACGTGTCGGACCAACGCAGCTCGCGGTTTTGTTCAAAACCTTCAGGCAGCGGCACGATCCAATCACGCTCGGCCAACGTGCCTAGCAGCGCCGATGGATAGATTACTGCGTCGACCTGCGCGGGCATCGCATCGGCGTCACGCAGTTGGTTGGCAGCGATTTGGGTGACCCGCAGCGAGGCGCCACTGAGCGCTTTCCATTCGCCGGCCAATGCTTCGATCGCGCCGGCCAGTGCCGCGTCATCGGTGACCAGCACGCGCAGCTCCACGTTTCGGGCCGCATCCGGATCGGTGTCGGATTGCGGCTGTTGCGCGGGTCGACAGCCATGGGCGGCCAGCGAAACAAATGTCGCCAGTGCGACGAGCGCGACCATCGCCACCCTCAGCGGCGCAGCGGCGGGGCGTCGTGGATTGGGTTGCATGATGGGTGCCAGTCTGCGCTCGAACCGCGGAAAAACCTGCCGTCAACCTTCATCGTAGGGCGCCGCGCCGCGAATGGTCAATTGTCGGCCGCGGTGCGGCTGGCGGCCGGTTGTGCGTGTTCGGTCCGGCGGAGTACAATCCCGCCAACTTACCCGCACGCGCAGCGGGCCGCGACGAAGCGTTGGATCTTGGAGCCGGCGGTTTTTCATGAGCGTATTTCTTGGCATCGACATCGGAACGTCCGGAACGAAGACGTTGGCAATCAACGCCAGCGGCAAAATTCTGGCGGAAGCCACTAGCCTATATCCCTCGCACCATCCGCGGCCCTTGTGGAGCGAGCAGGATCCCGACGATTGGTGGGAGGCCACGGTCAAGACTGTGCGGGCCGTCGTCCGGCGAGCCAAGCTGAAGCGGACCGATGTGGCGGCGATCGGGCTGTCGGGCCAGATGCACGGATCGGTGTTCCTGGACAAGCGCAACCGCGTGATTCGCCCGGCGATCCTTTGGAACGATCAGCGCACGGCCGCCGAGTGCGAGGAGATGGAGCGCCGGGCCGGCGGACGGGCCAAGCTGATCCGGATGGTCGCCAATCCCGCGCTGACCGGATTTACGGCGCCCAAGATCCTTTGGCTGCGCAATCACGAGCCGCGCCGCTTCGAACGAACCGCCAAGGTGCTGCTGCCGAAGGACGACGTGCGGCGCCGCATGACCGGCGAGTTTGCTACCGACGTCAGCGACGCCAGCGGCATGCTTTTGCTGGACGTCGCCAAGCGCGACTGGTCGCACGAGTTGCTCGGCAAGCTCGAGCTCGACCGATCGCTGTTGGCTGACTGCTACGAGTCCGAGGAAGTGACCGGCAACCTGACCGCCGAGGCGGCCAAGGCGCTGGGCCTCTCGACCAAGTGCGTCGTCGTTGGCGGAGCAGGGGACTGTGCAGCCGGTGCTGTGGGCAACGGCATCGTCAGTCGCGGGACGTTGTCGACGTCGATCGGCACCTCGGGCATCATGTTCGTTCACAGCGACGAGGTGCAGGTCGATCCGCTCGGCCGGCTGCATACGTTTTGCCATGCGGTCCACGGCAAGTGGCACATGATGGGCGTCAGCCTCTCCGGCGGCGGATGCCTGCAATGGTTTCGCAATCAGCTTTGCCAGGCGGAAATCAATGCCGCGAAACAAAACAAGGTCGATCCCTACGACATCCTCACCGAGGAGGCCAAGAAGATTCCCCCAGGCAGCGAGGGCCTGTTCTTTCTGCCTTACCTGGCGGGCGAGCGAACGCCGCATGCCGATCCGGACGCGCGGGCCTGCTTTATCGGTTTGACCCTGGCCCACACGCGCGGCCACATGGTCCGCGCCATCATGGAAGGTGTCAGCTACGCGATGCGCGACAGTCTGGCGATCATCCGCGAGCTGGACGTGCCGGTCGGCCAGATTCGGGCGTCGGGCGGCGGATCGAAGAGCCCCCTGTGGCGGCAGATCCAGGCCGACGTGTTCGGGCAGCGAGTCGTCACGCTCAATGCCGAGGAAGGTCCGGCCTACGGCGTGGCGCTGTTGGCGGCGGTCGGAGCCGGCGCGTTCAAGGGCGTCGAAGAGGCGTGTCACGCGACAATCCACGTCGTTAAGGAAACGAAGCCGAACGGTCGTTCCAAACGGCTTCACGACCATGCGTTTCCGCTCTACCAGGATCTGTACAAGTCGTTGAAAGACGACTTCAAGCAGATCACGGCGCTCGAAAGATAGCGTTCTGGTCCCATCCGCAATGGACACAGTGGTCGCTGTGCGCCGGGCTGCGTGGCACGGTCCGCGCCGCTCGCCGGTAGCGGTTGATCGGTGTGGCACGCGTCGCGCTGTCGGCCGCGGTGTGGACGAGCATCCGTCGGATTCCGCATCATCGGAGCGTTCCGCACATCCGGCAGTCGGCCACTAAGCAATCGTGGCATCGCCGGCCTTCTTTGCGGCAAAAATGCTCTGCCGCCAAGCCGTGATTCGCACGCTGCTGCATGGGCGTCGTAGGCCGCCGAGGCCGCTGCTTCGGGCCGATCGTGGGTGACCTATATTCCACTGGAGACCCCACACACCGCCCGAAGTGCGAGAATCCGATGGCCAACGAGTTTTCTTCGCCGGATCTGTCCAATCCGAACAGCGCCCAGGGCGCTTCCAAAAAGTCGCGCAAGCCGCCCAAGCCGATTCGCAGCGCGCGGATGCAATTCGAGGTGCTCGAGCCCCGAACCATGATGGCGGGCGTTGCCGACGCCGCCCCCGAGGCGTCGAGCGAGGTTCTGCAGGCATCGCTGATGAGCGCGTTCTTCGAGCAATCGTCGCTCTACTCGGTGAGGATGCCCACGTCCTATCCGACCGTGACGTGGATCAGTCACCTCGAACCGAAGCCGATGGAGATCGAGCAAGCAGATCCGCTGGAACGGATTGAACGTGCCAACGACCTGGTCGACCAGGTGCTCCGCGAAGACTCGCACGATACGGGACACCTGACCATGCCGCCCGGACGCGGCGCAGGCGCAAGTGGCATTCGGCAGCTCATCTGGGTCGAGCTGGATTGGCCGGCCCACGTGTACGCGCCGTATGTCGACCTGAGCGAATCGCCTGAGTTCGACTTGGTCTACACCGCCCAGACCGAGGGCATCCTGTACTTCAATCTGGCGTACATGACGGCCAACGACCAAAACCGTCCTTGCTGGGGCGGCGACGCCGGTCGCGGCCTGGGCACGCCGTTCGACGCGGCCCTGCGCGGCCAGATCGCGAAGCTGCGGTCGATGGGCGGGGACGTGGCGGTCTCGTTTGCCGGTCCGCATGGCAAGCCACTGGCCGAGGCCATCACCAACGTGGGAGACTTGCAGTCGGCGTATCGCAGCGTAATCACCGCGTATGGACTCCAGCGGATCGACTTCGATCTTTCGGGTCCGTCGCTCGACGATCATGCCGCCATCGAGCGCCGTTGGCAGGCCGTCGGCGCGCTGCAACGCGAACTGGCCGAAGCCGGAACGCCGGTCGACGTATGGGTCACGCTGCCCGTGTCGCGCAGCGGACTGAGCGATGCCGCGCTCGACGTGATCCGTTCCGCCGGCGAACACGGCGTCAGGCTCGACGGCGTAAACCTGAAACCATCCACGACGGATGACCCCGCCGCCGCGCGCGGCGATGCATCGCAAGGCCGCACCGCGGTCGAGTCGACGTTCAACGCCTACTATCAACTGCGGCACGTCCTGCCGCCCGATCCGGTCACCGGCACGCTGTGGACGAAGGTGGGCATTACGCCGGTGCTGGGCCGCGACCGGTCCGGCGGCGCCACGTTTGGGCCGAGGGCGGCGCACGAAGTGTACGGCTTTGCCGCGCAGCACGGCGTCGGCATGTTGAGCCTGTGGTCGCTCAACGACGCCCTGCCGACCACCGACCAACCGGCCGACGACGCGTCGGCAGTGCAGCGCGATCAAGGGAGCCAGCTCAACGCCGACCGCAACCAAGATGCCGCAGCCGAACAAGGCGACGCCGCAGCCGAGCGCGACGCGGCCGAAGTGTCTAACGTGCTGCGCGGCTATACCGACCAGCTCCCGCGGTAGCACGAAAAACGCCGCGAGAGGCCAAAGGCCCGGCGGCGGATCGTCGGCCGCGTGGGTGCCGGACAGGCAGTGCGGCTCTCTACTTGGCGCGCTTCGACCAGGTGCGCGGCTCGGGACCTGTGTACCGCGCCCGCGGGCGAATGAGCCGATTGTTGTCGAGCTGTTCGACGACGTGCGCGCTCCATCCAGCCACCCGGCTCACGACGAACAGCGGCGTGTACAGATCGACGTCGAGCCCCATGTAGTGATACAGTCGAGCGCTGGGCCAATCGAGGTTCGGCGGCAGGCTCTTTTCGTTGCGCACGATGGTTTCGATCGTATCGGCCATCGACTCCATGTCTTGGTTGCCCGTCTCCTCGGCCAGCTCGCGGCACAGCGTGCGCAGGTAGGCGGCCCGCGGATCGCCCGTCTTGTAAACGCGATGCCCGAAACCCATGATCCGGCGTTTCTTGGCTAGCGCATCGCGGATCCAGGCCTCGGCTTTGTCCGCGGTGCCGACTTCTTCGAGCACGGCCATCACCGCCTCGTTGGCTCCACCGTGCAACGGGCCCTTGAGCGCGCCGATGGCCGCGACGATCGACGAGTGCATGTCGGAAAGCGTCGAACAGACGACGCGCGAGGCAAACGTCGAGGCGTTGTACTCGTGCTCGGCATATAGAATCAACGAAACGTCCATCGCCTTGGTCAGGCGCTCCGAGGGCGGCTTGTCGAACAACATTTTCAAGGTGTTGCCGGCCAACGAGAGTTTTGGATCGAAGCGAACCGGCTTGTTGCCGTGCGCCAGCCGGTAGCGCGCGGCCATCACCATCGGCAATTGGGCCAGCAGATGCTCCGCCTTACGAACGTTGGCGTCGTGATCGTTGTGCGGTGTGTCGGGATCCCAGTGCGCCAGAGCGCTGGCTCCGGTGCGCATGACGTCCATCATCGGAACGCCGGCGGGAACCTTGCCCAGCAGCGCCACCAGCGGCTCGGGAAGCTCGGCGCTGGCAGCCAGGCGCTTGCGAAACGCGGCCAACTGTGCGTCGTCGGGCGGATCGCCGTGCAATAACAAGTAGGCCACTTCCTCGAAGGTGGCGTGCTCGGCAAGATCCTCGATCGAATATCCCCGATACTGGAGGCCGCCGGCGATCGTGCTGATGGCGGTTTCGCCGGCGATCACTCCCTCGAGTCCGGGGCTGTAGATTGGGTCGGCCATAGTCGTCTTTCTCACTTCGGTGTGTCATGCGTGCCGGACGGAATGTCGGCACGGTGCCGCGGAACGCGTCGCACGGCAAGCTTATCGGTCGCGAAGGGTTACTTTGAACCCTTGCCGGAAAAGTACGCTCGATCGCGCTCTTCGTACTCGCGGTATTCTATCAAATCGTAAAGCTCTTGCCGCGTTTGCATCTTGTCGAGCAGGCTTTCCTGGGTCCCTTCCGCGGCAATGACGGCCAGCGCGTCTCCGGCCGCCTTCATGGCGATGCGCATCAGCGTGATCGGATAAATGGCCGCCGTGTAACCCATCTGGCTCAGTTCTTCGATGGACAGCAGCGGGCTTTTGCCGAATTCGGTCATGTTGGCTAACAGGGGGGCTTTTACGGCCTTGGAAAAGCGCGCGAACTCGTCGGCGTCGGCCAGCGCTTCGGGAAAGATCCAATCGGCGCCTGCGTCGAGGTAACGCTTTGCTCGATCGACTGCGTCGTCGAAGCTGGTCACGCCGCGGGCGTCGGTGCGGGCCAGCAGCACAAGATCGGCGTCGGTGCGCGAGGCGGCCGCGGCCCGCAGTTTGGCACACATCTCGTCGGCGTCGATGAGCGTCTTTCCCGAGAGATGGCCGCACCGCTTGATGAGCGTTTGGTCTTCGAGCTGAATCGCGGCGGCGCCGGCGTGTTCCAACTCGGCAACGGTTCGCTCGACTTGCATGATGCCGCCGAAACCGGTGTCGGCATCGACGATCACCGGAATGTTGACCCGCCGCGCAAGCCGGGCCGTTTGTTCGGCGAGCTCGGTCAACGTGAACAGTCCGACGTCCGGCACGCCGAGCGTTCCGGCGGAAAACGCGCCGCCGGACAGATACACTGCCTTGAATCCGGCTCGTTCGACAAGCCGGCCAACGAGCGCGCTAAACGCGCCGGGAATCTGAAGGGTCTTGCCGGTCGCCGCCTTTCGCAGCAACCTGCCGGGCGACTTTGCCATGGGAGTACCTGGAGACGGGGCGAGGATTTTCTCCTGGGCCGAATATAGGTGCCCGGGGAAGCCTGATGCAAGGGGGAAGCCACATGGAGGGCACATTCCCCGCTCGTTTCTTCGATGCGTATCACGGCCCGCTGCGAGACGACGCGAATCCTGGCTCATTGCGGCCTTCGCCACAGATTTGTTCGACGCGTGCCGCGCGGCCGAAAGACGCCCTGGTCACGATCGCGCGGGCCGATTAGGCTGAAACGCGTATGCACCGTTCGCCCGCCGTTGAGCTTTCGCACGAGACACAGCCCGCGTCCACGCTCCGCGCGACGGCCGAAACGTTCTTGATCTTCCTGGTGTTCTTTGTCCAAGGAGCCTCCGCGGCGCCAGACGTCAATGAACCTCATTACCTGAGCAAGGCGCGCCACTATTGGGATCCGGCCTGGTGCGCCGGCGACTTCTTCTGCAACACGGCGGACGCTCACCAGGTTTTCTATTGGACGTTTGGCTGGACGACCCGCTGGCTTTCGTTCGGCGCCGCGGCTTGGTGCGGGCGGCTGATCACGTGGTGGCTTCTGGCATGGGCGTGGCGACGTTTGTCCTGGTCGGTTCTGCCCCGTCCGTATTACGCCGTCTTGGCGGCGGCGCTACTCGTGTTGTCGATCAGCCGAGCACACATGGCGGGCGAGTGGCTGATCGGCGGCGTCGAGGCCAAGGGATTTGCCTATGTGTTCGTACTGCTGGGCCTGGAGAGGCTCGTGCGCGGCCGTTGGGGGCCGAGTATCCTGCTGTTGGGCGCGGCATCGGCGCTGCA
>ERZ869936.321-NODE-321-length-48750-cov-14.799589_pt1 | contig 48750 bp, 37 predicted proteins | sample MGYA00520876_ERZ869936 | MGnify/ENA primary metagenome ERZ869936 (study PRJEB32218, sample SAMN09650985) | biofilter metagenome | isolation source: enrty point of leading RO module | place: Saudi Arabia: Thuwal, RO plant located on Red Sea | collected 2016-02-17 ... | reverse complement strand
ATCAACCCGATGATCGTCGAGGGCCAGGTGCACGGCGGCCTGGCCCAGGGCATCGGCCAGGCGCTGTGGGAGGGCACCGCCTACGACGAGCAGGCGCAGCTGCTCACCGGGTCGCTGATGGACTATGCCCTGCCGAAGATCCACAACCTGCCGATGTACACCCTCGACCGCACCGTGACGCCGTGCCCGCACAACCCGCTGGGGGTCAAGGGCGTCGGCGAGGCAGGCGCCATCGCCTCGCCGCCGGCGGTCGTCAACGCGGTGCTCGACGCCCTGCAGCCGTGGGGCGTGCGCCACCTCGACATGCCGCTGCACGCCGAGAAGGTGTGGCGCGCCACCCAGGCCTGAGACAGACCTCGCCCGAGACCAGCAGCCCAGATCCCCTTAGGAGTCGCCGACGATGTATCCCGCCAAGTTCGACTACGTGCGCGCCCACTCGATCGAGGAGGCGCTGCAGCTGCTCTCGCAGCACGAGGACGCCAAGCTGCTCGCCGGAGGGCACAGCCTGATCCCGATGATGAAGCTGCGCCTCGCCCAGCCTACGACGGTGATCGACATCGGCCGCATCGACGGCCTGCGCGGCGTGCGGCGGATCTCGGGCGACGACGGCGACACGCTGCAGATCGGCGCCCTCACCACCCACGCCGAGCTGGCCGCGTCGGCCGAGCTGCGCGAGCACGCCCCGGTGATCGCCGAGGCCGCCGCCGCGATCGGCGACGCCCAGGTGCGGCATCGCGGCACGATCGGCGGCAACATCGCCCACGCCGACCCCGCCTCCGACCTGCCGGCGGCGCTGCTCGCCGCCGGGGCGACCGTGCACCTGCAGGGACCTTCTGGCACCCGCACCGTGCCGGCGAGCGCCTTCTTCGTCGACCTGCTGACCACCGATCTCGGCATGGACGAGCTGGTCACCGGCGTCGAGGTACCGGTGCGCGGCGAGGGCACCGGCCAGGCCTACCTGAAGTTCGAGCACCCGGCGTCGGGCTACGCGGTGGTCGGCGCCGCGGCGGCGGTCTCGATGCGGGGCGGCGAGTGCACCGCCGCCTCGATCTACCTCAACGGCGTCTGCGCCACCCCCCTCGACGGCAGCGCGGTGGCCGCCAAGATCGCCGGCACCGCGGCCGACGACGCGACGATCAATGCCGCCGTGGCCGCGCTCACGGCAGAGGATCCCCTCGCCGACGTCTACGCCAGCGGCGAGTACCGCGCCCACCTGGCGAAGGTCTACGCCAAGCGCGCCCTGAAGGCGGCACGCGACCGCGCCTGATCGGCTTCGCCGGAGCTGCCGACGCGACCGGTTCGCTGCCGCGACCGGTCGCGTGGCGCGCTGCTCAGCCGCTCTGCGCCTCGCTCTGCTGCCGCTGCGCTCGCACCGCCTCGCGCACTGCCAACAGCAGCAGCGCGAACCAGAAGAGCCCGAGCACCGCGCTCGCCGGCTCGAGCACGCGGGCCGGGAAGACGATCGCCGCCGCCATGGCCAGGAAGCTCGCCTGGCCGGCGAGCGCCGCGAAGCGGCCGAGCATCCCGTGGCGGCGCAGCGCCACGGCGACCAAGACCCCGTAGAGGCCGAGCAGGCCGAACTTCAGTCGCGCCGCGACGGCCAGACCTAGGTAGACCGGCGAGTCCGCGGCCAGCTCCGAGACGGCTCCCTCGGCGGCCTCGAGCAGGGTGGCGATCAGTGCGTTCTCGCCGTAGTCGGCCACCACCGCGAGCACCGCGCAGGCCAGGGCCAGCACCGAGACCCTGCCTCCTCCCTCGCGGCGCAACGCCCAGGCCACCGCGAAGAGGAAGGCGCCGTAGAAGACGGGGAACCAGACGTCGGCGCGCTGCACGGCGACCAGATCGGCGCGCCGCGACGCCCGCGACGGCCCCTCACCGAGGATCTCGTCGACCTCCGCCGGGCCGGTGACGAACTCGAGGGCCAGCACCGGATGACCGAAGCCGCGCGTGGTGGTGAAGGTCTCGAGGTCGTAGGACCCCAGCAGCGTCTGCATCCATCCGAAGCAGAGCAGCAGGAGGAAACCGCACGCTGCTGCGACCAGCCAGCGCTGCGCGCCGCGCGAGGCCGACTCGGCTGGCCAGGACCGGCTCACCGCCCCTCCCCGCCTTCGCTGGCGTCGGCCGCGCCGTCGACCGCCGCGATCCACGTCTCGTGCAGGTGGACCCAGGCGACGTCACCGGGCGCCGACGGGTCGCGGCGCATCAGGACGCTGCTGCGGCGCGCCGAGGTGCGCTCGCCGACCCGGTGCCACTCCTCGTACTCGACCAGGACCAGCGGCTCGGCCAGCGCGCGAACCCGCGCGCCACGGACCTCGACGCGTGCCAGGCTCTCACCGCGCCAGCGGCCGTGGGCGCCGCGAAACCCCGCCACCACGTCTGCCGAGCCCATCCGCCCACCATCCGGCCCGACCAGCACGAAGTCCTCGGCGAGCGCCTCGGAGAAGCGCCGGTACGTCGCGTCGTCGTCGGCCAGAGCACCGGTCGACCAGTCGGCGATGAACTCGTGCAGCGCGACGACCTCGCGCAGAGCCAGGGTCGCCAGGTCGTCGTCGCTGCCCGCCGCGGCGGACGGCGAGGCGACCGTTGCGGCGAGCAGCAGAGCGGAGGTGGCGCCGCCGAGGAGGGGCGGGCCGAGGATCAGCCGACTGCGGTGCATGCCGTCAGTGTACGCCAGCGGCCCGTGGCGGGAACGCCCAGAGTGCCCCGACGTCAACGCCAGAAGCGATGGCCCCAGACGTACTGATCGGGCGCCAGGCGCACCTGCTCCTCGAGCATCGCGTTGAGCCGGCGCAGGATCGCCTGCACGTCGGCGCGACGGTCGCCGCTACGGCGGTGCTCGATCGGCGGCGAGACGACGAGCTCGAAGCGCAGCGGCGCGACACGCCGGCAGGCCGCGAAGCAGAGCGGCACCCGTGCCACCAGATGCAGCATCGCCGACGTGGTGTAGGTCGAGACCGGGTGCCCGAAGAGCTCGACAGGCACCCCGCCGCTGCGCGCGTGCTGGTCGGTGAGCAGCGCCAGCGCCTCGCCCTGCCGCAGGACTTCGAGGAACCGCCGCGGCTCGCCGCTGTACTTGGGTATGGGGCGGAAGCGGTAGCGCGGCTTGCGCTGCTGCACCAGACGCTCGACGCGAGGGTTGTTCATCGGCCGGGCGATCCCCGCCACCGGCTTGAACCGCGAGAGCACCTGGCCGCCGATCTCCCAGTTGCCGAAGTGGCCGGACGAGAGCACCATGCCCTGAGCCTCGTCTTCGAGCAGCGCCCGCGCCGCCGGATCGATGCGCAGCTCGACACCGCCGCAGGCCGGTTGCACCATGCCCTGAGCCTCGTCTTCGAGCAGCGCCCGCGCCGCCGGATCGATGCGCAGCTCGACACCGCCGCAGGCCGGTTGCGGCTCCGCGCCGCCCTCCGGCTCCGCTGGCTCGCGGTCGAGGATCTCCTCCGAGCGCAGCGCCTCGAGCACCACCAGGGCGAAGTGTTCCGCCGAGCGACGCGCGAGATCGGTGGCCTGGCGCTGGTCGCCAGCGAACCCCGCCCTCAGCACATTGGAGATCGCCACGCGCCGACGGCGGCGATCGAGCGCGAACCAGGTCCTGCCGAGCCGACGGGCCAGGGCTGCGGCAGTGCCGATCGGCAGCCGATCGAAGCCCGCTAGGGCCGCCTGCAGCAACCGGTATTCGGCGGCGTGCCGGATGCCGGTCGCGAACCCAGCCCGAGCCTCAGCCGGCGCCACGCTCTTCGAGCAACCGCACGACGTCGCCGAGGGTCTTCGCCTCGACCACCTCCTCGGCCTCGATCTCGACCCCGAACTCGTGCTCGACGTCGTAGAGCAGATCGAGGATCGACAGCGAGTCGAAGCCGAGCGACTCGGTGGTGGTGCCAGGCTCGACCGCGTCCCAGTCGTGCTCTTCGGTGGCGCTCGCCCGCATCAGCCCGACCAGGCGCGAGAAGGTCTCGCTCCGCTGCTGACGCGGCTCGCTCGCTGCGCTGTCGCTCATCGCGCTCTCGCTCTGGCGGGTGGTTGGATCTCAGGAACGATCGGGAGCGCCGGCGCGGGCGAGGATCAGGACGCCGTTGCCGCCGCCGAAGCCGAAGCTGTTCTTCATCACGAAGTCGCCGCGCAGCGGCTCGGCTTCGCGCCCCACCAGGCGCACATCGCACTCCGGATCGGGCGTCTCCAGGTTCGGGTTGGGAGGCAGCACGCCGTGCTCGAGGCCGAGCAACGCGGTCACCGTCTCGAGGGCGCCCGAAGCGCCGAGAGTATGGCCGAAGTAGGACTTCTGCGCCACAACCGGCACCGAGCCCACGGCATCCCCGAGCACTTCGCGGATCGAGGCCGCCTCGGTGACGTCGTTGGCGTGGGTGGCGGTGCCGTGAGCGCTGATCGCGGCGAGGTCCGCGGCGGTAATGCCGGCGTCGTCGAGCGCCGCCCGCATGGCACGAGCCTGGCCGTCGGCGCTCGGCTGGGTGCGGTGGCTGGCGTCGGAGCTCTCGCCGTAGCCGCGCACCTCACCACGCACCGTGGCGCCGCGGCGCGCGGCGTGCTCGGCGCTCTCGAGCAGCAGCGCCGCGGCCCCCTCGCCGAGGATCGTGCCCTGGCGGGCGGCGTCGAAGGGTCGGCAAGCGGTGCGCGGATCCGGATCGGGCGAGAGCACTCCCAGGTTGTTCCAGACGCCGTAGAAGAACGGGTCGAAGAAACCGTCCGAGCCGCCGCAGAGCACCGCGTCGGCGTAGCCGTCGCGCACCTGTCGGAAGGCGGCGCCGATCGCGTTGGTCGCCGAGGTGCAGGCCGAGACGACGACGTAGTTGGCGCCTTCGAGGCGGAAGTGGATCGACAGGCCGGAGGAGATGGCGTTGTACATGCAACGCGGCACCGTGGTCGGCCGCAGCCCCTTGACGCCCTTCTCGAAGAAGGCCGAGAAGCCGTTCCAGTGACTCTCGGCGCTGCCTTCACCGGTACCGAAGATCACCGCGATCGGCAGCGGCTCGTACGGTGGTTCACCGACCACGCCGGCCTGGCGCAGGGCGTCGGCTCCGGCGACCATGGCGAGGTCGTGGGCACGGTCGACCGGGCGCAGGCGCAGCTCCTTGAGACGCGCGTGCAGCGCCTCCGAATCGACCTCGGCGCCTAGCTTGACCTTGTGGTCGCTGGTGTCGATCGCGCGGATCTCGTCGATCCCGGTGCGGCCGGCGAGCAGGTTGGCCCACACCTCGTCCTCGCCGATGCCGATCGCGCTCGCGATCCCCATGCCGGTGACCACCACACGGCGCGAGGTTCTGCCCCGTGCACTCATCGCGCCAGCCTACCCCGTCCCACCCGGGTCTCGATCAGGGCCCGGCATCAGTACGAGCGCGGCAGTCCGAGCACGTTCTGGGCGATGAAGGCCAGCACCATGTTCGAGGAGATCGGCGCGGTCTGGAACAGTCGGCACTCGCGCCACTTGCGCTCGATGTCGTACTCGGTGGCGAAGGCGAAGCCGCCGAAGGTCTGGAAGCACGCATCGCCGGCGGCCCAGGCGGCCTCCGACGCCAGCAGCTTGGCGCTGTTGGCCTCGGCGCCGCACTCGCGGTGGGCGTCGAACAGGCCGGCCGCCTTGCGCACCATCATGTCGGCCGCCTGGGTCTGCGCCCAGCAGCGCGCGAGGGGGAAAGCGATGCCCTGGTTCTGGCCGATCGGGCGGCCGAACACCTCGCGCTGCTTGGCGTACTCGGTGGCGCGGCGCAGGAAGTAGCGGGCGTCGCCGAGCGCCTCCCCCGAGAGCAGGATGCGCTCCGCGTTCATGCCGTCGAGGATGTAGCGGAAGCCCCTGCCCTCCTCGCCGATCAGCGAGCTCGCCGGCACGCGCAGATCGGTGAAGAAGATCTCGGTGGTGTTGTGGTTGATCATCGTCTCGATCGGGCGGATCTCGAGACCGCCGCGCTCGCGCGCCGCGCGCAGGTCGACGAGGAAGACCGACAGGCCGTGCGAACGCTTCTCGACCTGCTCGAGCGCGGTGGTGCGCACCAGCAGGATCATCAGGTCCGAGTACAGCGCCCGCGACGTCCAGATCTTCTGGCCGTTGATGACGTACTCGTCGCCGTCGCGCACCGCCTGGGTCTTGAGCCGCAGCGTGTCGCTGCCGGTGGTCGGCTCGGTGACCCCGAAGGCCTGCAGCCGCAGCTCGCCGCGCGCGATGCGCGGCAGGTACTGGCGCTTCTGTTCCTCGCTGCCGTGGCGCAGCAGAGTGCCCATGGTGTACATCTGGGCGTGGCAGGCGGCGGCGTTGCAGCCGCTCTCGTGGATCGTCTCGAGGATCGCCACCCCGGCGCGTAGCGGCAGCCCGGCGCCGCCGTACTCCTCCGGGATCAACGCCGCCAGGTACTCGTGCTCGGTGAGCGCGTCGACGAACTCGCTCGGGTAGCGACCCTCGGCGTCGAGAGCGCGCCAGTACTCGCCCGGGAAGCGTTCGCAGATGCGGCGCACCGGCTGGCGCAGGAAGCCGTAGTCCTCGTCGATCGAGACGACGACTTCGCCCGGCCCACCGCTCACGATGCCTTCCCCTGCGGCGCCTCGCCGGCATTCCCGGAATCGGCCCGGCTGTCGACGACGCGGTGCAGGCGCAGCAGATTGGTCGGTGGGCGGCCCTGGATCGGGTCGCCCATCAGGATGGCGATCTCGTCGCCGGGCTCGACCAGGCCCGCCGCCAGCAGGTGGCGGTCGACCAGACCGACCACCTCGTCGTGGTGGTAGACGTCGCCCTGCATGTGCAGCGGCCGCAGCCCCCATACCAGTTGCAGGGCGCGGCCGGCACGGGCGCTCTGGGTGAGTGCGATGACCGGCGTCGAGGGCCGTCGGCAGGCGAGCATCCTCGCGGTGTAGCCGCCCTTGGTCAGCACGACGATGAACTTGGCTCCCAGACGGCGAGCGCTGACCACCGCCGCCCAGGTGATCGTCTCGGGGATCTCGAGCATGCCGGGCCGCGCCGGCGGCTCGAGGTCGAAGAGCCCCTCGCTGAGGCGGTGCGCGGCGCTCGCCGAGGTGGTCGATCCGACGCCGCCCGGCCCGCGGTGGATCGCCTGGTGCACGTGCCGCTCCGCCTCGCGCACGATGCGGTCCATGGTCTGCACGACCTCCACCGGGTAGTTCCCCGCCGCGGTCTCGCCGGAGAGCATCACCGCGTCGGCGCCGTCGAACACCGCGTTGGCGACGTCGGAGGCCTCGGCGCGGGTCGGTCTCGGGTGCTCCATCATCGACTCGAGCATCTGGGTGGCGACGATCACCGGGCGGCCCAGGCGCCAGCTGACGTCGATCATCCGCTTCTGCAGGATCGGCACCTCGGAGGTCTCCACCTCGACGCCGAGATCGCCGCGCGCCACCATCACCGCGTCGGCCGATTCGATGATCTCCTCGAGGTGGTCGATGGCGCGCCGGCGCTCGATCTTGGCCACGATCGGCACGGTGCCTCCCGCCTGGCGCACGACGCGGCGGATGGCGTTGACGTCGCGCGCCTCGCCGACGTAGCTCGCCGCCAGGTAGTCGGCGCCGAGCTCGACCGCCAGCTTGATGTCCTCGCGATCCTTGCGCGAGATCTCGAACGGCAGGTCGGAGTCGGGCAGGTTGAGGCCCTTGCGGGTCGACACCGGACCACCGAAGGTGATCTTCGCCCGCACCTTGCCGGCGCGGCGCGAGACCACCCGCGCCTCGACCAGCCCGTTGTCGATCAGGATGCGGTGTCCGGGCTCGAGCGCCTCGACGATCTGGCGATCGGTGACCTGCAGGTCGACCCCGTCGCCGATCCCCAGGCTGACCACCTCGTCGACCTCGAGGCTGCGCCCCTCGCGCACCTCGCCGAGCCGGTAGCGCGGACCCATCAGGTCCATCAGGACGGCGACGAAGCGGCCGTCCTCCTCACTGACCTCGCGGATGCGCTCGAAGAGACTGCGGTGATCGTCCCGGCTGCCGTGCGAGAGGTTCAGTCGGCAGACGTCGACACCGGCGTCGAGCAGGCTGCGCAGGGTGTCGCGGTCGGCGCTCGAAGGACCGATGGTGGCGACGATCTTGGCCCGGCGCTGCATAGGAGCGGCAGTATAGACCGAGCCCGCGAAGCCCTTTGGCGACGCCGCGGAGAGCAGGTCGCGGCGCCGGTGGAGCGGGCCGCGGGCCCTCGGCGCGGACGCGAGGCGAGAGGCACCGGCCCGGTCTGCTCAGTCGAAGGCGGCGAGCTTGGCCAGCAGGTCGACGACCCGGTTCGAGTAGCCCCACTCGTTGTCGTACCAGGAGAGGACCCGCAACCAGCGATCGTGCAGGGTCACGGTCGACAGCGAGTCGAAGATCGACGAGTGGGGGTTGCCGATGACGTCGCTCGAGACCAGCGGGTCCTCGCTGTACTCGACGATCCCCCGCATCGCGCCTTCCGCCGCCTCGCGCACCGCCTGGTTCACGGTCTCGGCGCTGACTTCCTGGTCGAGCTCGACCACCAGGTCGACGATCGAGCCGTCGGGGACCGGCACGCGCACCGCCATGCCGTCGAGCTTGCCGGCGAGATGCGGCAGCACCTTGCCCACCGCCACCGCGGCGCCGGTGGTCGTCGGGATGATGTTCTCGGCCGCCGCCCGCGAGCGCCGCAGGTTCTTGTGCGGCACGTCGGCCAGCCTCTGATCGTTGGTGTAGGCGTGCACCGTGGTGATCAGTCCCGAGGCGATGCCGAACGAGTCGTCGAGGATCTTGGCCAGCGGCGCCAGGCAGTTGGTGGTGCACGAGGCATTCGAGACGATGCGGTGCTCGGGTCGGAGATCTCCGTCGTTGACGCCGCAGACGATCATCGCGTCGATCTCGTCCTTGGGCGGCACCGTCAGCACGACCCGGCGGGCGCCCGCCTCGAGATGCCAGGCAACCTTCTCGCGATGGCGGAAGACGCCGGTCGACTCGACCACCAGCTCGACCCCGTGCTCGCGCCAGGGGATCTGCGTCGGATCGCGCTCGGCGGTCATCTCGACCCGCTCGCCGCCCACGATGAGGGCGTCGTCGTGTACCTCCACCGGCTTGTCGAAGCGACCCTGCACGGTGTCGAAGCGCAGCAGGTAGGCGAGCTGGTCGTTGTCGTACAGGTCGTTGATCGCCACCACCTGCAGGTCGGGGCGGGCGCTGAGCAGGCGGTAGACGGCGCGGCCGATGCGGCCGAAGCCGTTGATACCGATCCGGGTCACGCCGCCCTTGCCCGCCGCGCTCATCGGGCCGCCTCCTCGGCGTCGAGAGCGGCGAGACGCTCGATCAGCTCGACCGCGCGGTGCACGTAGCCCCAGCCGTTGTCGAACCAGGCCAGGGTCTTGGAGATCCGCCCGTCCATCGCCATCGTCGCCTCGGCGTCGAAGGTCGACGAGCAGGGACTGCGCAGCACGTCGCTGGAGACGATCGGCTCGCTCTGGTAGGCGACGGTGCGCTTCCAACGCTCGGTGCTGGCGGCGGTGCGGACCACCTCGTTGATCAGCTCCACCGACACCGGCTCGCGGTGCCAGCAGACCATGTCGACGACCGAGCCGTTGGGCACCGGCACGTTCATGGCGCTGGCGATCACCTTGCCGGCGAGGTCCGGAAGCGCCGCCTCGAGCACCGCCGCGGTGCCCGCCTGCTGCGGGATGATGTTCTCCGAGGCGGCGCGGCCGCGCCGCGGCTCCTCGGCCGGCACGTCGGCGAGGCGCTGCTCGTTGGTGTAGGCGTGCACCGAGTTGAGGAACACCCGCTCGACGCCGAAGGCCTCATCGAGCATCGCCAGGATCGGCGCCGCGGCGTGCGCGGTGCACGAGCCGTTCGAGACGATGCGGTCGCTCGCGCGCAGAGCGTCGTCGTTGACCCCCATCAGCACGGTGCGATCCGGCGGCTCGGCGGGTGGCACGCAGAGCACCACCCGCGCGGCGCCGCGCGCGAGATGGCCCTCGAGCTCGCTGCGCCCGACGCCGGGTCGCCCGGTCGCCTCGACCACGCAGTCGACGCCGAGCTCGCGCCAGTCGGGGTCGGATTCAGTGCCCGGGCGACCGGTGAGGAACGCGATCGGTCGCCCTCCCACCACCAGGTGGTCCTCGGTGCGCCCGATCTCCTCGGGGAAGCGGCCGAGCAGGGTGTCGAAGCGCAGGAGGTACTCGAGCGCCTCGGCCTCGCCGGGATCGGCGATGGCGACGACCTCGAGCCGCGGATGACCCCGCAGCACGCGCAGCAGGCTGCGGCCGACGCGGCCGAAGCCCATCAGCCCGATGCGGACCCGCTCTCCCGGCCTCGATCCAGCGCCCGTGGCGCGTGCGGCCGGAGCCTCGGTGTGCTGTGCGTCCCCTGCCATCGCCGGCGAGACTACCAGCCTGCCGCGGCAGCCGTGGTCAGAAACGCGGTTCTGGAAGGGGATTCTGCGAGGCGGTGCCGGAACGCGGTGCAGCCCGACCCGCGGGTCGTCCGACCGAGCTCCAGCGCCGTGCTCGGGCTCCTGCTTGCAGGGGGTCCGCCGCGGCCGCAGCCACGGGAGACGAAAGTCACGTCTCGGTGCCGCAAGTTCGGCGGCAGGGCGAGCGGCGCACCGGTAACAAGTGCGCGTCCCGGGCGACGAGGGAGGGAGCTCGCCGCCCGGAACGCGCGGGGGACATCAGGGAGGTCCGTGTCCCGATCGCTTTTCTAGCGAATCGCGTGCCAGCCAGCGGCCAGGCCGATTTCGCCCGGCTACCGGTGCTTGCGCCACCCGGAACGGGTCGCGGCTGTCTCGAATCCGCACCGCAGCCGGTCCCGTTTCCGGATTCCGGAACTTCTTCCCGTTCCAGGTCGCGCCATGCCGACCGAGGTCTTTGGGTCAGGGGGTCAGCGGGTCAGGGAGTCAGCGTCACTGACTCAGCCGGCGCTGGAAGACGCCGGTGATGATCTCGACGCTGAGCTCCTCGTCGATCAATTCGTCGACGCCGACCGAGCGCGCCTTGAGCTTCTTCAGCATGCCGGCGCCGGGAGCGTGCATCACGAAGGCGACGCCGGCGGTCTGCGGCGTCGTCTTCAGGGTGCGGCACAGCTCGAGCGCATCGCCCTCGCTGGTGCTGGGACCGCTGAAGACGAGGTCGGGCGTCTCGCTGGTGGCCTGCTGGAGGGCGTCTCCCTCGGTGCTGCAGCGCCGCACCGTGCAGCCGGCCTGCTCGAACCCGAGCCGCAACAGATTGCTGGTCGTCGGGTCGGTATGCACGATGAGCACCCGCGGCGCGTGGGGGCGGGTCGCCTCGGGTGCGGCGGCTCCGCCTCTCCTGTCGGGTGACGGCTGCGCCTGCGCGGCGGGCGGCGGAGTTGGATCGGCGGCCGGTACGGAGACCACCTGGGTCGGTTGCTCGGAGGCGGCCAGGGCATCCAGGGCATCCAGCGGCGTCGCTTCGCGCGGCGGTGACGCCGCTCCTCCCACCGAGTCGTCGTAGAGCTCCGGATCGCCCGCGAGCTCGGCCATGATCGAGCGGAAGTCCGGCGAACTGGCGGTGCGCGGCAGCGGCTGCACGTCGACCGGACCGGCCTCGTCGTCCTCGAGGTCCTCGAGGTCCTCGAGGTCCTCGTCGAGGGCGAAGGACACCGCCTGCCCCTCCCGGTCGGCGGCGTCGCGCTCGACCTCGTCCGATCCGATCAGGTCGAGCGCCGAGCCGAGTGTGGGAGCACCGGGAGTCCCGCCGCTCTGCTTCTCGGGCGCGGCGCCGAATCCCGGCAGAGCGGCGAAACCGCCCTGCGGCGGATCGTCGTCGTCGAGGCGCAGACCAGCGAAGCTCGCCTCCGAAGCAGGCTCGGGCGCGAGCTCGTCCGGCTCCCACCGCCCGGCCACGGAATCCGAGGTCTCCACGGAGGCGTCGCGACTGTCGCCGTCCCCCTCCCACAGCTCGGAGATCGAGGCGTCGGCGTCTCGCGGCTCGCTCGAGCGCACCGGAAATCCGTTGCGCCGCAGCCATTCCCGCACCGCCTGGTTGTCGGGATCGAGCTCGGCCACGCGCTGCATCGAGCCGACCCGCTCGAGGGCGTCGTCGGTGGCGAAGGCCAGCCAGGACCAGGCATCGACGAGCTCGGGCGCCTTCTCCGTCACCTCGCGCAGAAGCCGCGCGGCGCGCTCGCGATCGTCGGCCTGGGCGGCCGAGATGCCGCGTCGCAGGTGCTCTATGGTCTCGGCAGGGAGGCTCATGGAGGGCCGGGTGCTCCGGTCATCACGGGCGGCGGCAGGATGTGACGCAGGGTCCGGACGGCGGTCGCCGGGGGCCTCGAGCGGCGCGGCGGCGACTCGCGGCTGCAGGACAGATCGGCAGAGTATCACCGCGCCTGGTGGGTGCCGCGGCGGGTGCTGCGACGCGGTCAACCGGGCCAACGGTCGACGCCGTTTCCGGTCACGGCGGCCAAGGCCGAGACCCGGTGCGGGCCCCTTCGACTCGACGCGGCAGGTCGTCGAGCTCACCGCGGTAGGCCGCGGCGAGGATCTCCAGCGGATGCCAGACGGGCGGCGCATCGCCGCGGCGGCGGGCCGCCGCCTCGAGGGTGACGCGCAGCTGCACGGAGCAGCCGAGGTTGCCGCTCGCGATCAGATCGGGCTCGGGCTCCAGCAGCGACTCGGCCTTGCGACGGCCGAGCTCGCCGGCGATCCGCGGCCACTCCAGGTTGTAGAGCCCCGCCGAGCCGCAGCAGACCTCGGCGTCGCGCGGCTCTACCAGCTCGACTCCCGGGATGCTGGCGAGCAGCCGGCGCGGCGCCGACCGCTCGCGCTGGGCGTGCAGCAGATGGCATGGATCGTGGACCGCGACCCGCAGCGGCCTGCTGAGAGGCGCAGGGATCTCGATCAGGCCCAGGCGATCGAGGAAGGTGGTGGCGTCGAGAGTGCGCGCCGCCAGCCGCTCGGCGGCGGCTCTCTCCGCCTGCTCGACGCTCTCGGATCGCTGCGAGTGCTCCGGGTTCTCTGGGTGCTCAGAACCGGCGAACAGGGCGGCGTGCTCCTGCAGGCCCGATCCACAGCCCGCGGCGCAGACGATCAGGGCGTCGAAGTCGCTCTCGGCCGCGGTCACCGGCGCGAAGGCGCGGAGGTTACGGCGCGCCAGGCGACGCGCCCGCCCCTCCTCGCCGACGTGCAAGGCCAGGGCGCCGCAGCAGCCCTGGTCCTCCGGCACCACCACCTCGACACCGTTGCGCGCCAGCACCTCGACGACCGCTGCCGCGAGGCGCGGCTCGAGCACCTGCTGCACGCAACCCGCGAGCAGCAGCACCCCGCCCCGCCGCCCGCCGCGGGCCGGCGTCGACCGGGGCAGCGGGACGGCCGCCGGAATCCGCGCCGGAACCAGATCCAGCGGCGCCGCCAGAGCGGGTGAGGCGCGGCGCAGCGGTCCGCGCAGCGGGCGCGCCATCCGGCCGAGGCGCAGCGCGGCGCGGAACCAGGTCGGCCGCGCCATCGACTCGAGCAGGGCGAGTCGCCGCAGGCGCACCCACCAGCCGCGCAGGCCTCGGCGTCGGTGGCGCTCTCCCCAGGTGCGCACCGGCTGCAAGAGCTCGCGGTAGCGCACCCCGGAGGGACACGAGGTCTCGCAGGCCAGGCAGCCCAGACAGGGGTCGAGGTGCTCGAGCACCTCGTCGAGCGGCAGCCTCTCCTCGAGCATCTCCTTGATCAGGAAGATGCGACCGCGCGGCGAGTCCATCTCCTCACCGAGCACCCGGTAGGTCGGGCAGGTCGCGAGACAGAAGCCGCAGTGCACGCAGCGCTCTATCGCCTCGCCCATCGCGTCGAGCCGCGGCGCGAGGTCCGGTCCGAGGCGCTGGCGCCACCGCTGCTCGGGGATCTGATGTCGCACCTGGGCGATTCTCGCAGAGCGGTGTCGGGCGCGGTCGCGGCGGCCGCGTCCCAGCGCCGCCGCCCCCGCCGTCGGCTATCGTTCGTCCTCTCACCATTGCCCAGCCGAGCTCCACCTCCTCCGCACTCGAGAGAGTCGCGGTCCACAGCTCCACCGGCGCTCGAGCCAGAGCCGTTCTCCCGCAACCTCTACGACCCGGGCTCGCATGCACGTCCGAACTCAGCTCCTCGTGGCGCTGCTGCTCGCCGCGGCGCTGCCGTCCTGCGGCCCGCTGTCCGGCGGGGGTCCGAGCGCACGCGACGGCCGCGAAGTGCTGCGGCTCGGCCACGGGCTCGACCCCAGCCATCCCGTGCACCGGGCGATGGAGGCGATGGCCGACGAGCTGGCGCGACGGACCGGCGGGAGACTGCGACTCGAGATCTTCCCCAGCGAGCAGCTCGGCTCCGAGCGCGAGCTGCTCGAGCTGCTGCAGATCGGCAGCGTCGAGCTGACCAAGGTGTCGGCCAGCGTGCTGGAGAGCTTCGCGCCGAGCTTCAGAGTGCTCGGGGTGCCCTACCTCTTCGACGACACGGAGCACCAGTGGCGGGTGCTCGAGGGCCCCGTCGGTGACCGGCTGCTGGCCTCGCCCGAGGCGGTGCGACTGCGCGGCCTCGCCTTCTACGACGCCGGCGCGCGCAGCTTCTACACCCGCGACCGGCCGATCCGCACCCCCGAGGATCTCGCCGGCCTCAAGATCCGCACCCAGGAGAGCCCGAGCGCGATCGCCATGGTGCGTGCCCTGGGCGGCAACGCGACCCCCATCTCCTGGGGCGAGCTCTACACCGCGCTGCAGCAGGGCGTGGTCGACGGAGCCGAGAACAACCCGCCGTCCTTCCACCTGTCACACCACTACGAGGTGGCGCGGTTCTACTCGCTCGACGAGCACACCGCGGTGCCCGACGTGCTTCTCGCCTCCACCGCGCTGTGGAAGCGGCTCGGCGCCGCCGACCGCGAGCACCTGCTGGCTGCGGCGCGACACTCGGCCCGCATCCAGCGCCGGCTGTGGAAGGAGGCCAGCGACGAGGCGCTGCGCGCGGTGCGCGAGGCCGGGGTGCAGGTCGACACCGTCGACAAGGCGCCCTTCGCCAGGCGCACCGCGGCGCTGCGCGACGAGCTGGCGCGCGAGCCGGAGATGGCCGAGCTGCTCGAAGCGATCGAGGCACAGCGACTCGCAGTGACGGAGGCGCTGCCATGAGCGCGCCGGACGACAGCAGTCGCTTCGCCGCACGCTGGCGCAGGCGGCTCGACTCCTGGGTCGGCGGCCTCTGCGCCGCGCTGCTGGCGCTCATGGTGGTCAACGTGAGCTGGCAGGTGTTCTCCCGCTACGTGCTGCGCGACCCGAGCTCGGTGACCGAAGAGCTGGCGCGTTTCCTGCTCATCTGGCTCGGCCTCTTCGGCGGCGCCTACGCCCTCGGCCGCGGTCAGCACGTGGCGATCGACGCCCTGGTGGTCCGCCTGCCGGCGGGCTGGCGTCGCGGCACGTCGATCGCAGCCAGCCTCTGCGTCCTCACCTTCGCCATCTCGCTGCTGCTCTTCGGCGGCACCCGTCTGGCGCTCCTGGTGCACCGGCTCGACCAGGAGTCGGCGGCGCTCGGTGTCGGCCTCGCCTGGGTCTACGCGGCGCTGCCGCTCTCCGGCCTGGTCTTCGCGGGCTTCGCGCTGCTCGACCTCGCCGACGCGGTCCGGCCCCGGGAGGCGCGCGAGTGAGTGGTGCGCTGGTCCTGCTGCTGGCACTGGGGCTGCTGCTGGTGCTCGGGGTGCCGGTCGCCTTCGCTCTCGGTCTGGCCAGCGCCGCGGCGCTGGCGTCGCAGATCGCCACCGAGCCCGCCCTTGTCACCGTCGCGCAGCGCAGCGTCACCGGTCTCGACAGCTTCTCGCTGCTCGCCATCCCCTTCTTCGTGCTCTCCGGCGAGCTGCTCAACCGCGGCGGCGTGGCGAGACGGCTGATCGCCTTCGGCAAGGCGCTGGTCGGCGCGCTGCCGGGCGGCATGCTGGTGGTCGACGGGGTCGCCTGCCTGCTCTTCGGCTCGCTGTCGGGGTCGGCGGTCGCCGCCACCGCGGCGGTGGGCAGCTTCCTGGTGCCGCGCATGGAGCGCGACGGCTACCCCCGCAGCGCCACCACGGCCTTGACCATGACCGCCTCGACCACCGGGCTGCTCATCCCGCCGAGCAACATCCTGATCGTCTACGCCCTGGCCAGCGGCGGCGTCTCGGTGGCGGCGCTGTTCTGGGCCGGCTACCTGCCGGGGATCCTGGTCGGCGTCCTGCTGGTGGCGGCGGCCCTGCTGTCGAACCGGCGGTCGCTGCCGCGGGCGAGGCGGCGCGAACCCGGAGAGCTCGGGCGCGCCACCCGCGGCGCTCTGCCGGCGCTGCTGCTCATCGTGGTGGTCATGGGAGGCATCACCGTCGGCGCCTTCACCGCCACCGAGGCGGCAGCGGTGGCGGTGCTCTACTCGCTCGGTCTGTGCGCGCTCTACCGCGAGATCGGCGTCCGCGAGCTGCCGGACGTCTTCCGGCAGGCGGCGGCGACCTCCGGCGTCGTGCTGCTGCTGGTGGCGACGTCGATGGCGATGGCCTGGGTGCTCGCCTTCGAGCGGGTGCCGCAGCGCGTCGCCGAGACCCTGCTCGAGGCGGCCTCCGGCGCCGCGGGGGGCTGGCTGGTGCTGCTCGGCATCAACCTGCTGCTGCTGGTCGCCGGCACCTTCCTCGACATGACTCCGGCGGTCCTCATCTTCACGCCGCTCTTCCTGCCGGTGGTCAGCAGCCTCGGCTTCGACCCGGTGCACTTCGGCATCATCCTGGTGCTCAACCTGTGCATCGGGCTGTGCACGCCGCCGGTCGGCACGGTGCTCTTCGTCGGCCTCGGGGTCGGTCGCCTCGGCCTCGGCGAGCTGCTGCCCAAGCTCCTGCCGCTCTACGCAGCGATGATCGTCGCCCTGGTGCTGGTCACCGCCTTCCCGGGACTCAGCCTCTGGCTGCCGCGCCTGCTGGGGCTGTGATCGCCACTGTCTTCGCCTCGAGCGCCGCGTCACGCCCTGCACGTGAGGCTTCAGCGGGTGTAGCCTCTTGCGTCATGAGACCCCAAGAGCCACGCATCGCGGCCCTCTCCGACGACCAGCTCGGCCCCGAGGCGGAGGAGATCCTCGCTCCGTTCCGCGAACGGGGTCCGCTGCTCAACATCTTCCGCACCCTCGCCAACCACCCCGACCTGATGCGGCGCTGGCTGGTGTTCGCCAACCACGTGCTCGGCAAGTCGACCCTGCCGCCGCGCGAGCGCGAGCTGCTCATCCTGCGCATCGGCTACCTCTGCCAGGCGCCGTACGAGTGGGGGCAGCACGTGCTGATCGCGCGCCGCGAGGGGATGAGCGACGACGAGATCCGCACCGCGGCGACCGGTTCCGAGACCCACGGCCTGTCGGAGAAGGACCACCTGCTGCTGCTCGCCGCCGAGGAGCTGCACTCCGACGCCTTCGTGCACGACGACACCTGGGAAGGCCTGGCGCGCTACTTCTCCACCGAGCAGCTCATGGACATCGTCTTCACCGTCGGCCAGTACAACCTGGTGTCGATGGCGCTCAACTCCTTCGGCGTGCAGAACGATCCGGGTCTGCCCGGCTTCGAGATCTGAGCGGCGGATCTCGCAACACAGGGGAGCGTGGGATGACGCTCGGAAACCGCCTCGAGGCCAAGGTCGCGATCGTGGTCGGCGGCGGCCAGACGGCGGGCGCCACGATCGGCAACGGTCGCGCCACCGCGATCCGCTTCGCCGAGGAGGGCGCGACGGTGCTCGTCGCCGACCGCGACCTCGCCTCGGCCGAGGAGACGGTGCGCCAGATCACCGTGCGCGGCGGCGTCGCCGAGCCGGCGCACGTCGAGGTGACCGACGAGAGCAGCTGCGCCGCGCTCATCGCCGGCTGCATCGATCGCCACGGCCGCATCGACGTGCTGCACAACAACGTCGGCATAGGCGCCGGCGACTCCGGGCCCTCCCACATCACCGAGGAGGTCTGGGACCGCATCCTCGCGGTCAACCTCAAAGGGCCTCTGTTCACCAACAAGCACGCCCTGCCCCACCTGCGCCAGCGCGGCAGCGGCGTGCTGCTCGCGGTGGGCTCGGTCGCCTCGGTGTGCGCGGTGGGGATCGTCGCCTACAAGTCCTCCAAGGCCGCGCTCGACGCGATGTACCAGTCCCTGGCGATCGGCAACGCCCGCTACGGCATCCGCGCCAACGTCATCCAGCCGGGCCTGATGAACACGCCGATGGCGATCGAGGGCTACGTGAGAGCCGGCAGGGACCGCGACGAGCTGATCGCCGAGCGCGACGCCCGGGTGCCGCTGCACGGCGGCATGGGCTCGGCCTGGGACGTCGCCAACGCGGCGCTCTTCCTGGCCAGCGACGAGGCCCGGTTCATCACCGGCGTCTGCCTGCCGGTCGACGGCGGCCAGTCGGCGCGGGTCGGCTGAAGCACATCGAGCGCTCGACGGCCCTTCAGTCGCCAGGGCGATACGGGTACCGGGAGTGCGGGTAGTCGCAGCTGTGGCGAATCTCCGCCGGCCGGTAGCCCGGCCTGCTGCAGAAGAAGCCGACGCCGATGGCGTAGCGCCGGCAGGTGAACAGGGCGTCGACGGCGGCGCTCTCCGGGGTCGAGCAGTAGGGCTGGGCGAGGCTGCCACTGCCGGTGACGGCGATGTCGACCTCGTAACACTGCAGTCCGTTGTCGACGCACTCCTGGCACAGGGGCGGCAGGCCGAAACCGCACTCGAAGTTGCGCCACTCCTCCACCCCGAACAGGCGGGGATCGAGCGTGGCCAACGCCTCCTCGAACGAGGAATCGAGAGGCAGGGAGTCGCCCTCCAGCAGACGCGGCACCTCGTCGTCGGCTCGCATCCTCAGCACCAGCCCTTCGGTATGGAGCCATCCGTAGTCGGCGCCCAGCAGCCACACTCGCAAGGACTCGGTCGGTGTCTCGGGATCGAGGAGCACGCGGGAGGTCTGCGATCCGATCCGCCTGCCATCTCCGTCGCGCCACTCGATCTCGATCTCCCCCAGCCAAGGCTCGTCCAGATCGATCAGGTGCTCGATCTCGACCATGTAACCCCGGGCCTCTTCCTGGCTCCCCTCGAGCTGGTGGACGGCTCGCTCTTCCTCGCTCAGCAAAGCGCGTTGGAGCCACCAACCATCGTCACCCAGCCCGACGTCGATCCACTCGTCGACGACGAAGGGCAGCTCGATCTCGAGAGGCTCGGTGGGTGCGCTCGCTACTGCAGAGGCGGGTAGGAGGATCGATGCTGCCAAGAGAGTGGCGCGGACCGCGCCAGCTGTGTCGGTCGTTCTTCGCATGGTCTCTCCTCAGGAAGCTGGTGGTCTCGTCGGATCGGAGGATCCGTCGCTCTCATCCACGCAGCTCGGCCGCAGAGCGTGCCAACCGGCACCAGCCCCGACGACCTGGAGAGCACCCTCAGCCCCGCAACACCGCCGCCGGACGCTCGATCTGCGGCTCGAGCGTGGAGAGGTCCGCGATCCGCACCGGCTCGCCGCTCTTCGCCGAGCGCCGCGCCGCGAAGCCGATCAGCACCGCCATGGCGCCGTCGCGCAGCCCGGCCGCCTGGCGCAGCGGGTCCGCGCCGCCTGGATCGCGGAACATGCGGTCCTGCATCCGGGTGTCGCCGCCGCCGTGGCCGCCCGCGACGTGTGGCACCTGGATCAGCTCGGTCTGGCCGAAGTTGTCGGTGATGCGGATCTCGTCGTAGTCGGGCGCCGTCCACGGCTGGCGCTCGAAGATCCAGGCCTCCATGCGACCCCTGGTGCCGTTGAAGGCGATGCGGTAGCCCTCGTAGGGCGAGTAGGTGGTGCACGAGTAGCTCACCTGCACCCCGTTGCGGTAGCGGATGGCGGCCGACATCTTGTCGAAGATGTCGTTCTCCTCGCTGAACACGCAGCCGTCGCGCAGGTAGCCGTCGTAGCGCTCGTTCTCGACGTAGAGGCGCATCGCCGCCTGGTCCTCGGTGATGTCCCAGTGGAACTGGCAGCGCTCCTTGTGGGGACAGGGGCGGCAGTGGGTCGAGCGGAACGGCCCGTTGCTGCCGTAGAAGTCCTGCGCCGCGTGCGCGAACACCTGCTCGGGCTCGCTCTCGATCCACCAGTTCAGCAGGTCGAAGTGGTGACACGCCTTGTGCACGTAGAGGCCGCCCGAGCGGCGCTCCTTGCCGTGCCAGCGACGGAAGTAGGCGGCGCCGTGGTAGACGTCGAGATACCAGTGGAAGTCGACCGAGGTCAGCTCGCCGATGCGGCCGTCCTGGAGGTACTGCTTCATCACCTGACGGTGCGGCGAGTAGCGGTAGTTGAACGTCACCACGAGGCTGCGGCCGGAGCCCTGCCAGGCGTCGAGGATGCGCTGGCACTTCGCCTCGTCGGTGGTCAGCGGCTTCTCGGTGATCACGTCGCAGCCGGCGGCGAGCGCCTTGACGATGATCTCGTCGTGGGTGTCGTCGATCGTGGTGACGATCACCACCTCGGGCCGCGCGCCGCTCTCCGGGTCGAGCAGTCGGTCGACGTGGGGATAGGTCGGGCAGTCGGTACCGATGTACTCGCTGGCGAGTCGCAGCCGCCCCTCGTTGAGGTCGCACAGGCCGACGAACTCCACCACGTCGCCGTACTCCTCGCGCAGCGTCCTGCCCCACAGCGACACGCCGCGGATGCCGGTGCCGACGAGTGCGATGCGCCGCTTCGGTCCCGCGCCTGGTTGGCGCGGCCGGGCCGCCAGCCGTCGCGGCAGGGCGAGCGTGGTCACCGCGGTCGCTGCCGCGCCGCCGAGCACGACGCGGCGCGAGAGGGGATGGGCGGACGGCCGAGGAGCAGACGGCTTACGCATGCCGAGCCTCCGTTCGATGCGTTCGACGGGTCGGGGTTGGAGAGGATACGAGGAGACTATCGGCAGGCCCTTGCTCTCGGCCCGCTGGGTCAGCCCCCCCCGTCGCTACAATCGGCCTTCCCCTCAGACATCCCCCGACCCTCCACTCTCGAGCTCGAGGTCCTCGATGCGACCGTTCTCCGTGCTGCTCGCGCTGTCCGCCATCGTCGCCATGTCCGGCTGCGATCGTCGCCTGGTCGAGGGAGAGATCGACCTCGGCGAAGCCGACGCGCAGGCGGAGCAGCAGTGGATCGACCTGATGCCAGAGTCCGCGGAGCTCGACGGCTGGCGGGTGCTCGGCGGCTCCGCCGACTTCCGCATCGAGCCGGGACCGGGAGGACGCGAGATCGTCGGCACGGCGCGCGATCCGGAGCGCAACACGTTCCTCGCCAGCCAGCAGACCTGGGGCGACTTCGTGCTCGAGCTCGAGTTCAGGGTCGACGGCGAGCTCAACTCGGGCGTGCAGCTGCGCAGCGCGGTGCGCAGCCCGGAAGGCGGCGGCGCCGGCGACCAGGTCGTCTACGGCTACCAGGCCGAGATCGATCCGTCGCCGCGCGGCTGGACCGCCGGTATCTACGACGAGGCGCGGCGCGGCTGGCTCTACCCGGTGACCCTCAATCCCGACGCGCGCACGCTCTACCGCCCCGGAGAGTGGAACCGGATGCGCATCGTGGCCCTCGGCGACGAGATCCGCACCTGGCTCAACGGTGAGGCGGTGGCCCACCTGATCGACGACGCCAGCGGCGAGGGCTTCGTCGCGCTGCAGGTGCACGCCGCGCCGAGCGAGCTGCACGGCACCGAGGTGCGCTGGCGCAACCTCCGCCTCGGTCTCGACCCGCGCCCCGCCCCGGACGACGCGGTGCCCTACGTCGTCAACACCCGGGTCAACGACCTCGCCGAGGCGGAGGCCCGCCGAGGATGGACCAGGCTCTTCGACGGTGAGAGCGCGGCGGGATGGCGCGGCGCCCATGCCGAGGAGTTCCCCGAGGCCGGCTGGCAGGTCGCGGGCGGCGAGCTGTCGGTGCTCGCCACGACCGGCGGCGAGGCGGCCGGCGGCGGCGACATCGTCACCGAGGACGAGTACGGTGCCTTCGAGCTGCAGCTCGAGTTCCGGCTCTCGCAGGGAGCCAACAGCGGCATCAAGTACTTCGTCACCGAGGACTACGCGAGCACCGGCTCGGCGATCGGCGTCGAGTACCAGCTGCTCGACGACGAGCGTCATCCCGACGCCACCCAGGGCCGGGACGGCAACCGCACCCTGGCTTCGCTCTACGATCTGATCCCCGCCGACAAACAGCCGCGCTTCGTGCGTCCGCCCGGCGAGTGGAACCACGCCCGCCTCGTGGTGCGCCCCGACCGGAGCGTCGAGCACTGGCTGAACCACCAGAAGGTCCTCGAGTACACGCTCGGATCGGCCGAGTTCCTGCAGCTGGTGCAGCGCAGCAAGTACCGCGACTGGGAGGGCTTCGGGCTGTGGACCTCGGGCCACCTGCTGCTGCAGGACCACGGCGACGCGGTCTCCTTCCGATCGATCAAGGTGCGTGAGCTCGGCGCCCTCGCTCCAGCGGCGACGGCCGACGCGACCACGGAGGACTCGCCATGACAGGACCCCTCGAATGGACCCGCCGCCGCTTCCTCGGCAACGGCGCCGCCGCCGGCGCCGCCCTCGGCCTCGGCCTGCAAGGCAGCCGGGGCTGGGCCCAGGGCTCAGCCAACGACAAGGTGGTCGTCGCCGTCATGGGCGTGCGCAGCCGCGGCCTCGGCATGGCCCACGAGTTCGCCAAGCTCCAGAACACCGAGGTCAAGACGGTCTGCGACGTCGACAGCACCTATCTCGCCAAGGCCCAGGACGTCGTCGCCGCGGCGCAGGGCTTCGCCCCGGCAACCGAGGCCGACGTGCGGCGGGTGCTCGAGGACCCCGACGTCGACGCACTGGTGGTCGCGGCGCCCGACCACTGGCACGCACCGGTGACTCTGATGGCGCTCGCCGCCGGCAAGCACGTCTACCTGGAGAAGCCGTGCAGCCACAATCCGCGCGAGGGCGAGCTGCTGGTCGAGGCGCAGCGCAGGCATCCGCGCGTCGTGGTGCACATGGGCAACCAGCGTCGCTCCTGGCCCGGCGTCGTGCGCTGCATACGGCGGCTGCGCGAGGGGATGATCGGCCGGGTCTACTTCGCCAAAGGCTGGTACGCCAACAACCGCGGCAGCATCGGCCGCGGCCAGGCCGCGGCGGTACCCGAGCACCTCGACTGGGAGCTCTGGCAGGGGCCGGCGCCACGCACCACCTACCGCGACAACGTGCACCCCTACAACTGGCACTGGTTCGAGCGCTGGGGCACCGGCGAGGCGCTCAACAACGGCACCCACGAGATCGACGTCATGCGCTGGGCGCTCGGCGCCGACTACCCCACCCGGGTGACGGCGAGCGGCGGCCGCTACCACTTCGACGACGACTGGGAGTTCCCCGACACCATGGTGGCGAGCTTCGAGTTCGAGGGCGGCCTGGCCTGCACCTGGGAGGGGCGCTCGTGCAACAACACGCCGGTCGAGGGCTGGGGACGGGGCGTGATGATCCACGGCACCGAAGGCACCGTGCTGCAGGTCGGCAACGGCTACACCGCCTGGGCCAACGACCAGGAGCAGACCCTGATCGAGCAGGTCGGCGAGGAGGACGCCGGCATCGCCGACCCGACCAACACCATGAGCCCCAACGCCTCGCTCGACGGCGTGCACGTGGAGAGCTTCCTCGCCGCCGTGCGCGGCGGCGCCGCCACTCCCTCGCCGATCGACGAGGGACACAAGAGCGTGCTGCTCTGCCAGCTCGCCAACATCGCCTGGAAGACCGGCCGCGCCCTGCGCACCGACCCCGCCAGCGGCCGCGTGCTCGGTGACGACGAGGCGATGTCCCTGTGGGGCCGCGAGTACGAGCCGGGCTGGGAGCCGGTGGTCTGAGGACCGAGCTCGTCGCAGAAACAGACAGTCCCGCTGACCGCGACGCGTGGATTCCCGCCTTCGCGGGAACGACGGAACTCGGAACGCGACCGACAGTCGCGTGTCACGCCGCGAACCTCCTCCCCCTTCAGGGGGAGGATCGAGGTGGGGGTTTCCCAGTCATCCGGCTCGCCTCACCGTCAACTCGGGACCTCCGAGAACACTCCGCCACGAACCCAGACTCGTACCCGTGACGACCGGCTCTTCGTGGTCTCCTACCACGAAGCCGGTCCGATGCTGTCCACGAGCGGCAGGCGGCCTCCGGCAGCGCCGCTCGGAGAAAGGCCGCCGCAGCTACACCAACCCCGGGTACTGCCCTCCGTCCAGCAGCAGGCTGGTCCCCGTGATGACCGGCTCTTCGTGGTCTCCTACCACGAAGCCGGTCCGATGCTGTCCACGAGCGGCAGGCGGCCTCCGGCAGCGCCGCTCGGAGAAAGGCCGCCGCAGCTACACCAACCCCGGGTACTGCCCTCCGTCCAGCAGCAGGCTGGTCCCCGTGATGAACTGCGCGGGCTGGGAGCAGAGGAAGGCGACGGCCCTGCCGAAGTCCTCGGCGCTGCCGAGCTTCTTCGCCGGCACCGACTGCGCCATGCGGTCGGCGCTGCCGAGCTGGGTGACGCGGTCGGTGGCGTGCAGGCCGGGCTGGGCCGAGTTCACGGTGACGCCGTCGGCGGCGACCTCGGTGGCGAGCGTCTTGACGAAGCTGGTGACGCCGGCGCGCGCCACCGACGACGCGGCGAGGTAGCCGATCGGCTGGCGGGCGCCGACCGAGGTGATCGCCACGATGCGGCCCCAGCCGCGCTCGCGCATGCCGCCGACGGCAGCCTGGGCCATGGCGATGGTCGAGAGCAGGTTGAGATCGAGCGCCGCGCGGTAGGCGTCGAGCGCGGTCTCCGAGGGCGAGCCGGGAGGAGGTCCGCCGGCGTTGGCGACCAGGATGTCGACCTGGCCGAGCGCTTCGATGGCCTGGCGCACGAACGAGTGCGCGCCCTGCTCGCTCGAGACGTCGGCCTCGATGCCGACCACGCGAGCTCCTGAAGGAGCGTTCGGCGTGAGCTTCTCCACCGCCGCGTCGATCCGCTCCCGCGAGCGGCTGCAGATCGCCACCGAGACGCCTTCGGCGAGCAGCGCCGCGGCGCAGCCGTAGCCGAGGCCGGTGGACGACGCGGCCACCGCCGCGCACTTGCCTGCGATTCCCAGATCCATGACGGCTCCCTCCAACCACGTTGTCGTGTCCCACCCGCCGCGCTCGCGCGCTCACACGGGGCCGACGGGAGCGGTCGAGTGTAGCGAGTCGCCGCGGCCCGGAGGCTCAGCCGCGGGGCGCCACCACGGTGCGCACCGTGACCCCGGGCCGGTCGATGCGCACCGTCACCGGCGCCAGGCGCAGCGGCCCCTCGGGATCGGCCCGGAAGGTGAGCCGGTACTGGGTGCGCAGCAGCCGCTCGATGCGCGCGAAGATCTGCCCCAGGTCGCCGTCGACGCTGGCGTCGAAGAAGGCGCCACCGCTCTCTTCGGCGAGGCGGCGCAGCTCCGCCGTCGGCAACGTGCCGAACTCGCCGAGCGCGACCGGGAAGATCGCCACGCCGCCGCGCCGCGCCGCGTCGAGCACCTGCTCGAGACCGTGATCCGATTCGGTGTCGGCGCCGTCGCTGAGCACCACCAGGGCGCGCCTGCCGCCGCCGCTGGTGAACGACGCCAGGCCGTAGACGATGCTGTCGTAGAGCCTGGTGGTGCCGTGGCTGCGTAGCGAGCCGGCGCCGGCGCGCAGCTGGGCGACCTCCTGGTGTCCGCTCCACGGCACCCGCAGCACGAGGTCGTCGCTGAACGACAGCAGCGCCGCGCGGTCGCCGGGGCGCAACACGTCGTCGAAGAACCCGGCGGCGCCCGCCGACACGGCACGGACCCGCCGCCCCATCGAGCTCGACGAGTCGAGCAGCAGCGCCACGTCGAGCGGCAGGTCCTCCACCGGCTCGACTCGTTCCAGCGGCCGCGGCTCGCCGCCGACCTGCAGCGAGATCTCGTCGCCCTGCACTCCCACCACCGGCGCCCCAGCCGAGTCGACCGCGGTGACGAAGACCTCCTCGAGCAGGATCTCGACCTCCTCGGGGCGCTGCCCGGAGAGGATCACCAGGTCCTCGCGCGCGGCTCCGTCGTCGAGCGAGGCCTCGACCCGGGCGAAGGCGAGACCGGCGAAGGGCGGGCGCGAGATCGGGCACGACAGCTGCGACGACCCTGCCGGCCCGCCGGCGGCTTCGACCTCGGCGCGCGGCAGCACCCGTTCCTCGAGCAGCAGGGCGTTGAGGTAGCAGCGCAGTCGCACCGTCGCGGCCTCGAGCGGCAGGCTGAGCTCGACCGCCAGGCGGCGGTGCTCGCCGCCCGGGTCGCGGGCCGAGCGCAGCGCAGCGAAGCGCACCCGCAGCGGCCGGTCGCGGCGCTGGATCACCAGCTCGTCGCGGGCCTGCTCGCGGCCCTGGTCGTCGCGGGCGACGGCGGCGAATCGGTGGGTGTCGGCGGTGGTGGCGACGGTCGCCACGAACGGCGCCCGCTCGAGCCGCTGCACCAGCTCGCCGTCGCGCAGCAGGTCGACGCCGGCGATCGGGCCGCCGGAGACGGCCGCTTCGAGCTCGACCCGGTCGGCGACGCGATCGACCACCCGTGAGCGCAGGCGCACCTGCGGCAGCGCGGTGAGCTGCACGATGCGATCGCGGGTCAGCTGCGCCAGACCGCCGCGTCGACCGGGAGGCTCCGGCGCCGGCTCGCTGGCGGCGGCGACCTGCAGCCGGGGCTCGGTGCGCAGCAGCACCACGCCGTCGCCGCGCCGCACCCGCAGCGCCAGCGTGTACTCGCCCGGTCGCAGCTTGCGGTAGAAGTCGACCCGGACGCGGCCGTCGCGCGGCGGAGTGCCGACGACGTGGTGCACGACCTCGAAGCCCTCGATCAACCGGCCGTCACGCCGGACGTCGCCGACGATCTCGATGCGCTCGAACAGCGAGCGGCCGTCCAGCGTCGCCAGCGTCTCCACCGGCAAGGCCACCTCGCCCCGCACGATGGTGGTCCGGAAGTAGGAGCCGGTGGGCTCGAGACGGAGGGTGCCGGCGCCGAAGCGGTCGGTCGCGCCGCCGGTGGCCAGGGCCGGCATCGGCCCGACGCCCCGTCGCCAGCCGAGCAGCTCGACGAGCTCGGCGCGGTCCGGCGCACGTTCGAGGGTCGACGCCAGCTCGTCGGCCCGCTGGCGCGAGATGCACTCCTGGCGCACCGCGCCGGCGAGCAGCTGTTCGATCGGATCGGCGTCCTCGCGCACGAAGGTGAGCTGCTCCGGCGCCGACCTGGCGGTGAGCACCTCGAAGCTGCGCGGATCGAAGCTGGAGGTCTGGACGAAGGCGACGGTGAGGTCGCCGCCGTCCCACGGCGACCCGGTCTGCAGCGTCAGCAGCGCCGGGTCCCAGTGCCACAGCTGCAGTCGGCGCAGGATCGAGTCGCAGCTGGGCAGGTCCTCGATCGACCGCGGCGGGCCGGCGATGCGCACCACCTCGAGCTGCAGCTCCGAGCGCAGCCGCATCTCGGCGGCGGCGCGCCGGTTGCGCTCGAAGCGACCGCGCTGCGCCGGCGGGCGGCTCTCCCAGAAGGCGTCGATGAAGCGTTCCTTGGCGACGAAGGCCGACGCCGGGATCGCCTCGAAGCGCGCGGCGCGTTCCGCGTCGAGCAGGAAGCGGGCCTCCTGCAACCACTGCTCGTAGACCGACGAGACCGGGCGCTGCGCGACGTCCTGAGCGCTGGCCGCGGCGCTCCACGGCGCCGCCCCAGCCACCAGCGCGGCGACGAGCAGCGCGACGGCACACCGTCCTCCGTCCGCTGTCCCAGGCGACGGCCGCACCGGGCGCCGCGTAGGGACGACAAGGCCCGACCGGAGGCGCCGGGCTCCGCATGCCGACGCCCTCCTCGCACGGGGCACTAAGATCCGTGGCCACTGCATGCGAGTCCCCACAACCCCACCGCGGCGACGATTTCATCCCCCGCCTCCACTCCCAGGTGCCAGCTGGCGGGCCCGGCGAGGCATCGGCGGCTGTCTGATGGCGCTCGCCGTGGCTCTCTCCGCCGACGTCGCACCGGCCCAGGAGAGGGTGCTCGACGACGACCAAGCCGCCGCGGTCGCCGAGGCGGTGGAGCGCCTTCGCGCGCTCCGCGCCGAGGCCGAGGCCCTGCTCGACGCCCTGGCCCCGGAGCTGCGCCGGGAGGTCGAGCGGCGGCTCGAGGCCGAGGACCGAGAGGTGTCGCCAGAATCCGCCGATCCCGAGTCCACCTCACCCGAGACGGCGCCGGAAGCGGAGACCTCCGTCGATCCACCGCCGAGTCCGGCGGAGCCGCCCGCGGAGGCGACACCGGCGGAAGGAACTGGGGCGGCGCCGCCGCGGGCAGCCGCGCCCGCCGCGGTCGGAGCGGAGCCGTCCCCCGGCCCGGCGGCGGCGGCGGCCGAGCCACCGCCACCCGCCAGGGCGACACAGCAGCCGGCCCGCGCCCCGCGTCGCACCTGCAACACCCTCGCCCTCTTCGACAGCAGCGGCGACGGCCTGTTCAGCGGCAGCGACCGCCACTGGCGTCACTTCTACCTGTGGAACGACGACGGAGACGCAGCGGTCTCGCCCGAGGAGATCACCAGCCTGTTCGACGCCGGAGTGCGGCAGGTCCGTCTCGACCTCCAGCGCTTCGACGCCGTGGGCGACCGCTCGGGCGAGATCGAGGTCGGCGCCTACATCGTCCTGCGCTCGCCGTCGGCCCGGCGCTCGAAGTTCGCCAACAGCGGCAGGCTGGTGCTCGACACCGACGACGTGCTGCGCAGCCGTGGGCCGCGGCTCGTCGGCCCGTCAGGCGAGACGCTCGCAGGACTGCAGCCGATCGTCGCCGGCCTCTCACTGGTGCTGCCGGACGGCCAACGCATCGCGCTCGACTGCCCCTGAGCGTCACCGCTGGCGCTCGGGCGCTCAGACGCTCGTTCCCGCGCCCTTCCCCAGCCGTGCGTCGAGCCACTGCTCGAGGTAGGTGAACACCTGCTCGCGCTCCGGCTCGTTGAACATCTCGTGGTAGAGCCCCTCCCAGACCTTGTGGGTCACCCACTTCGCCGGCGCCTTCTGCACCCACCGGGCGGTCGCCTCGGGGTCGACCAGGCGATCGCTCCCCGACTGCATGACCAGCAGCGGCAAGGCGAGCTCGCCAGCCCGACGGTGCGCCTCGTCGATCGCGGCGCGCGTCTCGGCGTACCAGCGGGGAGTGACCTTGCGCGAGACCAGCGGATCGGCGAAGTAGGCCTCGACGACGTAGGGGTCGCGGCTGATCCAGCGTCCGTCGACTCCGGGGATGCGGGTGCGCGGCGCGATGCGCAGCAGCAGCGCCGCCAGCAGACGCTTGAAGAACCCGGGCTCCTGGTCCGCCGGCACCCCGAGCGCCGGCGACGAGACCACCGCGGCGTGCAGGTCGGTGGGGGCATCGAGCACGTCGAGCACGGTGATCAGGCCGCCCATCGAGTGGCCGATCTGCACCAGCGGCAGATCGCCGAAGCGCTCCTTCAGCTTGCGACGCGCGGTGCGCACGTCGTCGAGGTACTCGGTGAAGGAATCGACGTGAACGCGCAGCCCCTCGCTGCGGCCGTGGCCGCGCAGGTCGAGGGCGGCGCAGGCGAAGTCCTGGCGCGAGAACCAGTCGATCGGGTGCCCGTAGCGGCCCGAGTGCTCGGCCAGACCGTGCACGAAGAGCAGCACCCCCCGCGGCCGGCGCGGCGCCCATGCCTGCAGGACGATCTCGGTCGCACCGCTCGAAGTGAGGGTGTCCTCGCGGTGCGCCAGCACCAGAGTCTCGGTGGTCGGTTTCCGCTCCACGGGACAAGGATAAGCTCGCCGCCGTGTTTCGCAAGCTCCTGATCGCAAATCGGGGCGAGGTCGCGGTGCGCGTGGCGCGCACCGCCCACCGTCTCGGCATCGAATGTGTCGGCGTCGCCTCCGAGGCCGACCGCGACGCGTCGTGGACCCGGCAGCTCGATCGGGTGGTCGTGCTCGGGCCGCCGGCCTCGGCCGAGTCGTACCTGGCGATGGAGCGCATCGTGCAGGCCGGGCGTCAGAGCGGCTGCTCCGCGGTGCATCCCGGCTGGGGCTTCCTCGCGGAAAGCCCCGATTTCGCGGCCCTTTGCGAGCAGTGGGGGCTCACCTTCGTCGGGCCGCGCCCGGCGACGATGGATCGCCTCGGCAAGAAGCTGCCGGCCAAACGCGCCATGGCGCGGGCGGGCCTCGAGCCGATCCCGGGCAGTCTCGAGCCACTCGAGAGCGACGAGCAGGCGCAGCGACTGGCGCGGGAGATCGGTTTCCCGGTGATCGTCAAGGCCGACTCGGGGGGCGGCGGTCGCGGCATGCGACGTTGTGACGAACCGCAGCAGCTCTCCGCCGCGATCGACGAGGCGGCGGCGGAGGCACGGGCGGCTTTCGGCGATCCGACGGTGTATCTCGAGAAGTACCTCGCCGGCGGCCGCCACATCGAGGTGCAGGTGCTCGCCGACGCCTTCGGCGCCGCAGTGCACCTCGGCGAGCGCGACTGCTCGGTGCAGCGCAAGCACCAGAAGCTGATCGAGGAGACGCCGTCGCCGGGCCTCGACGACCGGCAGCGCGCCGAGCTCGGTCGCGCGGCAGCCGAGGCGGCGGCGCGCATCGGCTACCGCGGTGCCGGAACCGTCGAGTTCCTGCAGGCCCCCGGCGGGGAGATCTACTTCATGGAGATGAACACCCGGCTGCAGGTGGAGCACCCGGTGAGCGAGGAGGTGACCGGGATCGATCTGGTCGAGCACCAGCTGAGAGTGGCCGCCAACCAGCCGCTCGCCCTGCGCCAGGAGGAGATCGGCTTCTTGGGCTGCGCCATCGAGTGCCGCATCAACGCCGAGGACCCGAACGACGACTTCCGCCCCTCGCCGGGCGAGGTGACCCGCTTCGACTTCCCCGCCGCGGTGGACGACACGGCTGGCGCCAGGGTGCGCGTCGACAGCCACGTCACCGCCGGCGACGAGGTGCCGCCCTTCTACGACTCGCTGCTGGCCAAAGTCATCGTGCACGCGCCGAGCCGCGCCGCCGCGATCGATGCGATGGTGGAGGTGCTGGGAGCGGCGCACATCGAGGGCGTGAAGACGACGATCCCGCTGCACCTCGAGGTGCTGGATTCCTCCGCTTTCCGCTCCGGCGACTACTCCACCGCGGCGATCCCGGGCTGGCCGCCCGCCGACCGGTCCGGAGGTGACGCGTGAGCCATCTCGGCCTGCAGCCGATCGGCCGGGCGCGCCGCGAGCTGCTCGACGAAGCCAGCTGGCGGCGCCAGCGCGAGGCGATGGCGGAGCGCGACGCCCAGCTCGCCGCGCGCCGCGAGGAGGTCGCAGCGGGCTGGGGCGACAAGTACGTGCAGCGGGTGCACGCCAAGGGCAAGATGACCACCCGCGAACGGCTCGCCGCGCTGGTCGATCCCGGCAGCCCGGTGCGCGAGGTCGGCACCTTCGTCAACTGGGGAGAGCGCTTCGGCAAGCTCGCCTCCCCGGCCGCCGGCGTCGTCACGGCTTTCTGCCAGGTCGAGGGCCGCTGGGTGATGGTGATCGCCAACGACAACACCGTCGCCTCGGGGTCGTGGTGGCCACGCACCCCGGAGAAGATCCAGCGCGCCCAGGAGATGGCGCTGCGTCTGCGTCTGCCGGTGATCTACCTGGTGGACTGCTCGGGGCTCTTCCTGCCGGAGCAGCGCCGCTCGTTCCCGGGGCGCTACGGCGCCGGCCACATCTTCGCCAGGAACAGCCACCTGTCGGCGGCCGGCGTGCCCCAGGTCGCCGGCGTCTTCGGCGACTGCATCGCCGGCGGCGGATACATGCCGATCATCTCCGACCGCGTCTACATGACCGAGCAGGCGTACATGGTGATCGCCGGCGCGGCGCTGATCAAGGGCGCCAAGTCGGAGCAGCTCTCGAGCCTCGACATCGGCGGGCCCGAGGTGCACGTGCACCAGTCGGGCTGCGCCGACGTCAGAGTACCCGAAGACGCCACCGCGCTCGCCTGCCTGCGCGCCGAGATCGCGCGGCTGCCCGCCACCGCCGCGCCCTACTACCGCGGCGATCAGGATCCGGCGGCGCCCCGCTTCGCGGCCGACGAGCTCGCCGGCCTCTTCCCCGCCGACCACCGCATGACCTACTCCGCCGAGCAGGTGCTGGCGCGCCTGCTCGACCGCTCGCTCTTCTGGGAGATCGCTCCCGAAGTCGGCCGCGAGATGATCGTCGGCGTCGGCCTGGTCTCGGGTCTGCCGATGGGTCTGGTGATCAACCGTCAGGGCCTGCTCGACGATCCCGACCACCGCGACGCCCAGCGCGCCGGCGGCATCCTCTACCGCGACGGCATCGCCAAGGTGGCCGCGTTCTCGCGCGCCTGCAACGACGACGGCATCCCGCTGGTCTGGCTGCAGGACATCTCGGGCTTCGACATCGGCGTCGAGGCGGAGCGCCAGGGCCTGCTCGGCTACGGCTCGAGCCTGATCTACACCAACTCGACCAACCAGACCCCGATGTTCACCGTGCTGCTGCGGCGCGCCTCGGGCGCCGGCTACTACGCCATGGCCGGCATGCCCTACGAGCCGGTGGTGCAGCTGTCGACGCCGATCACCCGCCTTTCGGTGATGGAAGGGCGCACCCTGGCGATCGCCGCCTACCGCACCAGGCTCGACGACGACTTCGAGATCGCCACCGACGATCCGGAGGAGCGCCGCGAGATCGAGCGCGGCATGCGCGACACCGAGCAGCGCATCGAGGAGGACATGGACCCCTACGTCGCCGCGGCGCGCCAGGACACCGACGAGATCGTGCCGCTCGCCGAGGTGCGCCAGTGGCTCGAGCTCTTCGCCGAGGCGAGCTACCAGAGCATCGGCTACCGACGGATCAAGAACCGGCGCATCTGGTCGCTGCACGATCTCGAGAGCCTGCTCCGGGGCGCTGGACGGACTGGGCGATGAGCGACCACCTCAGGCTGCCCGCCCGGGCACGGCGCTGCGAGGACGGCCTCGAGCTGCTGTCGCCGGGAGTCGGCTGGCTCGAGCTCACGGTCGAGGTCGGCGATCTCGTCGCGCCGGGACAGACGCTCGGCCGCCTGCGCCAGCTGCGCTCGGCCACCGAGGTCGTGGCGCCCGAGGGCGCCGCCGGGCGGGTGCGCGGTCCGCTGGCGGCGACGCGGGCTGACGCCGTGTCGCACGGCGACAACATCCTCTCGCTGGCGCCTCTCGACCCGGGGTCCGGTGGCGACGCCGCGCTCGGCGGCGAGGCCGCGGCCGAGAGCAGCGGACCGGCGGTCCTGGCGCCGCAGAGCGGCCGCTTCTACCAGCGCCCGTCCCCCCAGGACGATCCCTTCGTCACCGCCGGCACGCTGCTGCAGCCGGGCGATCCGGTGGGCCTGCTCGAGGTGATGAAGACCTTCGCCCCGGTGCGCTACCCGCGCAGCGAGACCGCTCCGGCGCGGGTCGTGCGCTACCTGCAGCCCGACGGAGCCGACGTCAGCAAGGGCACGCCGCTGGTCGAGCTCGAGCCGGAGTAGGCGCACGACAGCGCCGAGTCGACGAGCGCACCTTCTCGCGACCAGCGCGGTCCGCTCGCGAGCGGACCGAACCGTGCCGCGGGCTGTCTGCCCTCAGCCTGCGGAACGGTGAGAGACCAGGACGTGGTGTCGCCGTGGTGTCGCGGACTCCGCGTCGGGTGTGCAGCTCGGCACGATACGCTGAACCGAAGATGTGGCTTTCCGGGACAGCAAATGACGGTCGCCAACTCTGCCGCGCAGCGCCGCGCCGAGCACGCCCGCGACGCCCCCTCCGCACCACCCTGATCCTGCTCTCCGTCGCGCCGCTCGCGGTCCACGCCCGGCTCGCGACGGCCGGCACGATGCACTTCGTCGAACGCACCGCTCCGGCCGGCCTCGACTGGGACCACGCGATCGTCGGCGGGCCCTCCGGTGAGATCGAGCGCGCCATCGGCGGCGCCGCGGTGAGCGACTACGACCGCGACGGCGACCTCGACCTCTTCGTCGTCACCGGCGACCACACCGCCGACCGGTTGCTGCGCAATACCGGCAATGGCGTCTTCGAGGACGTCACCGCTGCGGCCGGGATGCCGATGGACCTGCGCCTCTCGTCGGGGCCGCTCTTCTTCGACGCCGACGGCGACGGCTGGGACGACCTCTTCGTCGCCGGCGTCTCCGGCGCCCAGCCGAGGCTGCTGCTGAACCAGCGCGACGGGAGCTTCGTCGAACAGACCGTCAAGTCGACCTTCGGACGCATCTCGGTGAGCGGAGACACCGTCTCGGCGGCCTACGGCGACGTCGACCGCGACGGTGACTTCGATCTGCTGTTGGCGCACTGGAACGTCGGACCGTCGACGGAGGCCGGGCGCCTCTGGCTCAACGACGGCACCGGCCGCTTCAACCTGCTGACCGACGCCCAGGCCGGCATCGACGCCTACGGCACCTTCGATTACACGCTGGCTCCCAACCTCGTCGACCTCGACGGCGACGGCTGGCTCGACATCGCGAGCACCGGCGACTTCGGCACCTCGCAGATCTTCCTCAACCAGGGCGCAAGCGTCGGCGGGCTGCACTTCTTGCGGGTCACCGATCCGGCGGTGATCACCGACGAGAACGGCATGGGCTCGGTGCTGCAGGACCTCGACGCCGACGGCGACGTCGACTGGCTGGTGACCAGCATCTGGGATCCCGACGGTGTCGCACTTCCGGGCCAGTGGGGCGTCACCGGCAACCGCCTCTACCGCAACCTCGGCGACGGTACCTTCGAGGACGCCACCGACGAGGCGGGCGTGCGCATCGGCTACTGGGGATGGGCGGGGTGCGCGGCCGACTTCGACCTCGACGGCGATCTCGATCTCTTCCACACCAACGGCTGGAGCGACGCGATCGCGGGGGAGTTCCACGCCGATCCGTCGCGCCTCTTCCTCGCCGCCGGCGACGGCAGCTACCTCGAGGCGTCGGTGGCGAGCGGCATCGACGACACCGGCCAGGGCCGCGGAGCGATCTGCTTCGACGCCGACCGCGACGGTGACGTCGACGTGCTGGTCGCCAACAACGAGGGGCCGCTGCGCTTCTACCGCAACGAGACGCCGTCGCCCCGCGGGCTCACCGTGATCCCGGTGCAGCCGAACGGCGCGCCCGCCCTGGGGGCCCGGGTCAGGGCCTCCGCGGCGGGCCGCGAGACCCACCAGGTGCTGCACTCCTCGTGCAACTACGTCTCCCATCAGCCCACCGAGCTGGTCTTCGGCTCCGCAGGCGCCACCCACTTCGACGAGCTGAGGATCGACTGGCCCGGCGGCGGCGTCACCCTGCTCACCGACGTCGCCGTCTCGTCACAACCACTCGTACTGAGCCGAGGGGTGCAGGCGATACCGATCTCCAGCTCTGGATTGGCGATGCTGGCTCTCGCGTTGGGTGTCTGCGGATGGCTCTGGCTGCGTCGCTGACGGGCGGGCGCCCTCGACGTAGACTGCCCTCCCACACTCCTTGGGACCGATCCGGAGAACTCGACGATGAGCGATGCAACCATCCGCGGGACCTGCGACGACCGTTTCTCCCGGGTAGCCGAGGCATTCGCCCAGAACTTCGAGGACGACCTCGAGATCGGCGCCAGCTTCGCGGTCACCCTCGACGGCGAGATCGTGGTCGACGTCTGGGGCGGCTTCGCCGATCGCGACGAGACGCGCGTCTGGGGTGAGGACACCCTGGTCAACGTTTGGTCCACCACCAAGGGGCTCACCGCGCTGTGCCTGGCGATGCTGGTCGACCGTGGCGAGCTCGTGTACGACCGCCGGGTGCACCACTACTGGCCAGAGTTCAAGCAGGGCGGCAAGGAGTCGATCACCGTCGAGACCCTGCTCTCCCACCAGGCTGGACTGTGCGGACTGCGCGAGCCGACCGACACCGCGGACTACTACGACCAGGAGCTGATGGCCGCTCGGCTGGCGGCGATGGAACCCCTCTGGGAGCCGGGGACCGCCAACGGCTACCACGCCATCACCTTCGGCTTCCTCGCTGCCGAGCTGGTGCGACGCATCACCGGCGCCAGCCTCGGCGAGTTCTTCGATCACGAGGTGGCCGACGAGGTCGGTGCCGACGTGTACATCGGGCTCGACGAGGACGACGACGAGCGCGTCGCCGAGCTGATCGCTCCGCCGGAGAGGAAACCGCCGGCCGAAGTCGCACCCGAGCACGTCGAGATCGTGCGCGCCGCGACCGGCAACCCGGCGCTCGATCCGGAGATCCCCAACGACCCCGCCTGGCGGAGGGCTCAGATCCCGGCCGCCAACGCCCACGCCGGGGCGCGCGGCCTGGCGCAGATCTACGGCGTGCTCGCCTGCGGCGGCGACAGCCACGGTCGCTTCCTGCTCGAGAAGAAGACCCTCGACGAGGCCACCCGCGAGCGCTGCAAGCGCCGCGATCTGGTCCTCGCGATGCCGATCCGATGGAGCGCCGGCTGGGCGCTCAACATCGCGCCGACGTACGGTCCGAACCGCGAAGCGTTCGGCCACTCCGGCTGGGGCGGCTCCACCGCCTTCGCCGACCCGAGCACCAAGCTGGCGATCGGCTACACGATGAACCAGATGCAGGCGAACCTGCAGGGCGATCCGCGAACGCTGCGGTTGATCGAGGCGACGTACGCGAGCCACGCCGACCTCGTCTGATTCGTTGGTCCCTCGTTGAACCCGGCTCCGACCGGTCTGACGCCGCTGGCGAATCGGCCGGTCGCCCCGCCCTCGCCTGGCAGCGACCAGACACAACGGCAAAGGCCGGGGCGCCTTCGCCCCGGCCTTCTCGAACAGAGCCTGCCGCCGCGCCACAGCGCAGCAGCAGAGGTTCCCTGTGGGAACTAGAACCCGAACCTGACCTGCAGCTGCAGACGCTGCGGGTCGAAGTAGGTCCGCGGCACCCCGAACCCGGCGCTGTTCACCTTGTTCTGGATGTTGTAGCCGGTCTGGTTGTCGAACACGTTGAACAGGTCGGCCCTCAGCTCGAGCCGGTAGCGCTCCGCGAAGCGGAACCGGTGGGTGTAGTTGAGGTCGATCTGGTAGTGGTCGTCGGTGGTCCGCGAACCCGCCGGCTCGGCGTAGCGGCTGGTGTCGCTCGAGCTGCCGGTCAGGGAGCGGTAGACCTCGACGTCCCAGGCCTCCCAGGGCTGGCCCGACTGGAAGATGGCGTAGATGCCGGCGCTGCCGTTCCAGTTGAAGTCGTAGGTGGCGTAGGTCTTGACCTGGTGGCGACGGTCACCGCGCAGATAGCCGTAGCGGTTGTCCCAGATCTGACGCCCGGCGCCGTCGGCGAGGAACGACGAGCCGATGAAGATCGCCGCGTCGTTGTCGGTCGTGGTGTTGTCCTGATCGAAGGTGCCGTAGTACTGGCTCCACACGTACGAGCCGCGCACGAAGGTGCGGTCGCCGCGGTACTCCATCTCGGCGTTGAGCTCGTAGAACTTGGTGAACGCGCCGTCGAGCTGGGCGATCACGTACGACGAGCCGCCGATGCCCTGCGGGCCGAACCGGAAGTCGTTCAGGTTCGGGATGTAATCCTCCTGCGGGAACCCAGCGGGAGCCCGGAACGCCGAGCGCGCGTTGTTGTTGGTGTCCTCCCAGAAGTCTCCGGCGTAGCGGTGCCGGAAGTGGTACTTGCCGGTGAGGCGCGGCGAGAACTGGCGGCTGTAGCCGATCAGGTACTCGTCGATGTAGCGCGGCTCGAGGCCCTCGTCGAAGTACTTGCCGGAGGACGACTCCACCGGATCGATCGCCAGCAGGTTGCCGTTCCGGTCGAACTGGGCGTCGATCGAGGAGCGCAGGTTGCGCGCCCACGAGGCGGCTCGCGGCAGCGAACCGGCGGCCGGGTGGTAGCGGGCGTAGTTGGCGTACACCGTGTCGCCGTCGAACAGCTCACGGGTGATGCCGAGACGCGGCTGGATCATCTCGTCCCAGTCGATCTCGTACATCTTGTACTGGTTGCCGACCGCCAGCTCGAAGCCCGAGGGGGTGTTCGGATTGGGCCGCAGGCCCTCACCGAACAGCTCGTCGTTCGAGACCAGCACGCCGACGTTGAAGGTCCACTTGCGCATCCGGATGGTGTCGTTGATCTCGAAGCTCTGGGTCTCGAACTCCGAGTTGATCGGCGGCACCGCGACCCCGCCGGCGCTGAGCAGGCTCTGCTGCTCGAAGCGGGCCTCGAAGTAGACCGGTGTGCCGTTCACCGTCTGGTTGCCGCCGATGTAGGAGATGAAGCCCCAGCCGTTCGACTGACGCGACAGATCCTCGCCGTCCTTCGACCACGAGTAGCCGAAGTGCAGGTCGTGCGAGACGTCGCCGGAGAAGAGCGTGTGGTCGTAGCTGATCTCGAAGGCGTCGCGGTAGAAGTCCTGGTCGTTGATCGTCGTGCCGACGCCGACCAGGCCGCCGCCCTGGCGCACCCCGTTCTCGAGGTAGCCGTAGCGGTCGATCAGGGTGCGAGCGAACGCCTGGTCGGCCGCCGTCGTTGTCGGCACCTGGAAGAGCCCCTGGCGATCCAGGTTGCCCACGTCGAGGGCGACACTGCCGTCGTCGCGGATGTCGAAGCCGAGCAGGTTGTCGGGACGACCGGAGGTCTCGTTCTCGAAGGTGGTGAAGCGGCCGCTCAGGAAGCCGTTGCTGCCGAGCACCCAGGTGCCTTCGAGGATCCCCACAGTCAGCGTCGCGTCATCTCCGGTCGACGCAGTGCCGGCCGTCGCCTCGCCGCCGACGCTCGAGCCGTTCGCCTCGCGATCCGAGTCGCGGTAGCTGAGGTTGAACAGGGTCGAAGCGGTCGGGGTCAGGGTCAGCTTGCCGAACAGCTCGTCGCGCGTCGATTCGAAGTTCGGCACCGGTCCGTAGAGGTTGGAACGGTTGTCGCGGTCGATGGTCGGCCGGTAGTAGGAGACGTAGAAGTTGGCCTTGTCGCGCACGATCGGGCCACCGAAGTTGGCCGTCGTCCAGTCCTGATCCTGCTCGAAGTCGGCCTCGCTCTGGACGTCGCGGTCGGCGGTCATGCCGGAGGTCTGGACCTGGTAGGAGATCTCGCCCTTGTACTCGCTGGTGCCCGACTTCGAGACGGTGTCCATCAGGAAGCCGCCGGAGCGGTTGAAGTTCGTCGCCTTGGCGCCGCCCTTGATGATCGTCACCTGCTCGATGTCGACCGAGGACGGCTCGGCGGAGAGGGTGCCGAAGAGCGGCAGGCTGACGTCGACGCCGTCGAACTGGTAGACGTTGTCCTGGCCGTTGCCACCGGCGCTCGGACCGCGCACGTTGTCCTCGGTGTACTGCACGCCGGGGATCAGCTTGAACAGATCGCGGTACTCCTGGCCCACCGGCAGCTTCTCGATGACGTCGCTGTCGACCGAAGCCTTGATCTCGGAGGACGACAGGTCGATCACCGGCGCGGTGCCGATGACCTGCACCGTCTCGGTGACCGCCTCGGGACCCATGCTGACGTCGACCACGACGTTCTGGTCGAGCACCACGCGCGCCTGCCGCTCGACCGTCGCCATGCCGTCGAGGGCGAACTGCAGGGTGTAGGTGCCGGGCGGCAGCAGCCGCAGGCGGAACTCGCCGTTCTCGGCGGTGACCACGACTCGGTCGCTGGGCAGGGTGTCGCCCGAGGCAGTGACGGTGACGCCCGGCAGACCCTGGCCGTCGGCGGTCGTGACCTCACCCGAGATCGAACCGCTCTGCTGCGCCGCGAGCGGCGCCGCCAACAGCGACAACAAGATGATCGGTACCCACCAGGCGCTGCGGCGGGATGCGGCAATCGGAAGCTTCATGCGATGACTCCTCGGGCGTTCTCTGCGAAGGACGGAGGGCGAGTTTACCGGATCTTCCCGATGGCGCAGACCGCCGGCTCCGGCCGCAACCGACCCACAAGGACTGCCGGCCCGGTCACGTCGTCTGCTCGCCCTGGACGATGTCCCTTGGACGCAGGGAACGGGCGCGATGTTGCACCGCTCGCCGCAACGGACGTGCAGTCAGAGCCCTTCGAACAGCCGCTCGCGCGCGATCAGCTCCGCGGTGGTGCGGTCAGCGCCGGCCCGCGCCGCAGCCACGCGGGCCCGTCGATCCGGCTCGCCGAGCAGCACGCTCACCTGGGCACGCTTGAACAGCACCATCGGCCACTCGGGGTGGTCCGAGCCGATACGATCGAGCGCCGCCTTCGCCTCTTCCGGGCGCCGCTGGGCCAGGTAGAGCACACCGAGCTCGAGATCGCAGCACGAAGCCGCCGTTCCGCCGAGGGCGGTGGCGCGCTCGAAGGCGGCCACTGCCTCCGGCGTGCGGCCGAGAGCCATCGCGGCCCGTCCCCTGCGCTGGTGCAGGTCGGCCGAGCGATCGTCGACCACGAGAGCCCGCTGGAGCAGCCCCAGCGCCCGCTCGGCGTCGCCGCGGCGCTCCGCGATCGAGGCCAGCGCCTCGAGCACCGTGAGCCGGCGCGGTGAGCGCTCGAGCACCGAGCGCAGATCGCGCTCCGCGGCGGCGAGGTCTCCGAAGCGGAGATGGTGCAGACCGCGGTACTGCACCACGTCGAGCGAATCGGGGTCGGCCTGCGCCGCGCGCTCGAACAGTGCGTCGGCGCGGGCTCTCTCACCGAGCAGCGACCTGGCGGCGGCCAGCCGCACCAGGACCGCGAGATTGCCCGGGTCGGCTTCGAGGATGCGCCCGAACAGCTCCGCCGCCGCCGCGTAGCGGCCTTCGCTGAAGGCCTGCGAAGCCTGGTCGAGAGGGGCGAAGAGCTGCACCATGTCGCGCGGGTTCGGCGCGTCGTCGCGGCGCGTCGCGGCGGCGTCGAAGCTCACGTAGCCGAGGGCGGCCAGCCGTCTGCGGTCCTGCTCGTCGGTCGGCCCCCGCTCCGCCTCGGAGCCCGGAACGGGCACCGGCGTCTCGCGCAGCGCCTGGCGCACCCCCGGCGGCAGCTCGACCGAATCCGCCAGATCGCGGCTCTCCGCCGGATCCGCCTCGACGTCGAAGACCTGCAGGCCGCCGTCGCGAATCGCCTTCAGTCTCCCCGAGACCGCCATCACCTGCGGCTGCCAGCCGTACTGGATGTAGGGCTTCATCGCCTCGCCGCGCACCACGGCCGACGCGTCGACAGGTACTGGGTCGCGACCCTCGCTCCACGCGCGCACCAGCTCGGCGACCCTGGTGATGCTCACCGGGCGATCTTCGATCCCGGCCTCGATCCCGGGCCCGGCGACGATCATCGGCACCCGCATCACGCCCTCGTAGAGCAGGTTGCCGTGCAGCTCCTCGCCGTGGTCGCCACGTCCCTCGCCGTGGTCGGCCACCAGCAGCACGAAGGGGTCGTCGAGCCTCGCCTCGACGAGCTCGAGCAGCCGGCCGATCTCGACGTCGAGGGCGGCGATCTCTCCCAGATAGGGATCGCCCGCCGCCGCGGCGAGGAACTCGGGCGCCGGCTCGTAGGGGTCGTGCGGGTCGTAGTAGTGCACCCAGACGAAGAGCGGTGCCGATGGAGCCGTCTGCGTCGCCGGGCGCTGCCCTGCGAGCCACGCCTCGATCCGGTCGTTGGTCTCCGCGGCGGAGCGCTCGAGTCCCTCGAAGTCGTCGTCGTACACGTCGAAGCCACGGGCGAGGCCGAACCGGCCGAGCAGCGGAAAGCCGGAGACGAACGCCGCGGTGCGGTAGCCACGCTCCTGCAGCTGCGCGGCGACGAGCTCGCTGGCCGGATCGAGCTGGCGGCCGTTCTCGTGCACGCCGTGCTCCCAGGGCAGCAGCCCCGTCCACATCGATACGTGGGCAGGAAGGGTCTCCGGCACGGTGCTGTAGGCGCGGCGGTGGTCGAGACCGCGAGCGCGGATCGCGTCGAGGTGCGGGGTGGCGACGTCGGCGCGCAGCAAGGCGTCGGCCCGGGTGGTGTCGAGGGTGATCACCACGATGTCGGGAGCCGGTCCCGCGCTCGGCGCCGGGTCGCCCGACGGCGGGCTGCCGGCGCCGCAGGCAAGGGCGAACGAGCAGACGAGCAGCGACCACGGCCGGAGAGGAGTTGGCGTCGGGCTCGACATCGGACCGCCACTCTACCGACCGTAAGATGCCAACATGCATCTCCCGACCGATCTCCCGAGACGAATCCACAAACTCCTTCGCCGAGCCGAGGCGACGGCCTCGCAGCCGCTGGCCCTCGAGGCGCTCACCACCCTCGCCAAGCTCTCACCCCTCGCCCTGACCACCCTGCTCGCCCTGGTCGACCCGGCCGCCGGGTCGGCTTGGTCGCCGGGCTCGGCCGCGACCTCGACCACCGTGCCCAGCTCATCGTCCACCATGCAATCCGACTCGGGCCGAACCGGGTCCTCGTCCTCCGAGGAGCTCTGGGACCTCTGGAGCGACCGCCGCTTCGTCTCGGAGTGGGCGCCGCGCGACTACCGCCACCAGCAGCTGACGGCCGATCTCGAGCGCCTGCAGCGCCTGTACCCGGATCTCGAGGTGGTGCTCGAGGGGCGGTCGTTCGAAGGCCGCTCGATCCATCGACTGCGCATCGGCAGCGGGCCGATGCCGGTGCTCCTCTGGTCGCAGATGCACGGCGACGAGCCGTCGGCGACGCCCGCCCTGCTCGACCTGGTGCACTTCCTGCTCTCCGAGCCCGACTCGCGATGGGCGGAGCCGATCCTTTCGCGCCTGACTCTCGACATCGTGCCGATGCTCAATCCGGACGGCGCCGAGCGCTACACCCGCCGCAACGCCCAGGCGATCGACATCAACCGCGACGCGCTGCACCTGGCGACCCCGGAGGGGCGTCTGCTCAAGCAGATCCGCGACCGCGGGGACCACGAGCTCGGCTTCAACCTGCACGACCAGGGGCGTCGCAAGGAGGTGGGCGAGACCGGCGTGCTGGCGACCGCCGCGGTGCTCGCGGTCGCCGGCGACGAGGCGAAGACCGTGACCCCAGGCCGTCGGCGTGCGATGCGCGTCTGCGCCGCGATCGTGGCGGCGCTCCACCGCCGCTACCCTGGCGGCGTGGCGCGCTACAACGACAGCTTCAACGAGCGCGCCTTCGGCGACAACGTCACTGCCTGGGGCACTCCCGTCGCGCTGCTCGAATCGGGGGGACTGCCCGAAGGCGAGCCGGTCGAGCACCTGGTGCGGCTCAACTTCGTCGCCCTGCTGCACTCCCTGGCCGAGCTCGCGCGCAACGACGCCGCCGACCACGCCGAGAGCCTCTACGCCACCCTGCCCTTCAACCGCAGCGGCCCGTGGGTCGACGTGCTGGTGCAGGGCGCCGAGCTGCAGCAGTCGGCCGGCAGCCCCGCCTACGTCGCCGACCTCGCCTTCGACGTCGAACGCGCCGACCGCGCCCCCGAGGTCGACCTCGAGGAGTGGCTGCGCGAGGACCGACGGCCCGCCCGCTCGCGGATCCGCGAGGTCGGCGACGCGCGGGCTCTCGAGGGCTCCATCGAGCTCGAGCTGCCTGGCCACCGTGTGGTGCCGGCGCTGCAGGTCACGGTGCGCGGCTGGCGGCGCCATCGAGACCTGTTCGGAGACCTGGCGAGCCCCGGCAGAGCGTCGGGCGGCCTCGAGCGACTGGCGCGGCACGGCGTCGGCACGGTGCACTGGCTGGTCTCCGCGAGGCGGCTCGACGAGGCGCTCGAGCTCGCCGCGGCACGTGGAGGTGACGGCAGGCCCGAGATCGTCGTGCACGAGCGAAGCTCTTCGGTGGCAAGGCGCTTCCCTCTCCTGCGCGATCCTTCCGGCGTGGGCCTGGGCGATGAGGGCGGCGAGACCACTGCGCCGCGATTCGGCGCACTGCTGGCCGCGCTCGGCGCCCCGGAGCCGGAGTTCGCCTGGACACCACTCGCCGACGGCAAGCCGCCGCTGCGCCCCGACGCCACGGCGTCGTTCCTGGTCCTCGCGCCTGCCGAGCACGAGGAGACGCCGATCGAGGAACGCTCGCTGCACTCGATCTGGATCGACGGTCAGCGGGTGCGCTGACGCTCCGGCGGCGCAGCTCCGGCGCAGCTCTGGCGTGTTGCCTGCCGCCGCCGAGGCGCCACGACCGCTTGGCCGGGGGCCACGGCCCAGCGCGCTCGTGGATTCAGGCGGACTTCGTCGCGGCCTCGCGTGCGGCCAGCTGTGCCAGCCGGACCGCTCCCCACGCCGGCTCGCGGCGCAGCTCCCGCACCCGCAGTCCTGCGGTGCCGGGATCCCCGGCGAGACGCTCACGCAACGACGGCGCCAGCGCCGGACAGCCGCGGAAGGCGCCGCCGCCGAGGATCAGGCAGGCCTCGTCGTCGAGCCTCAGCCTTCGCCGGGCCGCCGCGACGAGCTCGGCCAGCGAGCCAGCGGCGGCGTCGACGATGGAGGCGGCGACCTGGTCGCCGGAGGCGGCTGCTTCCGCCACCACCGGCAGCAGCGCCGCGACCCGCGATCGCTCCTGCCCGTGACCCTCGTAGAACCAGCGCAGCAGGTCGTCGTGGCTCCCTCCGCCGACCGCGCCGACGATCGCGTCACCGAGGGACGTCGCCGGACCTCGTCCGTCGATCGCCTTCAGCGCCTCGCGGATCGCTCGCCGCACCATCCAGTAGCCGGATCCCTCATCGCTCAACAGGTGACCGTAGCCGCCGGCGCGCCCGACTTCGCCGTGGGCGTCGCGGCCGAAGGCGATCGATCCCGTGCCGGCCACCAGCGCCAGGCCGACTCCGTCGTCGCAGCCGGCAGCGAGCACCAGCTCGGCGTCGTGCACGATGCGCAGTGGACCGCGCCAACCGATCTGCGAGAAGCTGTCGGCGACCATGCGGCGCTCGCGCTCACGGCCGGCGCCGGAGATGCCGATGCACAGCCCGCGCGGCGCGACCGCACCGAGATCGAGAGGTGCCAGCAGTGCCTCGAGCCGCCGAGTCAGGTGCTCGGCACCGTCGACGAGAGGGTTGGCCCCTTCACCGCGACTGCTGGCGAGCAGCTCGCCGTCGCCGCGAGCCACCAGGGCGAGGCTCTTCGATCCGCCACAGTCGATACCGACCACGACCGCGGCAGACGAAGCCTCGACTTCCGGAGCCCCTGCCTCCTTCTCCGGCCTCGTCCCTCCGAACCGCGGCACCCCGGGCGCCTCGGACGTCATCGTCCCCTCCTCCTCGATCCTCGAAGTCCCACCCGAGGACCCTACAAGGGGCTCGCTGCTCCTACAATGAAGCGCCGCTGCCCGCCGTCTCGCGACGGCGCGCCAGGCGAGAGGAGAGCCGTGAGCGCAGATCGAGACAGAGGCACCGAAGGCACCGAAGGCACCGAAGGCACAGAAGACACGCCAGCGTCGCGGGCCTCGCGATCGTCGCGGTGGGCGACCCTACCGACCGAGCAGCGCAATCCTCGCAGCCGCGATCTCGATCGCCTCGACGCCGAAGAGGTGGTCCGCCTGGTGCTCGAAGAAGATCGCGTCGGCCTCGAGCGCGCCCTCGAACAGAGGCGACCGCTCGCCACAGCCGCGAGCTGGCTCGCCGAGACCCTCGAGCGGGGCGGCGACGCGATCCTCGTCGGCGCTGGCACCAGCGGCCGCCTCGCGGTGCTCGAGGCGGCGGAGTGTCCGCCCACCTTCGGCACCGCCCCGGAGCGCATCCGGGCGGCGATAGCCGGCGGCGAACAGGCGGTCTTCCGAGCCGCCGAGGGCGCCGAGGACGACGAGCGGGCCGGCCGACAGCTCGGCGAAGAGACATCGGCCGGCGACCTCGTGCTCGGGATCTCGGCGAGCTCGGTCACCGCCTTCCCGGCCGCGGCGCTCGCCGCCGCGCGAGAGCGCGGAGCACGCACCGTGCTGCTCACCTGCGCCTCGCTCGAGCGGCAGCCCGAACTGGCTGGGCTCGCCGATCTCGTCATTGCCCTGGACACCGGGGCCGAGGTGCTGACCGGCTCGACCCGGCTCAAGGCCGGTTCGGCGACCAAGGCGGCGCTCAATGCGATCACCACCGCCGCCATGGTCCGCCTCGGCAAGACCTACGACAACCTGATGGTCGACCTGCGCCCCGGCTCCGCCAAGCTGCGCGACCGCGCGGAGCGCATCGTCGCGACCGCCGCCTCGGTCGACGCCGAGGCCGCCCGCCGGCTGCTCAGGGATGCCGGCGGCGACGTCAAGCGCGCCATCGTCATGGGGCTCGCCGGGGTCGACGCCGAAGAGGCGGCGCACCGGCTCGAGCGTTCGCGCGGACACGTGCGCGCGGCGATCGATCTCTCGCCGGTACCCCGATCGACGCCGTGATCGACGCCACCCTCGGGGCCATTGGTAGAGTGCCCGGCGCGCGATGAACACCCAAGAGACCCACAAGAAGCGACCGCTGCCCGACGCCCTGCTGCGCCGGCTGGCCGAGGAGCACGGCACGCCGCTGTACGTCATGCACTGGGACGTGGTGCAGGAGCGCTTCGCCAGCCTGCAGGCGCACTTCGACGTCGTGCGCTACGCACAGAAGGCGAACTCCAACCTCGCCCTGCTGCGCCGGCTGCGCATGCTCGGCGCCCAGGTCGACGCGGTGTCGCTCGGCGAGGTGCGGCGCGCGCTCGCCGCCGGCTACCCGGAAGCGAGCGTGCACTTCACCGCCGATCTCTTCACCCGTGAGGCCCTCGACTACCTCGCCGACCGCAAGCTGCACGCCAACCTCGGCTCACCCGACATGATCGAGCAGTGGGCGGCGATCCGCCCCGGCACCAGCGTCACGCTGCGGCTCAACCCGGGCTTCGGGCACGGCCACGATCTCAAGGTCTCCACCGGCGGTCGCCACTCGAAGCACGGCATCTGGAGCGCCGATCTTCCCGAGGTGCTCGAGCGGACCCGTCGCGCCGGGCTCGAGGTCAGCGGCCTGCACATGCACATCGGCTCCGGTTCGGACTTCGAGCACCTCTCCAAGATCCGCGCCTGCATGCTGGATGCGGCGCTGCAGGTCGGAGAGAGCCTGGAGGCGATCTCCGCCGGTGGCGGCCTGCCGACGCCCTACCGGCCCGGCGACAAGCCCTTCGCCCTCGACCGCTACGCCAGCGACTGGCTCGAGACCCGCGACGAGCTGCAGCAACGCCTGGGCAGACGAATCGTCATCGAGGTGGAGCCGGGTCGCTACCTGAGCGCCGAGGCCGGCGGCCTGCTGACCGAGGTGCGGGCCACCAAGCGCAACGCCGACCTCGACTACGTGCTGGTCGACGCCGGTTTCGACAACCTGGTGCGACCGGCGATGTACGGCGCCTATCACCACGTCTCGATCGTCGGCAAAGACGCCCTCGATCAGGCGCCTCGCGTCGTCGCCGGACCGTTGTGCGAGTCGGCCGACATGATCACCCAGGGCAAGGGCGGTGTGCTCGAGCCGCGGATGCTGCCCGAGGCCGCGGTGGGCGACCTGCTCTGGGTGCACGACGCCGGTGCCTACGCCGCGAGCATGGCGTCGAACTACAACAGCCGCCTGCTCGCTGCCGAGGTGCTGGTGATCGGAGAGGACCCCTTCCTGGTGCGTCGACGCCAGACGATCGAGCAGCTGCTCGAGAACGAGGTGCCGCTGCCGCGCGAGGCCGAGGACCTGATCGAGACCCAGGTGCTCGGTCCCTCCGAGATGGCCGCCTCGGGCGACGAGACATGAGCCGCGAGACGAGGAGAGAGATGAGCCGAGGAGTCGTCTGGCAGCGCGGCGGGCGCCGTGCCTCGTTCGCTTGGTCGCTGGCTCTCGCGTGCCTGATCGCCTGCGCACCGGGCGGAGATGGAGACGGCGACGCGACCCTCGTCGTCGACGACGCGCCCGGCGACCTGCGCGGCGACGTCGAGGCCCTGATCGAGGCCAGCGGCGCCGAGGTCGCGGTGGCGATGCGCACTCTCGACGGCGCGCTCGAGCTGCTGATCGAGCCCGACCTCGAGATGCACGCCGCGAGCACCATGAAGGTTCCGGTGATGATCGAGCTCTTCCGCCGCGCCGAGCAGGGCGAGCTCACGCTCGCCGATCCGATCGAGGTCACCAACGAGTTCTCCAGCATCGTCGACGGCTCGCCCTACACGATGAGCGCCGACGAGGACTCCGAGGGAGAGCTCTACAGCGCGATCGGCAGCGAACGCACCCTGCGCCACCTGTGCGAGGCGATGATCACCTGGAGCAGCAATCTGGCGACGAACATCCTGATCGACTTCCTCGGCGCCGAGAGGATCCAGGCCACCACCGACGAGCTCGGTGCCTCCGGGATGAAGGTGCTGCGCGGCGTCGAGGACATCAAGGCGTTCGACGCCGGGCTGTCGAACAGCACCACCGCCCGCGCCCTGCTGGTGCTGCTGGAGAAGCTCGGCCGTGGCGAGGTGGTCTCCGCCGACGCCTCCGAGCAGATGGTGGCGATCCTGCGCCGCCAGCAGTTCGGCGAGGCGATCCCCGCCGGCCTGCCGCCGGGCACCGTGGTGGCCCACAAGACCGGCAACATCACCCGCATCCACCACGACGCGGCACTGGTCGAGATCGAGCGCCCCTACGTGCTGGTGGTGCTGGTCCGCGGCATCGAGGACCGGGCGCAGAGCGCGGCGCTGATCGCTTCGATCGCCCGGCGCGTGCACGCCGCCGTCACCGCCGGCGCCGAGAAGGACGTGGATACCGGCGACACCGGCGACACCGGCGACACCGGCGACACTGGCGACACTGGCGACGCGGTGGGCACCGTGGAGGCCGCGGCGTGACGACGCGCCGCGAGCTGATCCGCCTCGCCGGCCTCGGCGGGCTGGCGGCCGCGACCGCGCGTTGCACCTCCGCCGCCAGCACCGTGGCGCAGCCGGCCGCGGTCGCGAGCGGCGGCCAGGCGCCGCCGCTCGTCAAGCCGCCCCGACTGCGCGAGGGTGACCTCGTCGGTCTGGTCAACCCGGCGACCGCACGCTTCGAGCGCATCCCCACCGAGATCATGGCCGACGCCGTCGAGTCGCTGGGGCTGCGCACCCGCCGCGGCGACAACTACTACGCGCGCTACGGCAACCTCGCCGGCA
>ERZ869936.320-NODE-320-length-48815-cov-14.723154_pt1 | contig 48815 bp, 63 predicted proteins | sample MGYA00520876_ERZ869936 | MGnify/ENA primary metagenome ERZ869936 (study PRJEB32218, sample SAMN09650985) | biofilter metagenome | isolation source: enrty point of leading RO module | place: Saudi Arabia: Thuwal, RO plant located on Red Sea | collected 2016-02-17 ... | reverse complement strand
ATCAAGAAAAACGATTAACTTGATTGATAAGGGCCGGGGGAGACCCCTTTTAACAACTCTTTAAGACTTAGTGGGGACTAAATGACTACTACCGTTTACCGACCAGGGGCTAAGGTAAAGATCGGCCCGGCGGATAATCCGATTCCTGCCCGGATAGCTTCGGTCTTGATCGAACCGGGAGACCACGTTAGTTACAAGGTTTCATGGTGGGACGGGCGTAGCCACCATGCCGAATGGTTGAACGCTTGCGAAGTAACCGGGGAGAAGATACCTAGCCGACGAACTACAATCGGATTCTATACTTCCCCTTCCGTTGACGACGGGGCCGAAATTGACCCAAAGGATTAGAGACCATGAGAGACAAACGAACTTGCCTATCATGCGGGAAAAAGTTTCCTTCGACCGGCCCCGGTAATCGGATATGCGTTCCATGCTCCCGGAAGACTCCCCGCTACGAACGTACCCGAACCCCTACCCTATCCGGTCGGGTGAATAAGAAAGGCGACAATGGCTAAGCGGAAGACCAAAGTAACCGTAACCAAGGGGAGAACCCGGAAACGTCCCATTCCGGCCCCGGAGACCGTCCCTAACGACGTTCCGGCCCCGAAGCCGACCAAGAAGGCGGCTAAGGCTAAGAAGCCCCCTACGCCCCTTAAATCTTCCCCAAAGAAGAACGGGCGGGGCCGACCGGCCAAAATGACCGACAAGGAAGCAGGGGAAGCCCATAAGGAATCTTCTCTTCGTCGGCAAAGGAAGATTGACCAAGCGGCCCGCGACATAGCCGGGGAAGAATGGGAAGCCCTATTGGAAGGTATCAATTGGGAGCGGCGGTTAGCCACCCACCGAAGCCTACAACGGTTCTCCGAAGTCTACATACCCGGTACGTTCTACTTGGGTTGGTCGGAAGACCAACTACGTTGCGTAAAGAAGACGGAGACCGTCTTTATCGGGGATGGTATGTTCGCCCTAGCTATGCCACGCGGCGGGGGCAAAACGGCTATCGTCCGGTCGGGGATTACATGGGGAACCCTACACGGTTGGAAGCGGTTTCCTTTCAACGTCGGTAGTACCGATACGAAATCGTTACAAACCTTGGAAGCGGTCAAGACGTTTCTTTACGGTTCGCCTTTGCTGCTTCAAGACTTCCCGGAGATATGCTTCCCGGTACGGAAGACGGAAAACCGTTTCCACGGTACGAAGGGACAAACCTTCCGGGGCGTCAATACCTATATTGAATGGGGGGCTAAGTCGGTACGCTTCCCTTGTTTGATTCTCTCCCCCAAAGAAGCGGAGATATTCCTAAATCCCCGCATAGGTGGAAAGCTACGATCTTGGAAGGAAGGGGAAGAACCGGTCGTACCCTTTGAAGACGGATTTATTCCCCGACCCGCCGGGGCTAACATTGCTACCGCCGGTATTACCGGTTCTATCCGGGGTGAAGCCGAAACCCACCCGTTGACGTTGGAACAACCCCGCCCCGACGTGGTTGTAATTGACGACGTACAGAAAGACCAAACGGCGGAAAGCCCGGAGCAAGTCAAGAAACTTGTAATGACGATTGACGGAGCAGTAACCGGCCTAGCCGGGCCGGGCGGGCATGTATCCGTTATCATGCCGTGTACGGTTACAAGGGAAGGGGATTGTTCCGACCACTACTTAGACACCATGAAGAAGCCGGAGTACCGGGGCGAACGCTGCCAATTGGTTAGTAGTTGGCCGGAAGGTATAACCGATACTCAAATATCGTTGGAGACGAAGGCGGGTAAATGCTGGAATACTTACATTGAAGTACGACGGCAAGCGTACCGCGACTTTGAACACCATAGCCGGGATTGTGAACATTGCCGGGACAATCTACTAGACCCTTGCCAAGAGGGTAAGCGGATTCAATACTCTTCGACCGAATACTACCTAGAGAATCGTTCAATCATGGACGAAGGCTTCGTAGTGACTTGGGAAGAGCGGTACGGCAACCCCGACCGTCAACCGGACGGTTCCGTTAAGCGGAAGGATTGGAAAGAGATTTCCGCCCAACAACACGCAATGAACTTGCGTATGAAATCCCCGGAGACGTTCCCGGCAGAATACCAAAACCGGGGAAGGAAGCTAACGGAAGAGGGAGAGATACTAATAACTGCCGGTCAACTAGCGGAGAAGGCGATAGCTACTCCCCGTGGTTGCGTACCGGTAGACGCCCAATTCTTGTCCGCATTCCTTGATCTTCAAAACGAAATTTTCTTCTACGCCGTGTTAGCGGTCTCCCATGATTTCACCGGGACGGTAGTTCAATATGGAACCTATCCCGAAATCTCTACCCGCTACTTTACGAAGAATCAAACCGAAGGTTGGGGACTACTTACTAGGGAGTTCTTCGCACGATACCCGGAGCATAAGCATAAAGCAGTAAAGACCGAATCGGGCCGGGTTCGTGCCCCATTAGAAGCGAAGATATATCACGCCCTATCCGTAGCCGTTCCTACCCTCTTGAACATGAAGTTTGAGAAACAAGACGAACACTTAACCAAAATGAGTATTGGCAAGCTTGCTATAGATACCCGTTGGGGTCAAGCTTCGGACGTTACAAAGCGGTTCATTCGGGAAAGCGGTCTTCGTAACGTAATCCCTTACTACGGTCAAAGCTTCCCGCCGACGAATAAGCAGCTAGAAGAGTACCAACGAACGGGGGCGTATAAAGGTTGGTTGTTTGAAGATCAAATACACCCGAACTTAAAAGACCCGAAATGGGTTATTCGTCCGAACCCGGACGGTCAATGGTATATGCAAGCGGACGTAGACCGGTTGAAAGATTTCCTATTCGCCCGGCTTGCTTCCCCTATGGGGTCTCCGGGTTCAATCTCACTACATGAGGGAACCGCCGATCTACATGAACTCTTCTCCGATCATATTTGTAGGTCGGAGTACCCCGAACCGATTAACGCTAGGGGAATGACGAAGAACAAATGGAGAGAACGGGAAGGGGCATTCGATAACGATTGGCTAGACTGCTTAGCGGGTTGTTGTGCGGTCTCTTCAATTCAAGGGGCTTGCTTACGAACGGGCGGGGAACCGGTCGGTATGGGTACACGGAAGAAAATATCCGATCGTTGGAAAGAGAAACGGGGGTAAAATGAAATGCAAGAATTGCGGTTGTAAACGCTCCCGCGTTACGAATACTTGGACAAGGGAGATACGTTGGCGGGGCGTAACTAAGTATCGTGTACGACGGCGGCGGGTATGTACTCATTGCGGGATTCCCTTCTTTACGATCGAAGACGAAGAGGAAGAGACTTCCCCCAAAGAAGAGACGGGCGAAAGCCCGCCCGATACTCCGACGCCCCGGCCTAGTAATGGAAAGCTTCCGCCGAATCCATTTATCTAGGTCGAATTTATACATCTATAACACAACCGGCCTAGCCCCGGTTTCCCTAACCCCCGTATATTGGAAGTGTAAGTACCACTTTCCTTTACGGGGGTTTTTCAATGTCGGAACGCTACGCGGTTCAATCGGGCGATTGGTCAAACATTAACACTTGGAACGGCGGAAGTCTTCCGGGGGTTGGTGACGACGTTCACGCTAACGGCTTTGACGTGGTTATCGACCAAGACGTAGAAGTTCAATCCCTAACCACCCGTCCCGGAGATACCGCCGTAGACGGCGGGAAGTTTACCCCGAACAACAATACGGAGATTACGGCGAACATTGTAGCCGGGGGTACGACTTGCTTGGACATTGGAACCAAGACCGGGATTATTGTAACAGGGAACGTAACCGGCGGAACCGACTTTGGTAAGGTTGGTATCTCTTCGCTTGCCGGTTCGTCGATTACCATTAACGGTAATTGTGTAGGCGGTTCCGGCTTCGCTGCTAACGGGGTCAACCTACAAGGAACCGTGGTCATTAACGGAAACGTCCAAGGGTCGGACGACCCCGATAACTCCGGTTGTAATGGGGCGAACCTATACAACGACGTTGTAGCGGTCATTAACGGAAACGCTATCGGCGGGAACGGGGCTTCGCAATCCTACGGTTTGACTTCTTCCGGTATCCAAGCCGTTATTACCTTGAACGGGGACGTTATCCCTTCAAGCGTAAACCCCGCCGTACAGTTTGGCGGAACGATCATTCACAACGGAGACATTCAACCGGCTTCCAACGGTACGTTTCCGATACTTACTTCCGCTCCGGCGGGTAAGTGGCTAGTAGACCCTTCCGCTTCTATGACCTACGCATTCCGTAAGAACGACGGCGGTTCGCCCGGAGACGTTCGTAACTTTGAATCGGACGGGGGCGGTAACTCAATTCAGATAGGCCCGTTTATCGGCCCGTTCATTTAAGGGGAACCAATGCGTCAAATTGGGAACGATCAAAACGCCAACTATGACCTAACCACGGTCAAGACTGTATTTACGGGTACTCCCGCCGATACGATCGGCCAAGATTCTTTGCTAATCGTTGAAGTCGAAGTCGGAGACGGTATCGACGATTTAGACGGTTCGGCAGATACCGTAATCGAACTTGGGATTAAACTTGACTCCGTACTAATAGACGGAATGGTTCAATCCAAAACGATACCGACCGGAACCGACCGGGCAAGATTCATTTCGATACAACTACCGGTCAAGGTGGGAACCCAAGTCGAAGTTACGGTTAAGTCGGACAACGTAGCCGATACCGACGTAGACGTTACCGCCCGCGTCTTTGACGTGTCGGAAGAAATTTCCGGTTCGGGAGCGGACGAAGTAACCATAACGATTAGCAAAGACGGAAGCCCGGTAGCCGACGCCGACGTATGGATTACCAACGATTCCGCCGGAAGCAATGTAGTAGCCGGAACCAAGCAAACGGATTCAAACGGAGACGTTATCTTCTTGCTTGACCACGGAGCAACCTACTACTTGTTCATGCAAAAAGACGGTTGCGAACCAATCATCGGTCAAGCCTTCGTAGCATCAAGGGACTAGCAATGGGTAATAGCTTTAGCACTACCGATAGTAGCTCTTCCTCTTCGTCAACGTCGATCGACGTTACCGGAGCAGCGGCTAACCCGAAGAGGGTTCGGACGGAAGAAGGTACGGTCGAAGAACGGTCTATCGGCGAACTAATCGAAGCCGATCGTTACGGCAAGTCAAACCCCGACCGCGTACCGTGGGGAATGCGGATTGCCATTAACAAGCCCAAGGGAACCGTTACCTAGCTAATAAACGCAATGATTCCAAAGATATTCCATAGCGTATGGGTCGGCCCTAATCCCATGCCTAAGCAACATGAAGCTTGGCGGGAGACGTGGAAAGACAACCATCCCGATTGGGAGTTCCGTCTATGGACGGATAGAACACTCCCGCCCGACCTACCGGACGGGTACGGGCATTGTAAAACATGGTCGGAGAAATCCGACTTTATCCGGCATAGGGTTTTAAGCGATTTCGGCGGAGTCTACATAGATACTGATTTTGAATGTCTCCGACCAATCGACAAGCTACTAGCCGGAATTGATTACTTCGCTTGTTCGGAGAACGGGCGGCATATCTCCGTAGGTATCGTAGGGGCCGTTCCGAATCATCCCGTTTCGGAGTTCATTAACGATCGGTTACGGAACCATTGGCTAGACTTGGGAGACGCTAGTAAGAACTCCGGCCCGCAATTCGTTACGCGGGTTCTTCGCTCCCGTCCCGACCTACTACAACAAGTACATATCTTCCCAACCCCATACTTCTACCCGTTCGGCTTTGCCGATCGTCTCCCGGAGAACTACCGGGATAAGTACCGGTCGGAAGGTTCCTACGGCGTACACCATTGGGCATGGTCTTGGAAGCCCGAAGGAACCCGAAGACCCAAACCAAGGGGACAACGAAGAAGGCGGAAACAATGATCTACACTCCCTACATAATCACAACGATAGGCCGTTCGGGGTCTTCCCTGCTTTGCGAAACCCTAGCCAAAACCGGGGTAATGGGAGAACCTTTGGAATACTTCAACAAGGGGTTTCCTAATGGACACCCCCGGATAAATGGAACTCCGCATACGTTGGGTTATTTCTTTCAAATTGCGGAGCAAACCGCAAGTAGTAACGGCGTCTTCGGGTTCAAGACTTCTTGGGAATCGTTTACGAACGGTTTCCTTCCCCTGCTAGGCGACTTCCGGCTACTAAAGCTTATTCGCCCGTTTATGTTCCATTTGTCCCGAAGAGACCTAGTAGGGCAAACCATATCGTTACACCGGTCGATAACGACAAAGGTTTGGGCGGTCAAAGACGACGTACAAGTAGACCAACATAAGAAGTACGCTTACGATCTTAAAGCCTTGGAAGATACCGCCGAACGTATATTCCGGCTAGAACAACAATGGTTCGGGTTCTACCAACGGTACGGAGTTAGACCGGAATACCTTTGGTATGAAAACATAGCTTCCCACGTCGAAGCCGTAGTAGACGGAATGACCCGAACCGTAACCGGCGGTATTGCGGAGTTTGATACGGTCACAAAACAACGGGTAATGAGAGACGAATTAACCCAAGAGATACGGGAAAGGTTGATAGCAGAATCGACCAAGCTTCCCCGCTTGGTTAGTCGTTGGGAAGACTTCCTACAACGGAGAAGTAATTATGTTGGGTAGTATTCCGAACACGATACATACCCTTTGGATAGGAAGCCCAATCCCGGATAAGCTACAAAGGTTGGTCGATTCTATCCCGCGTTACTGCCCTACGTTCCACCATAAGATATGGAGAGACGAAGAAGTAAGAACCCTACCAACCTTCGGTAAGCTTGCCCTTGAATGCGAACCTAAAGCCCTTGGTTGTGACTTGGCAAGAGCGGAGATTATCCACCGGGAAGGCGGTATCTTCGTAGACGCGGATATGGAGCTAACCCACGGTTTAGATTACGCCCGGAAGTACCCGGTAATTTTGACCGAAGAGAACCACGGCCCTTGCCTATCGGCTTGCTTTTACGGAGCGGTTGCGGGACACCCGTTAGCGAAAGACTACATGGAAAGGCTACAAGCCTACGTCGGTCGAAACGACATACACAACCCCAAGGTTTACCCAAGGAACGGAGCAGCTACCGGAAGAATGCTTCTCCGCCATGCTCAAAAGGCTACGGGTTCTTGGGTTCGTTTCATTATCCGAAACGACCAAAAGGGGCAAAGGTGGTTTGTCATTGACCGGAATAACTACAACGTAGTTGGTATCCACTACGCGGAAGGAACTTGGAAATGAAACAATTAGTAGACCACCGGGGAAACCCGATCGGAACCGCCAAGCAAGTAGACGCATTGAAGCAACGGCTATACCAAGCCCGGCGGGAATTGGTACGGGCAAAGTACGACGCGGCCCAAACTGCCCAAGGGAACGAAAACCATTGGGCGAACGCCGACCACCTAGACCCCCATACGGCTTCCAACCCAAGGGTTCGCCGAACCCTTCGTAGTCGTTCCCGGTACGAAGTATTGGAGAACAACCCCTTCCTAAAGGGAATCATTCTTACGATTGCTAACGACTTCGTAGGCCGTGGGCCTAAGCTAAAGGTAATCGACGAACGACTATCAAAGGCCCGTCGTCAAATAATCGAACAACGGTTTTGGCAATGGTCGAAGAGGATTAAGCTTCGTCAAATACTTTGGCGTATGCGGCTTGCCAAGATCGTAGACGGGGAAACCTTCCTTCGGGCGATTATGAACCGGAAGTCTACCTACCCGATTAAGCTTGACTTCAAGCTATTGGAAGCCGAACAAATTTCTTCGGAGTACACAACCGGAGTTTTGCAGAATCAAAAGCATTTTGAAGTAGACGGAGTACGCTTCGACAACGCCGATAACCCGGTAAGTTACTACGTCTTGAACTACCACCCCGGCAACGGAGCAAACTTGCTCTTCAATCTGCTTAGCAAGAGCGGGGGCGGTAAGTGGATTGATTCCAATTTCGTTATTCATTGGTTCCGCAAAGACCGTGGTTGGTGGAGAGGGATTCCCGAAACAACCCCTAGTCTTCCTCATTGTGCGATTCTCCGACGCTATACGTTAGCTATGGTTCGTTGGGCCGAAACGCAAGCGGATATGACCGCCATTATTGAGACCGAAGGCCCGGCCAACCAAAATCCGTTTACGGATTCGACCGGGCAAGTAATCGACGATGACCCCTTCGATACCTTCCCTATCGAACCCGGTATGATGATGAATCTACCGTGGGGTTACAAAATGAAGCAGCTAAACGGGGTTCCGCTTGGGGTTCAATACGACGAATTTGTAGGGGCTATCTTACGGGAGATTACCCGCCCGATTTTGGTTCCCTTCAATCTTGCCGTTGGTTCGTCCAAAGATTCCAATATGGCTTCCGCTATCGTAGATCAAAACGTGTATAAGGGCGGGCAGGAATCCGAACGCTACCATTGCGAAGAGGAAGTTCTAAACGCTATCTACCGTTTGTTTTGGTATGAAGCCGTAGCAACCCCCGGATACTTGGGAGACGATCTTCTATTCTCCGACCCGACGTTCCGCGTAGACCCGCCCTTCAACGAATGGGGTTGGGATAGGGTCGGCCTAGATCATACCGACCCGTCCAAGGTAGCGAACTCCCTAAAGGTTCTTCACGACAAGAAGTTCCTTACCGACGCGGATATACAAGAAGGTTACTTCAACCGGGACGTTGAACGCTGGCGAAACGAAATCAAGGAAGACGAAGAGTTCCGCAAACAACTAGCCCCGACGCCGGAAGAAGGAAATCAAGACAATGCCGAACAAGAAGAGGAAACCGCCGATTCCGAAGAGTAGTTTTCAAGAAGTTCTACCGCTTCGGGTTCCCGTCCGGGAGTTCACGCCCGAAGAACGGGAAGAGACCATTAACCACCTTAACCAAGACGGCTTGCGTATGCCGGGAAGACCAAGGTTTATTTGCTCCGTATTGGGAGCGGCCTTGGAACGAACGGAAGACCCTATCACTAGAGAACTATTGATAGAAGCGGTATGGATGGGTTGGAGAATGGCAAAGGAAATCAACCGGCTAAAACAAGGTTAGGAATTTATACATCTATAATCTACCGGCCTTGTCAAAGCTATACATATCGGCAGATACTAACGTAAAGGCTTCTCCCCAAAGAAGAAGGTAAACCCCAATGTCCAATATCGACTCACGTTACCCCATGATTCGGGCTTCAAAGCAAGTACCCGCCCACTTAACCCTAGTCGGAGAAGTGGACGTACAAGCAAAGGAAGGTGAAAGCGAAGCCCCGGCTAAGTTCCTCTTGCTTTCCAATACCGGTAAGCCTATGGAACTTGACGGTTTCTTCGACCCCGTAATCGTAGACGTAGCCGGAGCGAAGTTCGATAAGAACCGAACCCCGGTTATCATGGATCACGATACGGGAAAGCGAATCGGGGCAACGATCGAACAAGCGATTATCCCCGCCGGGGGTGAAGCCGAAATCATGGGCCGGAAAGTTAAAGGCCCGATGATTGCAGCGGCGGGAGAAGCCGTTAGTAAAATGAAAATCTCCCAAGGCTTCGTCGAAGACGCAAGGGCGGGTTTCCCTTTCCAAGTCTCCGTAGGGGCTTCAATCCTACGGGGCGGGGCGGAGTTTGTCCCCGAAGGGGAGAAAGTAGAAGTCAACGGGAAAGTTCATAAAGGCCCGTTGTTGGTTGCCCGGAAGACGTTAATCCGGGAGTTATCCGTAACCGTCTTGGGAGCGGATAACGACACGTCCGCTAAAGTCGCTGCCCAAGCTAAACAAAAGGAACTGTCGAAAATGAATTTTGAAGCCTACGTCAAGAGTTTGGGGCTTGACCCGGATACGCTTTCCGATGAACTCCGGGCAACCTTGAAGAAGTCGTTTGAAGCGAAGCAGAAGGCCGACGCTAACCCGCCCGCCGACCCGCCCCCGATTACCGCCAAGACCGGCGGCGGAACCAATGACAACGACCAAGCGGCCCGATTGGCCGACGAAGAAGAGCGGGTAGACTCTATCCGGGCAACGGCCCAAGAGTTCTCCCACGTCAAGGAAGTGGAAGTAGACGGCAAGAAGCTTGCCCTTTCCTCTTTCAAGGCCCACGCTATCCGCTCCCGTATGTCGGCCCAAGCCTTTGAATTGGAGTTACGCCGATCGGCGGTTCCGGTTCCGGCGGGAGACCCGAACTATAACCCCGCTATCCACGCGGCCCAACAAGTTCGGGATATGGACGGGCAAGTTCTTTCTTGTGCCCTGCTTCGTCAATTCCCGCAATCCATTAAGGCTTCGTCCGAACACGCATGGACGGGGGAGAAGTGGGGTTACGAACATTGGTTCGACGAAAAAACCTTGGAAGCTTCCAACCACCCCGAACTACGACGGCTTACTTTGCATCAATTGATGAACATGCAAATTATTGCCGTCAACGGTTTCGGCTTCTCCGGTTCGCAAAAGTCGGACGAATTTATTCACGCAACCAAAGCGGCCCTTCGGAAGATTCAAGCTTCGTCCGGGTTTACGTCGTTGGACATTACCAACATTTTCGACGACGCCGCGAACAAGCTGCTTCTAGCCGGGTATCAATCGTTGAATACCACTTGGCAAGAATGGTGTCGTCCGGTTACGGTCAACGACTTCAAAACCCATAACTTCTACCGCTTGACTTCCACCGGAGCATACCAACCGGTCGGGGCCGACGGAGAGTTAAAGCATGGTGGGTTTACCGAAGACAAGTACCAAGTTTCGGCGGAGACCTACGGCAAGATTTACGGGCTTACCCGTAAGCACCTAATCAACGACGATCTTGGGGCGTTTGAAAGCCTTATGTCGGGGTTGGGTATCGAAGGCGGTAAGACCGTCGAAGAACTTGCCTACGTTCACTTGTTGGGGAACTTGGCTACGATCTTCCCGACCGGCGGCGGAAATAACAACTACATTTCCGGGGCCGATACCGACTTGACTATCGACGGGCTTAGCGAAGCTTCGCAAACCTTTGAAGATCAAGTTATCGACGATTCGCCAATCTTGATCGAACCCGACCGTATCTTGGTCGGAACCCAAGACCGCGTACAAGCCGGTAAGCTTTACAACGATTCGGAACTTCGGCCTACGGGCGATACCGACGCATTGTTGTTTACCCGTAATCCGCATGTTGGGGCGTTCCGTCCGATCGTCTCCGGGTACTTGAACAATACCGCCATTAAGCAGCGGGTTACGAACGTCGGGGACGCTATCCCCGGTCAATCGTCCGACCAATGGTTCATGTTCTCCAATCCCGGCAACCCGCAAGGTGGAGTTATCATGGTGGCATTCTTGAACGGCAACCGAACGCCGTTCCTTGAACGCTCCGATTCTTCCTTCGACGTGTTGGGCTTGCAATGGCGGGCCTACCATGACGTAGGAACCGGTACGGGCGAACCGAAGTTCGGCGTACATTCCAAGGGAGCGGCCTAAGCCTAGCCCTTGACCGGTTCAACGTCTTTCTAATAAACGCAACATTTCAAAAGGAACTATAGACCATGCAAGCGAAATTCCGACACGGCAACCCGTTAATGGTTGACTACACCCCGTCCGGGGCCGTAGCCGCCGGAGACGTGGTAGTTATCGGTTCCGTTCCCTTCGTCGCCCATAACGCCATAGCCGCCGACAAGCTTGGGGCATTGGCAGCACGCGGCGGAGTCTACCGGGGCGTCGGCACTAACGGCGTAACGGAAGGGGAAGAAGTCTTTTGGGACGATACCGCAAACACGTTTGAAGACGCGAATACGGCCCCGTCCGGTTCGCCCCACTTCGGTTACGCTTGTCCCGGCCAAACCGCCGGGAACCCGACCGGAGAGATTGACGTTATTCACGCCCCGAACGGTACGACCGCGTAACGCTCCGGGAGTTTGTAGGTAAGCCCCGCCCGGTCTTATGTTGACCGCCGTAAGACCGGGCGGGCATTGGGGAGTTAGAATCATGCGAACGGTAGGGAAATTCGGAACGCTACGAATGGAAATGGAACCCCCGGTTAAGGCCGGTTGGTATCTGCCCTTCCGTAGTTTCCTTCCCCGTAAGATTCTGCTTCTTGAAGAATTGGAATGGGAAGACCCCAACGGCGTAAAGACAATCATCCCCAAAGGGGTAACGTCGGACGGGGCTTCCGTTCCTTTGATCTTCCAAGCCTTACTACCTTCGCGGTTAGAGACAATGGAAGCCGGGATTCTCCACGATTGGCTATGTAGACGCGGGGTAGACTTGGCATGGGCCGACGCCCAATTCCGGGTAGCTCTTCGGTCGTTAGGGGTGAATGGGTTCTACGCTTACGTTATGTACGCTGCCCTACGAATCGCTTCCCCTTGGCGGAATCGTGACAACTACGCTTGGTCAAACCTATTCAAAGAATAATGGCTTACGACTTCCATTCCCGATTACGCCATGCGAACACCCGGTTTAAGGGTATGGGAATAGACGTTCGCTACGTCCGAACATTTAGGGCCGACGAAGACGACGGGCCGGGTACTTTGTCGGTAAACGTAAAAGCTTTCCGTATCCTTCGGGAAGCGGAAGAGATTATCCCCGGCATAGCGGTTACGCGGTTGGAGTTCCAAGAATGGGGAATTGATCTTGCCGACATTACGGCGGCTTTTGGTTCCGCCGATCAAGTACCCCGGAGCGGAGACGTAATAGAAGTAGTCGGGACGGGAGAACAATTCCGGGCGGTTTCAATGTCGGGAGACTCCCCCGTTTACAAGTACGTTACTGCCGATCGTAGGCGGGTACTAATCAACACGGAAAGAACATGACGGCTTCTAATATCCTAATTCGTGACGAAGTTTATCTTCGTATCAACCTAAAGAAGACCCTAGCGGGATTCGTGTTGAACGATTGGGACATAGAGAAGACTTGGATTCCGTTTGAACGATTGGAGACAATGAACGAAGACGGGAAGGTTTACGTTATCGGCCTTGCCGCGAACGACGTAGACGCCCTTTCCCGAACCAACATGGGCCTACGGGAATACCGGGTTCAAGTCGGCTTACAAGTTCCCAAGGTAGACAACCAAGACGATTCCAGAATCGACCAATTGGTAGAACTTGTAGAACAACTAGAGACCGTTTGTAGGAAGGAAGTAGCCTTAGACGGTTTTAGCTTCGTCCGATTGGAATACATGAAAGACGAAAACGACGTACCGTTTTCTTTTATGGGAATGAGAGAAGCCGATATGTTTGAAGCCTACTTTACCGCTACCTATAACACCATTCTAACTTAAAGGAACTAGCCCATGAGCGGCCCGAAGACCGGACACCGAATGAAGCTTTACCGTAATACGGGGACGGTTGCAACTCCCGTATGGTCATTGGTTGCGGAAGTCGGGGACGTTTCGATTCCCGACCTAACGCGGGGGCTTGCCGAATTGAAGCGGCGGGCAAACGACTTTACCAAGAACCTTGCTACGCTGATTCAATCCATTGCGATTGAATTTCGACTTCACCACGGCTTAGACGCTACCACGTTTGACGCTATCCGCCAAAACTTCTTTAGCGGTACGGCGGAAGAATGGTTGGTAGCCAACGACGCCGTAGCAACCCAAGGAACCGAAGGGTTACGTTGTCCGGTCTTGGTCGAAAACTTCCCTTGGGATCAACCCTTGGAAGACGTTTCCGGCCATGACGTAAGGTTGGCAGTAGCCTATATGGAAGACTCCGGCGGTACGGAAGTAGACCCGTCTTGGCATACGACGCCGTAGCCTAACGGGGCTTCTTCGTCTCACTAATAAACGCAACTCTTCACAAGGAACTACTACCAATGTCCGATACAAACAAACTCCGGGAACGATTGTCGAAAGGCGACAACGAAGCAAAGCCCGTAGCCCCCATGCCGATTCGGTCGGAACGGCAATTCGCTTGTACCGTGGAAGAAATCAAAGGGGCAATTAAGGCGAACCCCGAACACCCCGTAGCGAAAGTCTTTAAGAACGCTATCCGGGGTTATCCCGATTCCAAGGAATTGATCGTTGACGCCGTGGATATGGAAGCCCTTTTGGACAACAAGCGGGTTCGGGCCGAATCGACGATCGAAGAGGGAGACGAATTTTCCGACGTTCGGGTAGTTCGCAAGAAGCTTGTTGACCCGAAGGAAGATACGACTTCCGCCGGGGGTTCGTTCCAACGCCCCGGCAACAAGACCAAGGAACCGGCGGAGACTCAACAACCGTCCGGGCAGGGACAACCGAAGACCGCCGGTTCCGATACGAAGTAACCCGCCCGACTTCAACCGTTCGTTTACCGTTTATCTACTCTTTCCCAAAGAAGAACCATGAAACGATTATCGTTGGCAATCGCTTTTGTCTTCCTCTTCGTAGGAAGCCTACAAGCCCAACAATGGAATTGGTCTCCGGTAGCGGAGTATCAAAAGGCCGCTTGTGAAGTACGGGACGGCAACGCGGCGGGTTCCGGGGTCTATGTCGATCTTGGGGACGGCTTCCGGGGCGTTTTGACTTGTGAACATATCCACAATACCGGAACCGCTACCGCAACCTTCCCGACCACCGGGGAACGTCTCTCCGGTAGTTACACTACCGATATGTACGGCTTCGACGTGGGCTTCATTGTCCTACAAGGGCAACCGAAGGGAATCAAACCCCTAACGATTTCGGAGACTCCGCCAAACGTCGGAGACCGGGTAGAGTTCGTTACCTACGGCGGGCCGGGAAACGGGAAAGCCCGTCATTTCTTCGGGCATTTAACCACGTCCAACGATCGTACTATGTACTTCGATAACTACGTTATCTCCGGGGATTCCGGCGGTACGATCTTAAACACTTCCGGGCAAGTGGTTGGAGTTCAATCGGTCGGTTTGGACGAAGTAAACTACCCCGGTTGGAACGTCTACAAAGGTTCGGGTTCTCCGCCCTTTGCTGCTATCCGTCAATTCTGCCAACGGGTGAAGCAGAAATTCAGTAGCCAACAATGCGGCCCCGGCGGTTGTAGTCCATACGCTCCGCCCGGCGGCGGGCAATACGGCGGGGGTGGGGGCGGTTTGTACCCCGACCCCCAACCGCCGATAGCTCCGCAACCCCCGACGCAACCGAAGCCCGACCCGGTACGGGTGGAAGTCGATTACGACCAACTAGCCGACGCCGTTATCGAACGCATGAAGCAGAACCCGGAACCATTCAAAGGCCCACCGGGGAAAGACGGCAAAGACGGAGCGGACGGGAACCCGGCTACGATCGACTACGACCAAGTAGCGGAGAATGTCCAACAACGGCTAAAGCCGATTGAAGTAGTATTCCTTGGAAGAGACAACGCCCCGGTTGCAAGTCAAACCGTACCGTTAGGCGGAGTCTTGGAACTTCCCCCGGTACGAATGGAAATTCAGCACCCGGCGGGAGAAGTCTACTACCAAGAAAAACCATTAGGCGGAACGATTGCATTGGAGTTAATCCCTAAACGATAGGGGAACTTCCCTTGCCAAACGACCGCAACAAGGAAGACGAAACCGGGCAGGGACGCGAATTTCAAGACCCGTTAGAAATTCCCATAGGGGACGATACCGGGGACAACTCCATTCCGAAAGGAAACGACAACATGGCTACCGCCGATCTAGCAACGGAACTCATGGGACAAAGCATGGGTCAACTCTCCCAAACGGGAGCGGTTGCACAAAATAACTTTGTCACGGTCAACAAAGCCCTTGACTACGACTTCATGGAACAACGGCGTATGACCACCTTGGACGAAGCGGTAGGTATCCGCGAAGTAGCGTCGAAGGTGACTCCCGCCGGGCCTTCTCCCGCCTAGTGCAAGAGACGACCGCCAAGAGTAGTTGAAACTTTCGTCCGGCGGTCGGTAGTTAAACCCTTCCGACCGCCGTTTTTAATATCCGTTCCAATGCAAAGTTTCGCCTAATGGACGTTTGGCAATCGTTATACGAACTAGGTGTCCAAAACCAACAACGGTTTATGGAAGAACAACAACGGATGGACGAAGCCTTCCGTACCGGGGTTCCGGTCTTGGACGTAATCAAGGGGACAACCAATGGAGACGACCAACCCACAAGCGGAGAACCCGCCGACAAACCAACCTAAACCGCCGGAACCCGACCCGGATAACGCAAGGATTCCCCAAGCGGTTAGACAACGGGTAGGTATAGGGTCGTTGACCGATCTATTTTCGGTTCTCCGCATGGAGAAGCAGAACGCCCTAAACCGCCGACTTGTACGCAAAACCCAAGACGGAACCTTGGGCAATCCGGGGCCGGATAACGAAGGGGACGAAGACGATATGGGTACAGTAGCAAACGTCGGAGACCAATACATATACAACTACCAACAACCGGGTAACGCCCCGGCCCCGGCTTCGTCGGGTGGTAGCGGTCTTAAAACGGCGGCTATTGCCGGTCTCTCCGCATTAACCGCCGGGGGCTTGGCAACCATGCTTCCATACCTACTTCCGCTCTTGCTCTTCCCCAAAGAAGAACCGGCCCAACCGACAAACCCACCGGCGGTAGAATCCGTCGATACCGATACGCTTTACGATCTTCGTTTTGCAGAACCAAAGGGGACAACCAATGAATAGTCAACCGGACATTACTTCCAACCCGCGAAGTATCTACACCGACGCAAAGGGCCGTAAGTGGGATTTAACGCTTACTATGGCGGTCGTTCGTCGGGTGGATAACTCCGACTTCTCCGCCTTGACCGACAAGAAGTTTACGCTTCTTAAACCGGACAAGTCTTTGTTTACCGAAATCTTGACCGATACGCCCTTGGTCTTCGCTATCATTTGGGCGATTGTTCAACCCCAAGTACGGGAGCAATTCGGCAAGGTTCCCGAACCCGATACGGTCTCCGAAGACCACCCCCGGAACCCCCAAGACCTAATCGACACGTTGACGCCCGAACAAGCGGAAGAAGAGTTCTTGGAAGGTTTGGACGGGGAAACGATTGTCAAAGGAAGGGAGACCCTATGGGGGGCAATCGCTTGTTTTTTCCCCGAACACAAGACCGCCTTATTGACGTTACAACGGCAATACAAGAAGCAGCACGAAACGCTAGGGCGGGAAGTGGAAGCCTTGGAACCGGAATTGGAGAAAATCTTCGGGGAAGAGATACGGGAGAGATTGACGGAAGCGAAGAGTTATCTTCGGAATCAATTCAAGACGCATGGAGAGAAGTCTACCGTATAGCCGGGGAACTCCGTTGGTCTCCCGACGTTTGGCTAGGGCTATCTCTAAAGGAATTAGTTATAGCCCATGACGCCCATACGCTTAACGCTTGGGATCATACTTCCGCAATCTCCGCTATGATCTACAACCTAAGTACCGTGGTTATCGGAGTTCATAGCAAGAGACCGCCCAAGCCTAAGAACATTTCCGACCTACACCCCTACCGACGAAAGGAACGCAACCAAGGTATGAAGATAACCCCGGATAACTTCGGGGTCTTACGGCAAGTCGGTAACTCTATGATCGGACGGTAAGCTATGCCTATCGGTATTAAGCCCAAGTTCAAACTTGAATACTTCGACCGAAGTATTATCAAGAAGAATTGGCGGAAGATCAATGAAAGCCCGATTAAGAAAGCCGGTCTTCAAGTTCGGAAGATTGCACGCGGTTCAATTCGACGCGGTAACTTAAAGGGCAAGGGGAAAGGGAATCCCTTTGAACGTGCTAAGTCGGAACGCAAACCTTCCAAAGCAGGGAAACCGCCGAAATCATGGGGCCGGGGTAAATCGCCACCTTTCAAAATGATTTACTCCGTCCCTAATCGGCTAGGTACTTCCGCCGTAGTAGGTATGATCGGCTTCGGGGGTAGCAACCCGGTTCCCGGTCTTATGGAACACGGCGGAACGGCAAGGCGGAGAGTATTTCAAGAGACCAAAGTTTTTAAGCATAAACATACAAGGAAGTCTTCCGGCAAGTATGCCAAACACTCCATTCGTAGAAAGCCCATGATTAAAACCGTCCGATACCCGGAGCGGCCTTTTATGTTCCCCGCCCTAATGAAAGCAAAAGATCGTATGCCCCAACTATGGAAGGGCAGTCTTAAAGGAAGAAGCTAGAACTATGAACAAATTTGTTGAAGGAACCGTCGAAGTTCCCCGTTGGATAGTAAACGTAGTCGGCCCCGCGTTTACGCTTGTTATCGGAGTTTGTATTACGGCGGCGGGTTGGGGTATCCAATCCAAAGTAGATACAATCGGCGAAACTTCCGCCGAATCGCTCCGTATCGCTAAAGACGCTATGGACGAAGCGAAAGGAAACTCTACCCGGTTGTCTATCATCGAATCCAACCGCTATACGGTCTCCCAAGCCTATAGCGATAACAACTCCCTAAAGGAAGCAATCCGGGGAGTAGAACGGGAAGTTTCAAAGCTACGGGAAGAAGTAGCTAGGATACCCAAGGAATAGGGAAACCGTCTCCGTAATAAACGCAAGGAATCGTAGACTATGGCTTCTTCCGCCGGAGTAAAAGCAGGCCGGGCCTTTATCGTCGTTGACGCGGTAGATAAAACCGGTATGGTCTTGAAGAACGTAGCCCAAAAGTTTCGTGCTATGGGGGCACAAATTCAAGCTATCGGTATGGGTATGTTCAAAGGCGGGCTTGCGGGCCTAGCCGCCGGGGCAATCCCTACCAAAATCTTCGCTAACTTTGACGACGCTATGCGGAAGGTGGAAGCCCGGTCTTCCGGTACGGAAGCCGAAATGGAAGCCTTGCGGAACCAAGCGAAAGAGCTAGGCCGTACCACGTCCAACACGGCGGCGGAAGTCGGAGAACTTCAAGCGAAGTTAGCCCAAAAGGGTTTCAACCGGGCGGCTATTAAGAATATGACCGCCGACGTTCGGAACCTTGCGTCGGCAGCGGGAGAAGGAACCGACCAAGACGCGGTATTAGCCGCCGATCTTGTCTCCGGTACTCTTCGGGCCTTCTCTATGGAGAGTACCGAAGCCGGGCGATTGGCCGACGTGTTTACGGCAGCGGTCAACAATTCAAACTTTAGCTTAGACGCCCTTATTACGTCCATGCAAACGGCGGCCCCGGTTGCTGCCAAGTATGGTCTATCGGTCGAAGATACCGTAGCCGCCTTAGCCGGAATGACCGACCTAAATATCGACGCTAGTACGGCGGGAACGTCGTTCCGTAATATGCTGCTTCGTATGTCCGACCCGAAACTACGGGACGACTTTAACAGCATGTTAAAGGATATGACCGGCAAAACGATCGACTTTGTAGACCAAGCCGGGAACCTTCGTTCCATGCCGGAAATTCTCTTCGCTATCGGAGACGCCGTTAAAGACTTGGGAACCGCCGACCAAGGTAAGCTATTGGGAGACTTGCTAGGTACGCGGGCAATCGTCGGCGGCGGGGCTTTGTCCCAAGGTAAGAACCCGTTCGATACTCTTCGGGAGAAGCTACTAAACTCCGAAGGCTTAGCGAAGCGTACTTCCGACGCTATGAACAAGGGTCTAGGCGGTTCGCTCCGTATGCTTATGTCTTCCGCCGAAGGTGTAGCTATCGCAATCGGAGAAGCCCTAGCCCCGTCTCTTCAAGAACTATCGACTTGGCTACAAGACAATCTAGGGAAGTTTACCGGTTGGATTGAGAAGAACCAAGGAATGATCGTCCTAGCGGCTAAGGTAATAGCCGGAGTTACCGCACTAGGGGCCGCATTCGTTATCTTGGGGGTCGGTCTAAAGATTGCAGCGGTTGCGTTCTCCGTACTCTCCGTAGCCGCCGGGGTCGTCTCTACGATCTTGGGAGCTATCCTTTCACCCGTAGGGCTTGTAGTTGCTGCTATAGCGGGCTTAGTCGCTCTAGCGGCTATGGTGTCAACTACCTTCCGAAGCAAGCTTGTAGGGGCGTTAGGCTTCGTTATGGAACGGTTCTCCGCAATGGGGGAGACAATCAAGCAAACATTCGGCGGAATCATGCAAGCCCTACAAGCCGGAGACTTCAAGGCGGCTTTTGCTATCTTTACCGCCGGTCTCCAAGTTTTATGGGCACAACTAATAGACTTCTTCATGGACGCGGTAAACGGCTTCGTCTCTTGGATTGGTACGAAGTGGTTAGAAATCGTCGGCCCCATGAAACCCGTTATTGAATCGTTGAAGCAGTCTTGGGGCTTAATGGTAGAGTTCTTTACGTCGGCTTGGGAATCCGCCGTTGAAATCTTCCGACCCGTTGTAATGGGTATCAAAGACGTATTTACGGCGGTCGTTCAAACTTTGAAGTCTCTTTGGGATTCGTTTATAGGCTTCTTCGTTTCGTCTTCCGACGCGGCGGCTATGAACATTACCCAAAGAATGCTTTCCGCCCAAAAGTCAATTGCTACCTTCCTCTTGGATACGGCAGCGGAAGACGGAATCTTGGGAGACATTATCGACAAGGTGTTAGGGGTTGACGTTTCGGGCGAACGTAAGAAGTCGATCGAACTAGAACGGCAACGGCTTGAATCGGCGGCTAGATTGGGTATTGATACAGAACCGCAACAAAACGCATTCGACGAAGCCCGCCAAGCAATGATAGACGACTTCGACAAGCGTATAGAAGCGGCGGGTTCGGACAAGGCCGTAGACGACTTTACCAAGGGTCTTGAAGAAGCCGACAAAGCCCGCCAAGCCGACATAGAGAAGCGTAAGCAAAAGCTTAACGAACTACTTTCCGGCTTCGACACCCGGAAGGAAGCGGAAGACGAAGCAGCGGCGGCTATTAAGGCGACTTCCGACGAACAAAAGAACCAAGTAGAGAACCTACTAAAAGACGCCCAAGGGGCGAAAGGGGGCGGGCTTCCGCCGGAACTACTCCGGGGATTAGAAGCCGGTTCGGTCGAAGCAGCGGAGCAATTCTATAAGAACATGCAAAACGCCCAACGACAAGACGACAAGCAAGTTAAGAAGCTTGAAGAAGCTAACAAGCATTTAGAAAACATTGACCGCAACCTAGCGGAACAACAAGCCTTGGCGAACGTCAACGCGGTTTAAGGGGAAACCATGCCTACACTATTAGGGGTCAAAGAAGGTTCGGTCTCTTATGACCAAAACCTAGAAGACCGGGACGGAAAGCAAGTAGAGAAGGGTTCTTCTAAACTTACTTACTACGTCTTAGCCGATTCGCTTTCCGACGGAGAAGACGAAATCTTCGGAACGTCGGGAATCCCTGCCCTATTCGCCGTGGGCAGCGGCGGGGGAAGAGCAAGCAAACGAACCGCCAAGGAAACCAACCGCGTTAGACACCCGAACACCGGAGCGGTTACGGCCCTATGGGAAGTAGACGTTAGTTTCTCTACCGACGTAGACCCGGAAGACGAAGAAGACGACCCTACCTTAAAGCCCCCGGAAGTTCGTTGGCATGGGGAGACCGAAGAAGAAGTTTTGGAAGAAGACCCGATTACCGGGGAAGCTATCCAAACCGACGCGGAAGAACCGATCTTGATTACTACACCGATCGTACTTCCGGTTCTGGAAATCAAGCGGTATGAAAGCTACCCCTTCGACCCTAACACTATGTTAGCGTATTCGCACCATACTAACTCTACCGCGTTTTGGGGTGCCCCGACCGGTTCGGCCTTGTTCCTTCCGCCCGAAGTAGACGAAGAGACAATCGACGAAATTAAGTATGCGGTCGTAACCTACCGTATTAAGTTCAAGATCAAACCGGGAGTAGCGGAACCTTGGAAAGCCCGCGTACTTCACCACGGTTTTAAGTACCGGCCCAATCCCGGAGACCCGCCGAAAATCTATCAAGATCGGACGGGCAACCCGGCTACGATCAACCTTGCTCCGGGCGGAACCAAACTCCCCGACGGAGACCCGCCTAACTACAAGGAATTTAATCGGTTTGCCAAGGCTAACTTTAATACGTTGAACTTGGGGCCGTTCTAATAAACGCAAGGAATCCGACCAATGGCTAAAGCACCTTACGCATTCAAGGAACGGCTTACCGCCGTAACCCTAAAGCGTATGGCTAGGGAGTACCTAAACACTCCCCAAAGAAACGCGGGGCAAGGCCCGACGTGGGACGTATGGCGTTCCGCCGATAGCCGTACTATGTACCCCGGTCGGAAAATGTCTCCCTTAAAGGGCTACCTTGTAACTCCGTTGGAGCGAATCCCCGGAGCGAAGCGGATTAAAGGAACCGACTACGACGGGCAGGAACGAAACAAGCTTCTACTAGGGACGGGCCTTTGTGCCCTTCACCGGCGGGATTCCAACGACCTAGCGGAAAGCTTGGACGAAAACCAAGACGGTAGCCACCTAACAACGGAAAACGTCTTAGACGAAGATACGGGGGCATACGTTACCGTTCGTGTCTATAACTTTTGCCCGGAAGATATAGACCCTACCGGTTATCAAATGCCGTCTAAGGAAGATTGTCTTCCGATTCTCTTTGTAGTCCAAGACCCTTGGGGAGACTTATACATAGTCAAGGAATGCGAATATCCTTGTAGTTCGTCTTCGTCGATCGACGAACCTTCGTTGTCGTCTTCCTCTTCGTCGTTTAGTTCGTCTTCGGTTAGCGAACCTTCCTCTTCGTCGGAATCTTCCTCTTCGATTAGCGAATCGTCGATAAGTGAAAGTTCGGAATCGGCGTCTTCGTCGGAATCCGAATCGTCTATATCGTCGGTAAGTAGTTCGGAGAGTTCCGAATCGTCGGCTTCTTCGTCGGAATCCGAATCGGTTTCGGAATCTTCGTCTTCGGTAAGTAGCTCTTCGGAGTCTTCGTCTTCTTCAATTAGTCGGAGTTCGTCTTCGGTCGTTAGTAGCTCTTCGGAGTCTTCGTCTTCGGTCTCTACGTCGGGGTCGGCTTGTGACTTCACCGGGGAAGTAATCGTCGGTATGGGCGACTTGACCCGGACGGGTGACTACGTTTTAGAAAACCGGAAGAAGCTTACTTACGAAGACGGGCTTCTATGTTCGGTCGAAGACCTAGACCCCCGACTAGCCTACGTTTGTTGTGACGACGAAAGTTCTACGTCGGGTTCGATTGGGGATTCTTCGGAAGGGGATTCGTCCGATTCCGGTTCGGATTCGTCGGGTTCCGGTTCCGGTTCGGGGTCGTCTCTATCGGGAGTATGTATCGACGCATTAGGCGGGGTCAAACTATCAAGTATCCCCGGCGGTACGGCAGCGGTTGGCGGTTTCGTCTTAGGCATTGACGAAGACGGTTGTTTGGTCAAGTATCCGATTTCGGAATGCGAAGCCGGTAGCTCTTCCGGTTCGGAGTAAGGAACTATGAAAATGGAATTACTGCTATTGTCGGTCGGTCTACTTGCCGTAGGTATGCTATGGGCAAAGAACGGCGGTATCGTCGCCAAGAAGGGTTCGATCGTCTCTTGTGACGAATGCCCTTGTGACGAAGAAATTCCCGTTTGTGACTACCTTATTCCGTTATCGTTTGATATACAAATGCAAGCGGTTACTAACGGTTCTTGTGCGAATTGTGCCACTTTAGAACAACGGGTTCCCGTTACCTACCAAGGCCGGGTAACGGATGATATGTTCAACCCCGGCGGGCCTTCCCAAGTGGAATGGCATTGGTGGAAATCCGAAGACGACGTTTTCAATAGTCCCGGTAGTTGCGGCGGTATCTTTGACGACAAGGTTTACCACGTCTTCATACCAACCGGTAAAGAACCCCTTTGGGGTTGGAATGAATGCGACATAGTTATTAGGTTCATGGAGACCAACGATAACAAATTTGAAGACATATCCAACCACTTGAAATCTATTACCGCCGACTTCGGAGACTTCCTTTACGCTTTGCCGAACAACGGCGGGGAGTCTTTCGACGTTCGCGGGCAGGGATGGTTTAATACCGGGCATTGTGACCCGAACGCAACGGGGGAAAGCCCGCCAAGAGATAGAACCTACGTTCGGGTTCACGTCCCGGAAAACCCGCAATGAGTGATACAAGGCTTTGCCCCGATGGGCCGGGAACACGATTGAAACGGAAGCTTAACTCTTGGGGCTTCAAGGAACAAAAGGGTAAATGCCCTTGTCTCCGCTACGCTAGGAAAATGAACCTTAACGGGCCGAAATGGTGTAGGGAGAATCAAAAGCGTATCGTTGGTTGGTTACGAAAGTCGGCTAAGGGAAGACGGCTTCCATTTTCACAATTGATAGCGAACCGTTGGATACGGCAAGCAATAGAAGAGTACGAAGGGGATAACATGGGACTAAGGGAATACTTCCAAAAGGTTTATTGTGTCAACCTTAACCGCCGGAACGATCGTTGGAAGCGGTTTAAGAAGAACCTACCGGCGGATTGGCCGTTCGCCCCGGTCGAAAGAATAGCAGCTATCGACGGCAAGCTAGTTAAACCGCCGGAATGGTGGAAGCAGGGGGGCGGGGCTTGGGGTTGCTACCGTTCCCATTTACGCTTGATCGAACAAGCCCTTAATACCGGGGTCGAATCAATCCTACTCTTGGAAGACGACGCATTATTCCCGGAAGACTTCACCCAAAGAGTAACGGAGTTCCTACAACACGTCCCCGAAGATTGGGGAATGATCTATCTAGGCGGTCAACATTTGTTTGTAAACTCCCACGCCCCTAATCGTATCAACGATTGGGTATATCAACCCTACAACGTCAATCGTACCCATGCGTTCGCCCTACGCGGGGAGACCATGCTAAAGGTATATCGTCATTTGTGTACGAACGATTGGCATAACAAGAACCATATTGACCACCATTTAGGCCGGTTGCATCAAAGACGGGAAGACCCTATCTACTGCCCGAAAGAATGGTTAATCGGTCAAGCGGCGGGGCGTTCCAATATCTCCGGCAAGTCTCCCGACGATCGGTTTTGGAAAGCGGCTTCCCACCTTGCGGAGACCGACCCGGACGAACACCCCTTTTACGCGGTCTTGGGTATTCATTCGTCGGGTAGCTCTTGTATGGCGGGAGTTCTCTACCACCTTGGGCTACACTTAGGGAATACCCTAAAGGGCTTCTATGGCAACAAGCCCGGCAAGAATTGCGGGTATGAAGCGGACGGGCTTATATCCATTTGCGAATCAGCTATCCCCATGCCAACTACTGAATTAGCCATGAAACGGGGTAAGGTTTGGGGTCGTCTCCGTACATGGATTAACGCCCGACGCCGGGAAGCAGCGGAGAAGGGAACCTACGCGGCGGGCAAGTATCCGCAACTATGCCGATTAGGGAATCAACTAATCAACATTTGCGAAGACAAGCTACGGGTTGTCGATATTGACCGTCCCTTAGAAGAATCAATCGAATCGTTAATTCGTCGGCAAGCCCCGCGTAAAGGCCCGACCGGAGACCCGGTAGCCCTAGAAGCCCATCAACGATGGTTGTACGAAGGGAAGCAGCAAACGCTAGAACGGATTCCCGAAGACCGCCGGATTAAGATTGAATACCACGCCCTACTATCGAACCCCCGGCAAGAGATTGAACGGCTTGTCGAATGGATAGGGTTAGACGTTCGGGAAGACTCAATCAAAGCGGCTATCGCTTCGGTCAACCCGGATAAACGTAACGTCGTACTTTCTTAATAAACGCAACGAATCCAAGGCTTACTACTATGCTTACTCTATGGTCATATTGGGAAGGGGAACTCTCCCCTTTCATGCGTCTTTGTATCGAATCCTTAGAACGTCACAATCCGACGTTTAGCCTTATGACCCCGGAAAGACTCCGGGAAATGGAAGGCGGAGAAGAAGTCTTAGACTTTACCAAAGGGGTTCCCATTCCCTACCGGTCGGATTATATCCGGTTATGGTTGTTGGAACGGTTCGGCGGGGTTTGGACGGATAGCGATTGTATAGGAATTGCTCCGCTTGAACTCTTGGCACCTTCCGCCGACTACGATCTAACCGCCGTACTTACTCCCGGTTCCAAGAAGCGGATACTTGCTACGCCGTTCGGCGGTCGGCCCGGAAGCCCGGCCTTCGGTATCATGCGGGATCATGTAGGGAACTCCATACGCAAAGTACAAGAGGGAAAGAAGATCAACTACGGGGCTACGTCTACGGGCGTTCTCTCCGGTCTCTACCGAACCCGGAAGCAGGAACTAAAGATCGACGTTCGGGAACATTGGAAGTTCAACCGCGTACATTGGTCGGAAGCCCGGCGGGTATTCCTTCGACGGGCCGGTGCTTGGCAACATGAGAACAACCCGGCTTGGTCTCCCGCTACACAAATTTACCACCTAACCCATACCGTACCGGCCAAAGCTAAGGAACTTACGCGGGAGCGAATCCTACGGGATAATACTTTCGCTTCGTTCCTCTTCCAAAAGTCGTTTGGTCTCCCGCCCGCCGTACCCGGTCGGACGAAATCCCTACTAGACAACCTTCCCCCCGGCCCGCTACACGGCGTCGAAATCGGTAGCTTCCGGGGGCAGAATGCCCGTTCCCTGCTTCAACAACGGGACAACCTTTCCCTAACTATGGTAGACCCTTGGGGTAACGTCCAAGATACCTACAAGCGGACAAGAGACCCCCTAGCGTCTCTCCCCCAAAGAAAATGGGAAGGGCTATACGCCCATTGTCAAAAGCTAATGGAGTTTGCCGGAGACCGCGTTACCTTGCTCCGGGAGTTCTCCCAAGACGCCGTACACGAATACGGGGAACAATCCCTAGACTTCGTTTTCATCGACGCGGAACATTCGGAAGCAGCGGTCTACCAAGACATTATCTCTTGGGTTCCGAAGATCAAGCCGGGCGGTTTGCTTTGTGGGCATGATTACGGACAACGAAGCTTCCCCGGAGTCAAGAAGGCCGTTGACCGGTACGCTTCGGAGACCGGGCAGGAAGTTACGACCGGTTTGGATACGACTTGGTTTATACGATTGGGGACAACATGAAACCGAAGAAGAAACGACCGAAGCCCGTAAGGGTAAATGGGGTCAAGCAAAAGACCATTGAAGAGAACCCGGAGTATCTGCAAATAGAAGCGGAAGTTCTCCGGCGGCTACGGCAAGCCTTTGAAGAATCGGGGCATTTAGTCGTAGCCATTGCCCACTTAAACGGGGCCGACGTTCGCCTATGGCGTCGTTCCCATGCGTTCCCGGTAGACGACTTCGACCCCGTAATAGACGCCCTAGAAGCCGATCTACGCAAGGAACGACAAAGGATTAAAGGCGACTAGAAAGAATGTCCCCGCCGGGGGCTTCCGGCCAACGGGGAACTAGGGACGGTTCCTTGGAAGCCCCCGGTTCTTTACTACCCCAAAATACGCCGTAGGAAGCCCGGAGACCGCTTCTCCCGGCCTTCGGGGTGTTCGGGGCATACTTCCCCTATCGGGGTCAGACGACCGCATACGGGGCAATCGTGGGCTTCTCCGCCGTGGTCTTCCCGGTCTCCGACCAAGGGGACAACGGCCCCCGTTTGAAGATCGACTTCCGCCAACCATTCCCCTTCCCAAGTGGCGAACGCTGCTTTCCGATCTTTCATTCGATACCCCAACGTCCAACCGTCGTTCCGAATCAATACCCGGTCGGGTACTATCCCGGCTTGCTCCGCTACCGGGGCCGACGTGGTAGAGACCGCTACTTCCCCTTCCGCCGAAACGACCACCCGATTAGGCCCGATAGGGAAGGTATACAACGCGGCGTCGGTTCCCTTCTCTAAGTCAATTGTTACGTTCCAACAATCTTCGTTCGGGCCGGTAATCTTTGGCGTTACTTCCGCGTCGGGAAACGCCCGGAGCAAAGTGGAGAGATTAGCGGCGGTCTTTACTTCAATACTCTTCTTCATGGTTCTACCTATTCGTGGTGTTCAAGTAGTTTGGTTAGTCCCTTGATTAGCTTCCGGGCTTGTTCTCCGGTCAAGTCGATTTCTACGCCCCGGCCTTCGTCGGCCTTCGGGTTAATGATCTTGCCCAAAATGGCGTATCTCCGTTCTCCGTAACCCTTGTACGCTACACTTTCGTAAACCGATTTTACTTCTTTCATCGTATCAACTCCGCTACGGGAAATGGTACGGTTCCTTCCAATAAAACTTTCCTACCGCGTTCATTGCGTATCCGCTCCCTTCATTCGTTGGAGTGGTTTCCGATCTTTACCCCTTTGCTACGTTGACGAACCAAGACGACAAGACGCTACCATAATAGGTATTCGCAAACGCCATTAGCGTAAGCATGGCAGCGGCTACGAAGATCAATCCGCGTATTAGGTACTTCATGGTTTCTACTCCGTAATAAACGCAAGGAATCTAAAAGACGCCCCCGCCCAATCCCGGAGAACCGGACGGGGGCTACGCAAGGGTTCCCGCTATGTCTTAATCGGGATATGGGCATTACTGGAATGCCGGTAGGTCTCCGGGGTCTTCCCGAAGGTTCCGGTTGGCGGGAGTTCGTCCGGGTTCGCCCTACGCTTTAAGACTGCTAGGGGAATCCCCTTGCTTTGCCCTTCATGGCATTCCGGGCAAAGCTTGACTTCTTGGGCAATCTCCGACCGCTCCCCGTCTACGCGGATTGACCGGCCTTCTTCGACCGGGTGGGGAATAAACTTGGTCGTAGGAACCTTCCGCATGGTGCGAAGGATTAACGGCTTCTTCGCGGGACGCCCGCAATTCTCACAACGGAACATGGTAGTTACTCCGATCAAAGGAAAGAGACCGCCCGGCCCACAATAGACCGGACGGAGACCAAGGGATAGTTACTTCTCACAACGAACGTAGATCAATTCGGCAATCGCCCGCGTCTTGGCAACATACCGTAAGTTATACTCTTGGCGAACCGCCCAATCTGACTTAGCCATAGGGTGTGGGACTAACTCCGGGTGTAGCAGGAACACCCTTGGGGCTTCAAGACCCTTCGACCTATGGATAGACGACAAGAGAACCCCTTCCGGTCGGATTAGGTCTACTTCGCATTCCTTACAAGTCGATTGGGTTTCGTCGAAACTCTTCTTACACTTCGGGCATTCCTTGCCCTTGAATAGCGAATCAATGTTCTTCCGAACGTCTTTAAGGGACAACGCCCCTTCACAAAAGACCCGGAGACATTCCACCTTGTCTTTTAGGGCTACTAGGGCGGTCTCCGAAGGGTTCTTCCGCTTGTTCAACCGTTGGGCTTCGGTCGAATAGTAGTCTTCCAACCAATCCAAGAAGTCGTCTACGGTCTTCCGGCGGGATTTCTTGATAAGGTTCTTCAACCCCGTACCAATGTCCCGGCCTTGAATGTTCGCCCGTTTCCCTTCCCGGAGCAATTGGAACGCGGTTCCTAGCAGGGGAGCATTAACGCGGCATAAGATCATATCGGAGTTCTTCAACTCTTCCCGCATAGCTACGTCGGTCGTCTCCCGTACCAAGCCTTCCCCATTGCTGCTATGGGCCTTGAACTCCGGTACTTCTTGATTCGCTTCCCGAACGATAGCCTTCCCGCAACGGCGGGTAACGGTTAGCGGAATTGTGATAACGCCCCGGTTCGTCTCCCCAAGGAACTTAGCCATACGCGGGATAGAATCCACGTCGGCCCCCGCGAAGCCGTAGATAGCTTGGTTCACGTCCCCGACCAAGACGATACGACGCCCGGCCTTCATTGCCAATTCTTGTTGACAGCGGTTCAAGTCTTGCCCTTCGTCAACCAATAGTAGGTCGGTCTTGTGTACCGGAAGATCGTTGACGACCGGCAACCATATTTGGTCTTCAAAGTCGATTTCGTTTAGCTCCGTCCGGGCCTTCTCCAATACTACGGGGACGGTTTCAAAGATTTCCGACCGGTCGGCCCCCAAGTCTACGTCGTAGTGAGCGGACAAGGCTTCCAAGTCTTCCGGTTCAGCTTCCACAAGGTTTACCTTACAAAGCCTAACTAACTCTTCGACGGCTTGGACGTAGACGGGGCGTTCTTTGAACACTTCCCGTATGTCTTGGTCTAGGTGGTTTTCAAGAAGGTTCCGCGTCTTCCATTGGTTGATATTTCGCCAATTCAGATTGTAGGCTTTGCATACCGAACGGAAGCCTAGTTGGTGGCAAGTGGAGAAGCCCAAGCTTACGTCTCTTCTCCCCAAAGATTCGGCCAACCAAGCCCATTTAACCTTGAACTCTTCGACGATCGACCGGTTAAACGCAATGTAGTTGACGGTTCGGAAACCCTCTTCCGCCAAGGCCCGCCATATCTTCCCTTGCTCCGCCGAAGCCTTGAAATGGAACCCGGCCCCCTTGATTAGCGTTCGGTCGGGGAGTACCGCCCGGCCTACGCCCATAACAAGCGTAAACGTCTTACCGGTTCCCGCCAATGCGTCAACGATAACATGGGGGGCCGACCCTTCCGCGTTATCCCGTTCGGCCTTCAATGTCTGTAGCCGGTTAGCAATGTTCATAGCCATAACTTCGTTTCCCTTGCGTAATGAGTAAATAGAACTACGACCCTTTAACTATTTCGGTTAGTTGACAAGCCCCACAAGGCTTATCGAGGAATCTAGGCCAACCGCAAACGGAGCAAATGACCGTAAACCTTCGGGTGAACATAAGCCCGACCCATATAATATCCCCTTCGGAATGCGGTTCGATAAGTAAGCCGGGGTTAAGAACTTGGATTACTACCGGTTTGTCGATTCTGTATTCTTTAGTCATTCTAAAACCCTTTGAAGAGTAAGAAGACCCGCCGGAGCATACCAACCCCGGCGGGTAGATCGTAGGCGGCTACGCGGGGTCGTTGACGGAAACCCGGAAGCCGGAAGCAACAAGCTTGTTGACGTATCCTTGTAGTTGATGATAGGGGAACCCTGCCATTGGGACGGGGGCTTCGGAAGCCTTGTTCCGCGTCGTCAAGGTTAGGCCCAAGGTTCGGGAGCATACTTCCGCGTCTTGGTAGAACACTTCGTAGAAGTCGCCCATACGGAACAAGGCGATAGCTTCCGGGGCTACCTTCTTCGCTGCTTCGTATTGCTTGTAAAGGGGGCAAGCCTTGTTGATCTTGGGTTCTTCAAGGGCTTTGGTCAACGGCCCAAGGTAGGGCTTCCAAGCGAACGAAGCTAAGGCTACCGCCTTGATTTCGGGGAACTTGCGGAACAACGACTTCAAAGCCTTAATGATTTCGGCTTGCTTGTCGGCATTGAACATGCTTCTACGCCAATCTTCCATTTGACGGGCAGCGTAACCGCGTGCAAGTTCGGTTAGTCGTGTTTCCGCCGTGGGGTAGATCGTAACCCGACCACCCGACGCGGAAGCCGACAACCCTTCAACCTTGCGAACCATGCGAAATGCGGTTTGATACCACCGGGTAAACGACTTTCCGGCGGGAGTCTTCAACACGGCGTAACCGTTGGCGTCTTTAGCGGCTTCGTATGCGTCGAAGATTTCTTGTTGGGCGGTCGTAAAAGTCATTTTGTTTCCCCTTGCGTTTGAAGTGAATTACCGAACTACCTAATAGCTTAGGCTTGTCTTCGGTTCGTGTCAACCGTTCTCGCCATAAAAAACCGCTCCAAGGGAAATTTTCCCCCGGAGCGGTTTTGGCATTCCTAATAAACGCAAGAAATCCGGGGGATTACGCGGCCTTGACGTTTACCCGGTCTACTTCGTATTCGGCCCCGTCTTCGTCGGAAACGACGATAACGACTTTCCGACCGTTGCCGTAATCCGAAGAGTCACCGGTTACGCCCGTCCAATCCCCTTCTTCGTCGGATACCTTAACCTTGGTTCCGGGGTCGAAGTCGGGAACGTCGGCCTTCTTCTCTTCCTGCTTCTTCCCCTTGCTCCCGGCCTTCTTCCCGGTAGCCTTGGGCTTCTCTTCCTTGGTCTCTTCGACCGGGGCTTCCTCTTCCGGTTCCTCTTCGACTACTTCTACTTCCACGTCCAAACCGCCCAAACGCGGTTCTTCCGCAAGAACCATTTTCCCTTCTTCGTTCTTGCTCTTCGCTACGGTTACGTCCCGCGAACTCTTGGCGGGCTTGCCATCAACCCAAAGGTTGAAAGCCTTGATAACCGAACCGATAACTTCGTCACGCCCCATAGCTCCGCTTGCATCAATACGACCAAGCCGGTTCCGAAGGTGGAAGAGGGGCGAATCGTCGGCCTTGGTTCCGACCCCTTGGGCGAACTCTACCCAAAATTGCTCCGCCTTATCTTGCAAGGTGAAGTCAAGTTCTTCAAAGCCCTTCGTTTGGTAGGCTTCGGGGTCGGTAGCGGCGGTACTCATTAGGTACATGAGACCGGCGGCATAGGCCAAAGAGATATGCCCGGAGATAAGCTTCTCTTTGCCCCCGTCTTCGTTGAAGATAAACTCCACGGCGTCACGCAACCGGGGGTGTTCTTCGATGAAATCAAGGGCTTCGGAATGGGGGAAGTGGGGGGCGTCGGAGACCGAACGACCGCCGGAACGCAACCACGCAAGCCGGGTAGCCCCTGCCAGCATGTTTGACAATCGCTTAGCGTCCCGGTCGGTTTGCTTGCCGAAATCATCGTTTCGGAAGATAACGTCCCCAAGGCTTCGCTTTTGTCCAATGTCCAACGTATCGACGGTTTCGGGTTTCTCCGAAATCCCGTTGACGATCAACATATCGACGGAGACCGGCCCCCGCCAACCGTAGTCTTCCCGCCATTTCTCTACCGCCTTCAACCGCGTTTGTTCGGCGAAGACGACGGCTACTAGCCGATGCTGCCCGGATTGGATATGGGCAAGTCGATCGACGATAATAGCTTCCCCGTTCAATTGCCATTTCTTACGCAACATTTCATTTGCGTACCGTTGGGCAAGGGTACGGCGGAAGGGCCGATTCGTCGGGTTGTTCCGTAGCCGAACCTTCTTCCCGGTCAAGTCTTTGAAAGCGTAGTCGGAACCCCAACCTTTATTCTTCCCATCGGGTTCGGTCTCCCAACCCAAGAGTTCCTTAGCTTCGTCGGCGGTAATCGCCTCTTTGCCGGAGCGGAGCGTAACTTCAATCTCTTTGTAAACTAGCTTAGACATTTGAAACAATTCCTTAAAAGTGAAGTGAAACGAAATACGAACGAAACGTAACTCTACAACAATCGAACCCCTTTGCAAGCCGGGGCGGGCCGTGTTCCCTCTTCCGTCTTTCCTTTCTTCGGTTCTTTGGTAGCCTTCTCCCCAAGAAAATCGTTATCCAATGGGGCGGAACTCCAACCGTACAAGTCTTCCGTTCGGTCTTGATCGGTTAGAAACTCCGTAGATACGATCTTCATAACTGCGATTCCTTCCTACGCTAAGGATTAGTTTTGGCCGAACCAATTTCGGCCTTCCGGGGTGTAGCTTAGCCCTTGTTCTTGTCTCCGTCAATCGTTTTTCTTCTCGCGGGAAACGCTTGTCTTCGTAACTTGTTGTCGTTCTTGTACTTACGACTTGTCGGAATCCACTTGACAAACCCCGGATTCATAGGGCAGATTGGCATTAACGGAGCAGCACCTAGCAGGAATCGGAACAATGCCGGAGCAATTGAAAACCTACGACCGCAAGCGTAAGACCCCAACGAAGTACCCTTGGGCTTCTTGGTTCAATGGGAAGATACTACGTCTTCGACGCGGGAAGGAATTTTCTTCGACTCCGGCTTCAATGGCCGACGCCGTTAGGAAAGCTGCCAAACGTACCGGTTACGAAGTGACCGTATTCACCGAAGACAACGCCGTAGTTCTCCAACCAAAGAAAGGGGGTTTACCATGAAACGCTACCTTGTTCGTGATCTTCCTTAGCAATTGACGACCGACGCCGGAACGACCGGGGCAGCGGGAACGGTTCCCCTGCCCCTCTTCTTTGCTTCACAACGGATTACGGGGACATAACATGAATTGCGGAGCTAACGATAATTGCGGAGCGGTTGACCAAGAACGGTTACAAGCCGATCGGCAACAACAAGCGGAGCGGTTACGGTATCAACATTTCAAAGGCCGGGTACTTGTCACCGGGCACGCGGGTTACATTGGTCAAACGGTTTGTAACCGGCTACGCTACTTGGGAATCCCCTATATCGGTATGGATTCCAAAACCGGTTCCGACGTGTTCTTCCCTGCCCACGTCCAACTAGCCTTCCAAACTTGCCCGGATATTACGGCGGTCATTCACCTAGCGGCGGTCTCTTCGGTCGGTCAATGCGAAGCCGAACCGGAACTAGCCCTAGCCAATAACTTGATTGGGACGAACTCCCTTCTTTCCGTTCTCTCCGATCAACGGAAACCGCCAAGGGTTGTCTTTGCTTCTTCCCAAGCGGTCAAGGCCCAACCAATCTCCGGGGTCTACGCGGCTACCAAGAAGCTTGCGGAGCGGGAGCTATCGCACTACTTTACCGCTACTTCCGCCCCCTGCTTTGCTCTTCGGGTTGCGAACGTAGCCGGGGGCAACCATGAAAGCCGTACCCACCTAATCCCGAACCTAGTACGGTCGGTAGCCTACCCGCCGTTCGATCTTACCGCCGACCCGGAAAAAACCGTCCGGGATTTCGTACACGTCGAAGACGTAGCGGAAGCCTTTATCCACTTCGCAACGATCGACGTAGGCCCGTCGTTTCACTACTTGGATATTTGTTCCGGTCAACCGTACTCTATCTACGACCTAATGGGATTGGTCTATCGTCGTTGGGGTCGTACTATCCAATACAACCGGAAGCCCGACCGGAAGGGAGACTTTGCCCGTATCCCGGACAACAACCCGGTACACGCCCGGCGGCTTGGTTGGTCTCCGACCCTTGGCATAGAACGGATTCTTGACGACGCAAAGAACGCCCTAGACAAAAACGATACCTACCGGCGGGCCTACGGCGGATAGTCGTAGCTCTTCCCCAAAGAAGAACCCCCACAACCCCGGAAGGATTCGTAACGATGAACGCCCCGTTACTCTCCATTCTCTCCACTATCGAAACCGATTGGAGAGAATACCAAGACGATTGGAAGGAATGCGAACGCTGCCCGTTGTGCGAAGATCGTAAGAAAGTCGTTCTAGCACGCGGGAAGCTTCCGGCCCATGTTCTCTTCGTCGGGGAAGCCCCCGGTACTTCCGAAGACTCCATAGGCTACGCATTCGTCGGCCCCGCCGGTCAAAAGGCTAACGAAATCATTCAAGCGGCCTTTAACGACTTGTACCCCGACGAAACCTTCATTAGCTCCGCCGGTTCGATCGGCAACCCCCGACGCGGGTATATCCGGTTTGCATTCGCTAACATTGTCGGTTGTATCCCTTGGAACGAAGAAGGGGACGGAGTACGACCGCCGACCAAGACCGAAGCGAAGACTTGCCAAGCCCACTTAACGCGGTTGATCGAACTAGCCGAACCGGTAGCTATCGTTACCTTGGGCAAAGTGGCTACCCGGTTAATCCCGGATACCGACGTTCCGACCGTGGAAGCTATCCACCCGGCGGCTATTCTCCGGGAGAAGTCAATCCCCAAGGCGAACCTATCGTTTAAGCGGTCGGTTAAGAAGTACGCCCAAGCCTTCCGTATGGTTCGATTCTTGAAGAAGGGGACGTTATGAAGTCGTTAGCGTTATGGCTTGTCCTACCCTTCGTCTTTGCTGGCATAGCAGGGGCCGGAGAACGGGAAGAGACCGACCGCCTAGTAGCGGAAGGTATGTTCGGAGATTGTCAAACCGAAGTCGTTCTATGGGACAAGACGCGGGTTGATATATCGACGGCTACCCACGCTATCGAAGTCGATTGGGCTTCCAAGTGGGCGGAAGGGGTAGGGCAAGCCCTTTACTACTCCGCCGTTACCGGTAAGAAGCCCGGTCTTGTCCTACTCACAAAGCCGGGGGAAGAACGGTTCGTTTATCGGGCGTCTATCCTTTGCGTTAAGCATGAAATCCGCTTATGGGTTGTCGAAGTAAAGGGGGTCAATAATGCCCAAGCCGATTAGAACCGTCTCCGCTAATAAACGCAAGAAATCCCAACCATTATGGAAGGGGCCGATTGAAGACGGGATTACCTTCTCCCTGCTATCCAAGTTCGTCGTATGCCCGGAGCGGTTCCGGTTGAAAGTGGTAGAAGGTGTAGTCGAAGACGAAGGCTTCAACCACGCTATAGAGTTCGGTAGCTTGTGGCATGAAGCGGAAGAAGCCCATTCCGGTAAGAAGCCGTGGAAGCCCGCTATAGGTCGATACCGGGACAAGCTACGGGCGAATTACCCTTCCGACGAATCCGAAATCCGCAAATGGTACAACGTAGCCGTAAACACGTTCCCGCTATACGTCGATCATTGGCGAACCCACGAAATCGAACGGGGCCGGAAACCGATATTTGAAGAAGTCTCTTTCCGCGTTCCCTACAAGCTTCCTTCGGGCCGTATCATCGTACTTCGGGGTAAGTGGGATTGCGTCTACCGGATTAAGGCTTCGGTATATCTTCAAGAGAACAAGACGAAAGGTAAGATCGACGAAGAAGGGCTACAAGCTACGATCGACCAAAACCTACAAACTATGTTGTATCAAATAGCCTTGCGAACGATTGCCGACAAGAAAGGCCCGGAACCCCTTAACGAAGAAATGGAGCAAGTTACCAAGCGGCTACGGGGCGAACTCCAATCGTCAAAGATCAAAGGGGTACTATACAACGTGGTACGTCGGCCCTTATCCGACCAACACGCCATACGGCAAAAGAAGACGGAGACCGAACGCCAATTCTTTAAGCGTATGGTCGATAGTATCTCCGACAACCCGGAGCATTACTTCAAACGCTGGAAAGTGACTCTAACCAATAACGATCTTGAACGGTTCAAGACCCGCATACTACACCCGTTGCTAGAACGTCTCTTGGATTGGTGGGAATGGATTACCGCCGACCTATCCGACCCTTGGCGGGTTCCTACGATCGACGAACTACCGGCGGACGTACCCTACGACGCGGTACGACCACCGGCAAAAGGGGTTCCCGGCGGGGGAATCCATTACCAAAGCCCTTGGGGTGTCTATAACTCATTGGCCGGGGGGTTTCGGGGAGACTACTTCGACTTCCTAACTACCGGTCGGCGGGGCGGTCTTACGAAAATAGATACCCTCTTCCCGGAGCTATAAGAATGGACGAAGACCAATCAATAACCGACTTAACCCCTAAGCAGATAGCCGAATGGTTCCTTGAATCAACCTTGTTATCCGTTTCCATGCTGCAAACGGAACTAGGTCAACACGGCGTCGGCCTTCACTTTACTATGGGCATGGTTGAAGAGAGCGAAGAATAATGGGAGAGATTGCCGACGCAATGGTAGACTACTACACGGAACGAAACTTCGGTTTGGTTCCCGGTAGTTCCGAAGCCTTCCATAAGGCCCGGAGAATGTTACTAGACAACAACCACTTAGAAAGGAACCCGCCGACTATGGCAACCGTCCAAAAGCAAACCGTAACCAAACGCAAGCGGCCCAAGCCCGTAGCTTCCTCTTCCCCAAAGAAGACGACCACAAAGACCGCCCGGAAGAAGACGGCCAAAACCCCTACGCAAACCGGGACGGGCTTCTACGGTAAGTCTCCGGTTAGTCTCATGTTCTACGGAACTCCGGGCGTCGGGAAGACCGAATGGGCCGCACATTGGCCGAAACCGGGTTTCATTACCGACCCGCAAGAAGACGGTATCCGCGACTTGGTAGAGTTCAAACGCTGCCCGGAACCGCAATGGATACAAGAAGTAGATTCGTTTACCGGTTTACTTGACCTAACCCACAACATAGCCGCCGGAGACTCCGGGATACAAACCGCCGTGTTTGATTCGTTTACGGGCTTTGAACAACTCATGTTCGCCCACCATTGCGAAGAACACTTCGACGGGGATTGGTCTTCCAAGGGCTTTACGGCCTACCAACAAGGCCCGAAGAACGCCGCGAAGACCGACCTAAACGATTGGATAGACGGCCTTGTAGCTATCAACAAGGCCGGGATAAATGTTATCTTGATTCTCCATTCGGAAGTTAAGATATTCAACAACCCGGAAGGCCCGGATTACGAACGGTACATTCCCGTTTGCGATAAGTCTTGTTGGCAGCGGTTACACCGTTGGGCTAAAGCCGTTCTCTTTATGAACTATTACGTTGAGATCGAATCCAAGAAGAAGACCGGCCCGCGTACCAAGGCGAACCCGGATTCCGACGAACGGTTTATCTATACTACATGGTCTCCGGCTTACGATGCTAAGAACCGTTGGGGTCTTGAACCTTTGATCGACGCCGGAGAAAACGGCAAAGAGGGTTTCGCAAACTTCGCGGAAGCTTTCAAAGCAGCGGCGGCGGCTTAGTCTCTGCTTCTACATAGTTCGTTTACGTTTCACGTTCTTTACTAAAAGGTATCTACACAATGGCTAAAGTTTCTACTTCCCGCGTCTTGTCCAAGATCAAGAAGAAGTCGAAGGGGGCTTGGAAGAAATCCCGGTCAAAGGAAGCCCAAGCAAGGGGGCAGCAAATACCGGGCGGTATCATCCGGGGCGTAGCCCAATTCTCCAAGTACAACATTTCCGAAACCGAAGATTCCAAGAAGACGCCGTACATTACGTTATCGGCGGTCGTCAAGGAACCGGAAGAGTACGCGGGGTGTCCCCTTTCGATTACCCACCGTTTCGAGGAAACCGAACGGGCTTCGATCGAAGACAAAATGGACAAGTTTTCTTCCGACTTGCAATTGTTGGGGGTCGATACGGAAGAGATTACGGAAGACGATTGGGAAGACGCCCTAAAGGGCTTGAAGCAGGAAGGCCCGCATTTCTACTTCAATACCCGGTCTTGGTCGTTCAAGAACAAAGACGGAGAGACCGTAGACGGGGTTTCGATCTTCATTCAAGGGCTTGCCGAAGATTGGGACGAAGACGAAGACGTTACAATCGAAGAGGAAGCGGAAGAGGAATCGGACGAAGAAGCCGAACCGGAAGACGATGAAGAAGGCGACGAAGACGACGCCGACCAAGAACCCGAAGAGGAAGAAGGGGACGAAGAGGAAGCGGAAGAAGAGGAAGACGAAGATTGGGAACCCGCAAAAGGGGAAGTCTATCTCTACAAAGCTTCTCCGAAGGGCAAGCCCAAGGAATGCGAAGTCGTCTCCGTCAACAAGTCGAAGAAGACCGTTACCCTTAAACGGTCGGAAGACGACAAGAAGTTCCTAAACATTGCTTGGGATAAATTGGAAGGGGCGGAATAAACGTCTACGGAAAGGCGGTAGCCCTAATAGGGCAAGAGACCGACTAGCCGTTAGTACCCGGTAGTAGCGAATCTACACGGCGGAAGACGTAAGGGGGCCGGGAGACCCGGCAAGGAACCCGGCCCCCATTTTCATTTTCTAATAAACGCAAGGAATCCGACACTATGGGCAAGAAGAAACATATTGAACCTATCGCCACTACTTACCGGGGGCGGTCGTTCCGTAGTCGTTTGGAAGCCCGTTGGGCCGTGTTCCTTGACTACCACCATTTAGTAGACGTATGGGAGTATGAACCCCGGACATTCCAGCACCCTAGCAAGGGTTGGAGCTATACCCCCGATTTCGTCGTCAAGGTGGGGCCGTTCCGGTTCATGGCGGAGATTAAGCCGGAACAACCAACCCCGGAATACCTAGCGGTTCTTCTCCACTTCGTACCGGTCATAGGTCAAAAGCTAGTCGTATGTTGGGGAGACTTCTTCCAAGGTAATATCCCCTTGCTTTGCGACTTGTCCGAATATCGGGTAGACCCTACCCAACCGATCGACTTTGAAGACTTAGCGGCCTTCGTCAAAGACACGGCTACGCCGATCAACCAAACGGTTTGGTTTCCCGACCCGACCGAATCCCTACAAGCGGCTTCTAGCTTCCGCTTTGACTTACCGCAATCGGCCCCGCCCAATCGTAAGGGCAGCTACCAAAACATGACGGAGTTTACTAACCGTTGGGTAAACCGCGAACGTCAACGTAACACCAAACGCAAGAGGAAACGTAAACGATGAAATACCTATTCGGCAAACGGGTAAAGTACAAATGCCCGAAGTCGGGAGAAGAGAAAACCGGCATGGTCGTAGGGAGAGACCCCCGACCATACCAAAAGAAAGACGGGGATTGGTTAGTTATCTCCCCGGACGAAGACAAGTCGGAGACGGTTACGGTTGAAGACATTATCGACGTGATAGGATAACGCGGTTATGACAACCAATGGAAAGCCCTTATGGGGTACGGATACGGAGACTACGGGGCTTGACGTTTGGCATGGTTGCCGACCCTTCTTTGTCTCTTCATGCTCCGAAGAAGGGGTTATCAAATTTTGGGAATGGGACGTAGACCCGTTCACGCGGGAACCAATCATCCCCAAAGAGGAAGCCCGCGAAGTTCGGGAACATATAAACGGGGAAAGACACGTCTTCCACAATACGAAGTTTGACGCCCGTATGCTTGACCGGGCCGGGCTTGGGAAGATCGACTTTGCAAACGTCCAAGATACGCTTATAGCTTCCCACGTTCTAGCGTCGGGCGAATCCCACGCCCTAAAAGACCTATGCTTACAATACCTAGACATTGACGACGACGACCAACAAGAGCTAAAAGACGCCGTAAACGAAGCCCGCCGTATTGCCCGCCGGGAAGATTGGGGTTGGCGATTAGCAGGGCCGGAAGACCCCCACTTCCCCGCTATGAAACGCTCCCCGAAGGCCGGTTGGGGTGTTATGGATATGTGGCTACCAAGGGCCGTAGCTAAGAAGCTAGACCTACCGGAAGACCATATCTTCTGGAATGTTTGCAAGCGGTACGCTATCCTTGACGCGGAACGAACGATCGGCCTTTGGTTGATGCAACGGGAAGCCTTGGAAGAAGAAGGCTTATACGGTCTCTATGAGACCCGCCGTAAGACGCTAGGGGTAACGTACCGAATGGAAGAGCGGGGCGTTACGGTCGATCGTAGGCGGGTAGAATCGGGTATTTCCAAGTACACCGAAGAAGCGGCCCGGTCGGAGAAGCTTTGTTACCGGTTCGCCGATCATTCCATAGACAATCTACGGTCGAATAAGCAGCTACAAGGGGTCTTGTATGGTCATTTCGGCTTAACGACGGAGAAGAAGACCAAGCAAGGCTATTCAACCGACGCGGAAACAATCCGTAGCCTTCTCTCCGGTCAATCCCCGCGAACCAAAGCCTACCAATTCCTAAAGCATTTGCAGAATACGCGGAAGTTCTCCAAAGCGGTAGACTACCTTACGTCGTACAAAGACTTCGGGGTAGCTATCAAGGGTTGCGACGATTGGTTTACGATACATGCAAGCTTCAATGAAACCGGGACGGCTACCACGCGGCTTAGCTCTTCCAATCCGAACGCCCAAAACATTAGCAAACAAGACGACTTCAACCTACGGGAAGTCTTCGGGCCTATGCCGGGCCGGGTTTGGTATTCGATCGACTACGAAAATATCGAACTCCGAATCTTCGCTTACGAATCGGGCGATAAGAACCTAATCAAAGCCTTTGAAGACGGTTACTCCGTTCACCTAATCATTGCGGAACTACTACACCCCAAAGAGTTCGCCGAATGCGGCGGGGGAGAAGCCTTTAAGAAGAAGTACAAGGCTACCCTATACCAATGGGTAAAGAACGGTAACTTCTCTTTAATCTACGGAGCAAGCCCACGCAAGGCCGATGCTACCTATCGTGTACCGGGGGCTTATGATCGTATCCGTAAGAACCTTCCGCTTATTGATAAGTTCATTTCCCGGCAATCCAACGACGCCCGAACCAAGGGCTACGTTACCACGCTAGGCGGCTACCGGCTTCAAGTTCCACGCGGGGAACCGCACAAGGCCGCTAACTACTTCGTTCAAGGTTCCGCCGGTTGGGCTATGGTCTTAGCCTTGGTTCGTTGCGACGAATACCTACGCGGTATCAACGCGGACATTGGCCGGGACGAATACTATATGAACATGACGATACACGACGAACTAGACTTCGACTTCCCGGCCCGCAAGGGAAACACTCCGAAGATACGACGCATTAAGCAGCTAATGGAGCAATCGGGAGACGACTTGGGCCTACCTACTCCGGTAGACGTGGAAATCATCAAGAAGACTTGGGCGAACGGAGAAGGGCTTTCCTTGGCAACATGAACGGGAAATACAAGACCGCAACGATTGAAGAAGTTTTCGATTGGCTACAAGAGGGTATCTTCGTAGTTAGAAACGGAGAAGTCTTCAAAGGGGAGAAGCAGTTAGCCCAACGGGTGAACCTTCGGAACCGTTGCGAACATGGAGACGCAAGAGTAGACCTATTCCATAATCGGAAGCGGCGGTCTTGTCACGTCTCCCAATTGGTTTGGATGGTAACTACATGGCAACCAATCCCGCCAAACTTTGAAATTCACCATAGAGACGAAGATTGTAACAACAACGAACCCGGTAATCTTATATGCGTTCACCGGCTAGACCACCCTAAGCTACATGGAGAAGCTCCGACCAATGACGAAGACGAAATCCCCTTCTAGGGTAAAGAAGGTAGTCGTAAAGAAACGGCCCGAACCGAAGCCGGTTAAGCCGGTCAAGAAGATACCGAAGAAAGCCCTAGCCATAGAGACGGTTACTTCCGGTATGAAGAAGCCTTGCGATAGCTGCGAAGAACTCCCCGAAGGGAAGCGGCTATCGTTGAAGAAGGGCGGGGGCCGGTTTGGGAAGACGGAAATCTATTGCATACTATGCGGGGCAAAGATCATTGAACGACTATCAAGAGACTTGGAAAGCTTGGCGAATTATTTGACCGAAAACGAATAGTTGTCCCGCTAATAAACGCAAACAATCCTAGTAGGAACTTCAAAATCCTTTGGGGAAAGAACTAATATAGATATGTCCAAGAAAACTACTAACTTCCACGATAAACTACGTCCCTTTGTCTTTCATGGGGTAGATATAACTAACGACCCTAAAGAGTCTACGGGAGATTGTCCCTTATGCAATAAGGAAGGGCACTTCTACGTTAGCACTAAGACGGGGCAATTTCATTGCAAGTCTTGTGAAGTCACCGGTAACGGAATTTCCTTCCTAAGCAAGTTTCATGCTTACGCGGTCAAAGCTACCGACGTAGAAGACTTGGAAGAACTCTCCCAAGACCGGAATATATCCGTTGACGTTCTCCGGGAATGGGGCGTAGCGAAGAACCCGCTAACGGGAGAGTTCCTAATCCCTGCTTTCAATGCCAAGGGCAAGCTTTCTAATCTCTTCAAAGCGTACAAGACGAAAGAGGGTTGGAAAGTGATTAGTACCCCGACCATGAAGCTACACCCGTTCGGGGTTGATCTTCACCTAGCTAATAAACGCAACAAAACCGTATGGGTAGTAGAAGGGCCGTGGGACGCTATGAAGCTATGGGAGACCCTTACAACCTACCGACGCAACGGGAACCGGTTCGTCCGGGTTGCCGACCGTAAGCTATCCCTTGCCGATACGGAATCGGTCTTAGCCGTACCGGGGTCGGGAACCTTCAACGTCGAATGGACGGAGTACCTAGCCGACAAGACGGTTAGAATCTTCTTCGACAACGACCACCCCCGGAAGACTCCGCAAGGCAAAACAATCAAGCCGGGTTGGGACGGTATGAATCGGGTAGTTAAGCTTATGGAAGAATCCGGCAAAGACTTTACCAACGTGTACCGGGTACGTTGGGGCAAGGCCGGGTACGACCCCAAGCTACCAAGCGGCTACGATCTTCGGGACATTCTTAACGACCGCAAGGCGGGACTAAAGAAGGCCCAATCCCTCTTGAAGAAGATTAGCCTTGATTACTCTTCCCCCAAAGAAACCGAAGGGCAAGTCGAAGAGCTAGAACCGCTCCCGGTCAATTCGTTTAAGCAGCTAACCGACGAATACGAAACCGCGAACTTCCACCTAACCGACCACTTCAAAGACGCCCTAGCCGTTACCCTTGCTTGCGTAACGTCAACGGAGCTAGGCGGAGACCAAGTATGGTTGCGTTTGATCGGCCCGCCCGGTTCGGGTAAGTCAACGATTGCGGAAGCAATATCGGCGGCTAGAGATTACGTCTTCCCGATTAGCAACATTACCGGCCTACATTCGGGCTTCGTCGGAACCAAGAGTAAACGGGATACTTCGCTTATCCCACGAATGCAACGGAAGAGTATGATTATCAAAGACGCCGATACGCTGCTTACCGCTCCGACGCGGGACAAGATACTATCGGAACTCCGCGACTTATACGACGGTACTAGCCGGGCGACATACCGAACCGGTCTATCAAAGACCTACGAAGGGATTAAGACAACCGTAATCCTTTGCGGAACCGACGATCTACGACGGCTTAACCGGTCGTCTCTTGGCGAACGATTCTTAGACGTGGAAATCTTGGGAGACTCCGACCGAAGCCCTTACCTAGATAGGGCAATGGACAATACCTTCAACATGGTTATTGGCAGTCTTCAACCGACCGCCGATAAAGCCTTGGTAATGGAGCATATCAAACGGGCAACTATGGGCTTTATTTTCCACTTGAAGAACGCCCTAACCGAAGGGAAGATTCAATCTCCGACCATTACCAACCAAACCAAAGAGCAGATTAAAGCACTAGGCCAACTAATCTCTTTCATGCGGGCAAAGTCAACAACCAACGACGAAGGCGGGCTTACTACGGTACGGGGCCGGGTGGAACTTGGTACACGTCCGGTAGCCCAACTAACCAAGCTTGCGGTATGCGTAGCTATCGTACTTGGTAAGCCGTCGATCGACCGCCAAGTAATCCGCGTCGTCAAGAAGGTAGCTCTTGATACCGTGGAAGGCTACCAATGGGAGATTACGCGGGAGCTATTCCGGTTCAAGACCGGCGGGCTTAATGCCAAGCAAATTGAAATGAAGCTAAAGACTTCCGAAGGTTCCGCCCGTAACATTCTCCGCACTATGCGGGAGTTCGATATTATCGAACGCATTAAGGAACCTAACAAGAGCGGACAACGCGGTAGGCATTTACACGTTTACCGCCTTACTAACTCCATGCGGTCTATCGTTAAAATGGCAATCCAAGGAAAGAAAGAATGATTCAATCCTACCCCGTCTACAAGAAAGAACATATTCCCGAAGATTGGGAAGAACGATTAGTAGCCCTTTGGTCGGAAGACGACGTTCCTATCATCGACAAGGAACGAACCGACACGGCCTTCAAGCGGATAACCAAGGAAGACCCGAAGAACTACTTACACGTTATCGACCGTCAAGACCATGCCTACTACTTTTACCGCCGGGGTTGGGTACGGTTAATATCATGCGAAGGCGGGGCCGTGTTCCTTCTAATCAGAGACAAGAAGAAATGAGAACCGATCTACAAGAATGGTTGAATGACCCGGAGAACGAACCCGAAGTTCTCCGCCGTATTACGAAGGCCGCTTGGTTCTTCGTAGCTACGCTAGGCCGCTTTATCGTAAGTCAAAGGGCCGACGTACAACGGGCCGACCGGGAAGCCGGTACGGTTGCCGATAGTGTCGTAGAAATCGTCTATGAAGACGTAGAAGCGGAAGAAGACGACTAGCGGTTAGCCGTCTACCAACAACCTTTTAGGAAGTGGAAACCATAAATTGAAAGGGGACGAAATGACCATGAACCAAAACCAACAACGGTACGCTATGAAACGTGTATCGGAGATTGAGAAGGAACGAAAGGAAGTTCTTCGGGAGAAGTTCACAAGCAACAACAAGCCCGTACTTTCCGACAAACGAAAGAAGCAACAGATAACGGAAGGTTGGGCCGATCTTACGAACTCTTCGACGTGGGGGCTTGATACCCCTATCGGAAAATGTTTCCGTTATGACGAATCCGAATCGGAAGCGGAGTTCGACCAAAAGGGATTCGACAAGGCCGTAAGAAAGCTTCGTAAAGAAGTCGCAACCGTTACCGATGAAATCATGTTGGGAGACGCGGATAACGCCCGTAAGCTTCTCTCCGAACTTGAATCAACGGTCTAACGATCGTAGGGCAGGGAAGCCTATTCGTCTTTCTAATAAACGCAAACTTCAAGAGGGTTATAGCTATGTCAAACTTCGGGTTTTGGGACGAACTACAAACGCAAGTCGGGCAATGGTCGGAGTTCAATTTCGGCCAACAACAATCGAAGGTAGACCCCGACTTGTTCTTGGGTTCGCTTGCTCCCTTAATGGGAGTTACCGAAGAAATGGGAGAACTAATCGAAGCCTTGAACATTCACGACTTTAAGGAAGTGGAAGACGCATTGGGAGACATTGGCGTTTACCTTTGCGACTACGCTACGCGGGAAGGTTTCCGGCTTCTACACGTTCTCCCGACCGACAACCTACGGGCGTCTAACGATCATATCGAAAACGTGGTCGTAGCCCTTGGTCGTCTCTACCATGTTACCTTGAAACGTCACCAAGGTATTCGCGGAATGGACGACCCGAACACTTACACGGCTAAACGGGACGAAGCCGTAGGAAAGCTACTACAACGTCTCTACCAATTCGCCCACGGCGTACACGGTTGGGACTACCTTTGTATCGTCCATGAGACTTGGAAGAAGGTAGTTCAAAAGCGGAATTGGAACGTCAACCCAACCGACGGGAGTATCCCAAGGGACGGGGCTAACGCTTGGGATCAAGCGGACGGCTAAGCGGTACACTATCGGGGGCATGGGCAGGGACGCCCTAGCCCTTGTCTTTCACAAACGGAGTTTTAGCTACTATGGTAATCTGTATCTTCTACGTCCCGGCTTTAGTCGGTCGGGGATTCTGCCAAGAGACGGTTTACATTAGTGCTTCGGTCGAAGACCCTTACTATTGCTACGAAATGGTACGCCCCCTTTGTGTCTACCCTATTGGGATTGGTTGGAACTAATGGCAGTAGAAGACCCCGGACAACTAACGGTTACTTGTGACCGTTGCGATAAGTCGCAAGACTTCGATACCACGGAGTATTGCGGAGACCCGCCTAGTTGGGGCGTCGATGATTCAACCCTAGAAGAAGAGGGTTGGACGATCGAAGGAAGCGAAACATTTTGCCCCGAATGTTCGGAAGAGTAATCTTCCCCAAAGAAAACCCAAGGAACCAAAATATGAACGGTCAAGAACTACTAAAGGAAGTCAAGCGGATTACTAACATTGCCCGGCCTTCCCTTCAAGCGGAAGCCTTGGACAAGTTAGAAGACCGCCTTAATAAACTAGATTGGGAGCTAGAAGAGACTCCCAAGACCGATCAAGTAACCAATATGTCGGACAGTACGAAAGATCGTCTTATACGTTGCGGTCTAGCAGCGGTCAACGCATTGGGCCTAGACGAACACAACGATAGCCCTTCGGACGTTCACAACGCCATACGGGAGCTATTCACAAAGGCCCAACCGAATACCGATCTTAACGAACTAACGCCCGTCTTCGTTAAGACCGTTGACGGAGAACCGCTAAGCGAAGAGAACGCTAAGGGTCTTCAAGACCTAGTAAATACGAAGGGCTACGGTCGTATCGTCGAAGTAGTGGAAGACGAAGAAGACCTAGACTACGAACGGGACGAATACGAAGAAGACGACGAACCCGAAGAGGGTTTGTTATACACTTGCCGACAATGCGAAACCAAGTCGTTTGCGGAAGACATTAACCGGCTAACGTATGGGGCAATGGTTGAACATGGAAAGCCCGCCTACGCCGGAGTATGTATTGCATGTAACCAATACACGGTCTTTGACCCTTACGACCCGCCGACCGAAGAGGAAACCGCCGAAATGATTGGTTCGTTACTCTCCGATCAAAAGGTAGATACCGACGCGGGGCGTTATGGTGAAGCCCTTAAACGGGTATCGGAGCGGTTGCGTACTCAAACCGATTACCTAGTCAAAGCATTGGACGAACAACCGACCAAGCTAGGGCCGAACCTTGTAACCCTCTTGGAAGCCCTACTAGGCCGGAGAGACGTAGACCAACAACGTATAGCTACGGTCGGTCTACAAGTGGTCTCTACGCTGCTTAGGAAGAATGCCGACTATGGTTCGTCGGTCTTCAAGTCTCCAATTATGGCAAAGCACCTAGACCCCGGAACGGGAATCTTGGTTCGCTTGTCGGACAAGGTAGAACGCTTCTCCAACCTATCCGACAAGGAAGGCGAAATCGACGAATCGTTAGACGATACGCTAAAGGATATGGCGGGGTACGCTATCCTATACATTGCCCGCCCACAAGAGACCGAAGACGTAGAACGGTTCCGACCTACTAAAGCCGATTGGGATTTCGTTCTAACCGACCACCTAAGCCCGGAGAACATGGCAGCAATAGCGGAACGGTTCCGCGAAGCAGGGAGAAGGGCAGCGGAGCAATACGAACGGCATATCTTAGATATGCTTATGTGCGGAGAAACCTTCCGACATAAGGGGGAACGCATAGCCCCGGAACGGGTAGTCGTAGTTGATAGTCCAATAGCCGACGAAGGCTAGATCGTCTCACTAATAAACGCAACATTTCCAAGGGGACATACTATGGAATCTACCCAAGTAATTAGACACCGGTTCCACGTCGGGAACGTGTTCTTCGTGGTCATAGCTGCCCGCCTAGCATGGGACATATACGGAACTATCCACCAATGGATAACCACCCTATAGGCGGCTAGTCTCTCCCCCAAAGAAGAACTAGGGGTACGGTCTACCGTAGGGGATTCATGTAACGGATTTCACTTACTAATAAACGCAAGGAATAGGGGACAAGTAGCTATGCTAGTGCTATCACGCAAAGAGAACGAACGAATCCTAATCGGAGACGACGTAGTAATAAGCGTAGTACGGATCAGCGGGGACAAGGTACGGATTGGTATAGAAGCCCCGCCCGAAACCCCCATACTACGGGAAGAACTATCGGGTAAGACCCCTTCGGGCGAACGTGTAAACGGTCAACCGATCAAGCTACTAACGTCTTCACAAGTCAATGCGAAAGGTGGAAGTCGTTGAAGCGAAAGGGGTTAGGTTGGTCGTGTCTCATTTCGATACACTGTCTCAAAGTGAGATTGAACAACTCTTTAAGACTTTTTTATTCCGCCCCCATAGGTTCTTTCCGGCTAGGGGTGGTATCAAGAG
>ERZ869936.319-NODE-319-length-48821-cov-6.779908_pt1 | contig 48821 bp, 51 predicted proteins | sample MGYA00520876_ERZ869936 | MGnify/ENA primary metagenome ERZ869936 (study PRJEB32218, sample SAMN09650985) | biofilter metagenome | isolation source: enrty point of leading RO module | place: Saudi Arabia: Thuwal, RO plant located on Red Sea | collected 2016-02-17 ... | reverse complement strand
GCCGACTACCGCGCCCGGCAGAGCACGGGCTTCGAGCGGGCGCTGACCGGCAGCGGGCTCGAGCTGATCGACCTCGAGGATTTGCGTGTCGCCGTGGACCCGGACGTCCAGATCGGCCTGCGCGGCGACACGATCCGGCTGAACGGCCGCGTCGTCGTGCCGGAGGCACGCCTGTCGTCGGTCAAGTTCATCAACACCGGCGTTTCCGAAAGCGACGACGTCGTCTTCACGGGGCCCCAGCGGCCGCCGGGTGACGCGGTCGAGGAACCCGCATCGCCGCTGGACTGGCAGGGCAGTCTCGAACTCGTGCGCGGCGAGTCCGTCCTCGTCGACATGCACGGCGCCGAGGCGCGCCTCGCCGGCCGTGCGTCCTATGCGTGGAACGGGCCGGCGCTGCCGCAGGCGAGCGGCGCCTTCGACATTCGCGGAAAGTTCGAAGCCTACGGCCAGCTGCTGGAAATCAGCGAGGGCACTGTGCGCTACCCGAACGTCCCGGCCGACGACCCGCAGCTACGCATACGCGCGGAGCGCGAGATCTTCGGCAACTCGCAGGTGCGCCGCGCCGGCGTGCTCGTGACAGGCACCGCGCGGCGGCCGAACCTGGAGGTGTACACGACGCCGGCGACGAGCCAGAACCGCGCGCTGACGCTGCTTGCGACCGGCTCGGACTTCAATTACGAGCAGGGCGTCGGCGCGGTCGACGTCGGCACCTACATCGCGCCCGACCTGTACGTCAGCTACGGCATCGGCCTGTTTGATCGCGAGAACGTCATCAGCGTGCGTTACGACCTCGCCAGGGGCTTCGGCATCAAGGCCACTTCCGGCAAGCGCGCGGCGGGTGTAGACCTCAGCTACACGATCGAACGCTGACGGGCGGGTCCCGCGAGCCTGCGGTACAGTAGCGGCATGAACCCCGAGCGCCTGCCGGCGGATGCGGTGCTGGCCGCAAACCGCATCGCCCCGTACATACGCCATACTCCCCTCGAGTACTCGCCGTTCTTCAGCGAACAGACCGGTGCAAGCGTCTGGCTGAAACTCGAAAACCTGCAGCTCACCGGCTCGTTCAAGCTGCGGGGCGCGTTCAACAAGCTGCTGTCGCTGACCGCCACGGAGCGGGAGCAGGGCGCCGTGGCCGCCTCGAGCGGCAACCACGGCGCGGCGGTCGCCTGGGCGATGCAGAAACTCGGCGTCGACGGCGTCATTTTCGTGCCCGAGCAGACGTCCAGCGTCAAGGTCGAGGCGATCCGGCGCGCAGGCGTCAGGGTGGAGTTCTTCGGCGAGGACGGGCTCGACACCGAGACCCACGCGCGAGAGTACGCGGCGGCGAGCGGGATGCACTATCTCTCGCCGTACAACGATGACGTCGTCGTCGCCGGGCAGGGGTCCTGCGGGGTCGAGATCGCGAAGCAGTTGAACCGCGTGGACGCGCTGTTCGTGGCCGTCGGCGGCGGCGGCCTGATCGCCGGCAGCGGCGCGTTCCTGCGGTCCGCCTACCCGCGCGTCCGTATCTACGGCTGCCAGCCGGCGGCATCGGCGGTCATGGCCGAATCCGTGCGCCAGGGTCGCATCCTGGACCTGCCCAGCGCGCCGACGCTGTCCGACGGTACGGCGGGCGGCATCGAGCCCGGCGCCGTGACTTTCGAACTGTGTCGCGATCTGGTCGACGATTTCGTGCTCGTCTCGGAGGAACAGATCGCGGCGGCGATGCGCGACTTCATCGATGCACAGCACATGCTGCTCGAAGGATCGGCGGGCGTGGCACTGGCCGGGTTGCGGAAGAAGGCGCTGGACTGCCGCGGCAAGAACGTCGTCGTCATCGTCTGTGGCGCGAATATCAGCCGCGAGACGCTGCGCAAGGTCATCTGAGCGCTGCGTACGGACGACCCGGTCGGCCGGGCGCACGATCTGCAGGTGCAGGAGGAACGGCATGACCCGAACAGTTCTGGTGCTCGCGGCGCTGCTCGCCCTGCTGTCGCGGTGGGCAGGCGCGACGGCTTTCGTCAACGTCAACGTGGTCGACATGCTCGAGGGGGCGATCGTCGGCGCGCAGACCGTCGTCGTCAGCGATGGCGTCATCGCGGCGATCGGGCCCGTCGAGCGCACGCAGGTGCCAGAGGGTCACGCGGTGGTCGACGGCACGGACCGCTACCTGATGCCCGGGCTCGCGGAGATGCATGCGCACATTCCCGGCGCCGAATCGGACAGCCTCGAGCGCATCCTGACGCTGTTCGTCGCGAACGGGGTGACCAGCGTGCGCGGCATGCTCGGCCAGCCCTCGCACCTCGCGTTGCGCGAGGCGCTGGAGGCGGGCGAGGTGTTCGGTCCGCGCCTCTACACCTCGGGTCCGTCGTTCAACGGCGGCAGCGTCGACGGCGCGCGGCAGGCGACCCGCATGGTGCGGGAGCAGTACGCCGCGGGTTACGATTTCCTGAAGATTCACCCCGGCCTGACGCGCGCGGAGTTCCGCGCCGTCGCCGAGGCCGCGATCGAGCACGGGCTGCGCTTCGCCGGCCACGTGCCGGCGGAAGTCGGGCTGCCGCTCGCGCTGGAATCGGGCATCTCGACGATCGATCACCTGGACGGCTACCTGCAGGCGCTGGTGCCGCCGGACGTCGATCCGAGCGGCGGCTACGACGGTTTCTTCGGGCTGCTGCTCGCGCCGGCCGCCGAGGCCTCGCGGATCGACGGGCTGGCGCTGGCCACGCAGGCTGCCGGTGCCTGGAACGTGCCGACCCAGGCGCTGTTCGAGCACTATGCCGGGCCGGAGCCGGCCGCGGCGCTGGCCGGGCGCCCGGAGATGCGCTACATGCCGGCGGACACGGTCGCCCGCTGGGTCGCGAGCAAGGAGGAACTGTTGGCCGAACCCGGCTACTCCGCAGCCACTGCCGAGCGCGCCATCCGCCTGCGCCGGGAGCTGATTCTTGCCCTCGAGCGGCACGGCGGCCTGCTGCTGCTCGGCTCGGATGCGCCGCAGGTCTTCAACGTGCCCGGCTTCTCGTTGCACCGCGAACTCGCGCTGCTGGTCGAGTCCGGGCTGACGCCGCACGAGGCCCTGCTCTCCGGCACCGTCAATGCCGCGCGCTGGTTCGGCTGGTCGGACCGGCTCGGCACGCTCGACACCGGCAAGCAGGCCGACCTGCTGCTGCTCGACGACGATCCGCTGGTCGACGTGGCCAACGCGGCGCGGATCCATGGCGTCATGCTGCGCGGCCGCTGGCTGGATCGCGGCGAGCTCGATCGCCGGCTCGCGCGCTGGGCACGCTGAGCGGGCGGCGGGCCCATTGCAACCGGACGCGGGGCCGCGGCATCCAATTCCAGCCTGGCGAGACAAGCCAACCGCAAACAAGGGAGAAGAACATGATCAGACAATGCATCCTGGCAGCCGCGCTGGCGGCCGCGGTGCCGCTGGCTGCTGCCGCGGACTACGAGGAGGTGCACGATCTCGCACTGGACGCCTCCGGCGTCGAGCAGCTCGAAATCGAGGCCGGCGCCGGCAGTCTCGAGATCCGCGGCGAGCCCGGCGCCGAGCGCATCACGGTGGCAGCGACGGTCGTCGTGCCGGACCGCGACGAGGACGACGCGCGTGAGCTGATTGCCGACGGCCTCGAGCTGGAGCTCGGCGTCGATGGCCGGCGCGCGAAACTCGTCGCGGATTTCGATGCCGGCTGGTGGGGCTCGGGCGACAACCCCCGTATCGACCTGGTCGTCCGTGTACCGCCCGCGCTCGCGGTCGAAGTGGACGACGGCTCCGGGGCGATCAGCGTGACGGGCGTGAACGGCGATCTGCGCATAGACGACGGCTCCGGCCGGATCGAGCTCCGGGATCTCGGCGGTTCGGTCGAGATCGAGGACGGCTCGGGTTCTATCGACGTCGTCGGGGTCGCCGGGGACCTGCGCATCGACGACGGGTCCGGGAGCATCGACATCCGTACGGTCGGCGGCGCCGTGACGATCGATGACGGCTCCGGCAGCGTGGACGTGAGCGACGTCGGCGGCGACCTGCTGATCGTGGACGACGGCAGCGGCTCGCTGCGCTACAGCAACGTGCGCGGGCAGGTCGAGGATCGCAGCTGAGCGGCAGTATCCCTGTTTCATCGGGTCGCGCTGCGGTCGTATACTGGCGCGACGACAAGGGGCAGCCGTGCACGCCGCGCGCCGGCTGCCGGGCCCGGATAGGGAAGAACAACAAGCCCAGGGGGTAACCCGATGAAGCTCGTAAAACACCTGCTCGACGCGAAGGGCCGCGACGTGCTCTCCATCGGTCCGGAAGCCAGCGTGCTCGACGCCGTCAAGATGATGGCCGAGAAAGGCGTCGGCGCGCTCGTCGTCATGGACGGCGAAAAACTGCTCGGCATCGTCAGCGAGCGCGACTATGCCCGCAAGGTGATCCTGAAAGGCCGCGCATCCGACGACACCCCGGTGCGCGACATCATGACCGCCGACGTCGCCACGACGAGCAGCGAGAGCACCGTGAGCGCCTGCATGAACCAGGTCACGGACCGGCGCATTCGCCACCTGCCGGTCGTCGACGACGGGCGCGTGACCGGCGTGATCTCGATCGGCGACCTGGTCAAGGCGATCATCGCTGACCAGCAGGAAGAAATCGAGCAGCTGGGCCAGTACATCAGCGGCTGAGCCCGCGCGCGGCGCGGTGAATTTTTGCGCTGCCGCGCAGTCCAAGACGCTATTCACCGGGTGCGGCGCGACCAGGGCCCGGTCGTCGCCGCCTCCCGGGCTTTTGGTCTAGTATTGACCTGCCGAGGAGTTCCATGCGCATGCGCCGCGTCTTCACCTTCCTGCTCGCCCTCTGCCTCGCACCAGCGTGTTTCGCGCAGGGTGCACAGCGCATGCAGGGTGACATCGGCCCGAAGACGGTCATCGGGCCGAGCAACGTGCCGCTCTCCGACGGCGCAAGCGCACTGATGGCCGGCCGCGCCGAGGACGGCGTTCGCCTTACGCTGAAGGGCCTCGAGATCGCGACCAATGCGCGCGAAGAGGAGGCGGCGCTGTCCAACCTGTGCGCCGGCTACATCATGCTCGAACAGTACGACGTCGCGGTGCGCTACTGCGACCTGCTGCTGCAGCGCAATGACAGCAACTGGCGCGCTTACAACAACCGCGCCGTCATCTACATCAAGACGAAACAGTACGAGAAAGCCGAGCGCGATCTCGAGCGCGGCGAGGAACTGCGGCCCAACGCGCACACGCTCAAGGTGGCGCGCGCGATGTACATGGACGCCGTGCACCCGGTATCGCCCGAGGTCATCGTCGACGACCGCGATGCGGCGGACGAGGACGATGCGCAGCAATAAGCTCTTGCTGCTGCCGCTGTTGCTGCTGGCGGCGCTGCTGCTCCTGATCGCACCGTCGCTGCTGGCCGACGAGATCGAGCGGCTGCGGCACGTGATCGACAGCTCGACGGATCGCACGCCGCTGGTCACGGCCTTCCCGAGCTATCCCCGCATCGCCCGGCGCGATCGAATCGAGGGCGATGCGACCGTCTGCTTCCGGATCGACCAGCGCGGCCGGATCCGCAGGGCGCGGATCCGCGAGGTCAGCCACCCGATCTTCCGCCGAGCCGCGCTGCGCGCGATCCGTGAGTCGAGCTTCGAGCCGCTCGAGCCCGGCCAGGTGCTCGCCACCGCGCTGACCTGCCGCACCTACCGTTTCCGTCTCGAGCCCGTCCTGCTCGCCAGCCAGGACGAGTAAGCGCGCCGCTCAGTGGATGCCGGCGCGGCCGATGTAATTCGTCTCGGTACCGAACCAGATTTCTCCCGCCGGCTCGTAGTAGTGCAGCCGCTCGACGCGGCCCGCGCCCGACGGGATGTCCGTGACCGAGAAAAAATCCCCGCGCGACGGATCGAAGCCGACGAATCGATTCGGCTCGCGGCCCGTTTCCACCAGCCACAGCCGGCCGAAGCGGTCCGCCGCCAGGGGCAGCGGTTCGCTGTCGTCGCCGCCCGGCGGGGACCACTCGAGGAATTCGCCGCTCTGCGGATCGAAGCTGCCGAGATAGCCGCGCTCGCGGTCCGTGTACCAGACGCGGCCGTCCGCGGTCAGCGCAATGCCCGCAGGCCGCGCTTTCTTCTCGGGCAGCGTGATGGCCGCGATGGTCAGTGCGTCGGGGTCGATGCGCAGCAGCAGGTTGCGGTCGCTCGCCGTCGCCCAGGGTTCGCCGCGCGCGCTGACGGCGATGCCGGTAGGGCGGGCCTTGCGCTGCGCCACCGGCAGCAACGCGACCTCGAGCGTGGCCACTTCCAGGCGACCAACGAAATTGCCGTCTTCAACCGTGAACCAGATGTTCCCGGCACCGTCGAGCGCGAGCGAATGCGGGTCGCGCGCCCGGCGTTCCGGCATGCCGATGCGGGCCACGCGGCCGGTCGCAGGGTCGAGACGCCCGATGTAGGCATCGCGATTGCCCGCGTACCACAGGATTCCGTCGGCCGTGCGCAGCAGGCTCTGGGGTCCGCTGCCGGGCGGCAGGTCGTAGCGGCTGAAGTTGCCGGTCTCGGGCACGAGGTTGGCGACGTAGTCGCCGCGTCGGCCGACGAACCAGACGCGCCCGCCGTCGTCGACGAACGGGTCGCGGGGTTCGCTGCGCTGCCAGGGCACCAGCCATTCGCTGATCGACACGGACTCGGCCAGCGCCGACCCGCAGGCCAGGCCCAGGACAATTCCGACAAGGCTGAGCCGATTCATCGATCCTGCATCCGCGGCGCGGCGCCTCCTTCCTGTTCGAGCAATGCCAGTATACGGCGCGCCGCCTGCGCCATGCCGTGACCGAATGCCACAATGCCCTCGTCGTGGCCGGCCATGACCGCGACGCCGTCGCGCGCGAAATCCGTATCGCGGTACAGGCGGGCGAATTCCCGCGCCATCTCCGGCGTGCCGTAGGCGATTGCCGCGTCCGTGGTCGGCAGCCGGTCCTGCAGTGCCTGCCACAGCGGCCGGCTGTGGACGTGCACGACCGCGGTGATGTCCGCGCTCAGTGCATAGAGCGCGGCGTGCGTCATCGACTCCGACGACGCGCGCACGGGGCCGCGGCAGCTGACCCGGTTCCGTTCGACGTCGCAGGCGGTAACCAGCGCGCAGTGCTGCGGGCCGAGTTCGGCCAGGTGCCCGGTCTGGGTGCCGCTGATGACGAACAGCCCGTCGCCCGGGCTCCTGAGACTCAGGTTGCCGTAGCCGACGTCGTCGCGGGCGGAATGGCCGATCAGTTTGGCGGCGTGCAGCGGCCGGCGCCAGCGGTCGAGCTCGGCGACGAGCGCCGCGTCGGGCGCGGGCCCCTGCTGCCAGTCGAGTTCGAACTTTATGTAGCCTTCGTCGATCACGACGCGTTGCGGGCACGCTCGGGGAAAAGGCCCGCGAGCCCGGCCTCGCTGGCCTCGCAGATGCCGCACTCGGTGATCAGCCCGGTAACCAGCCGCGCGGGCGTGACGTCAAACGCGTAGTTGCTGACCGGCGTGTCATCCGCAACCGTCGCGACCTCGACGATGCGTTCGCCGTAGCGGCCGCGCACGTGCGAGACTTCGCGCCCGTCGCGCTCCTCGATCGGAATCTCGCGCAGTCCGTCCGTGACGGTCCAGTCGATCGTCGTCGACGGCAGCGCCACGTAGAACGGCACGCCGTTGTCGGCCGCCGCCAGCGCCTTGAGGTAGGTACCGATCTTGTTCGCGACGTCGCCGCGGCGCGTCGTGCGATCCGTGCCCGTGATACAGATATCGACCTGGCCGTGCTGCATCAGGTGGCCGCCGGCGTTGTCGACGATCAGCGTGTGCGCCACGCCGTGGCGAGCGAGTTCCCAGGCCGTCAGCTGCGAACCCTGGCTGCGCGGTCGGGTCTCGTCCACCCAGACGTGCACGTCGATGCCGCGCCGTTGCGCCAGGTAGATCGGCGCCGTCGCCGTACCCCAGTTGATCGTCGCCAGCGCGCCGGCGTTGCAGTGCGTCAGCACGTTGACCGGCCCGCCGCCCTTGCGCGCCGCGATCTCCTCGAGCAGCGGCAGCCCGTGACGGCCGATGCCGAGCGAGATCTCGACGTCTTCGTCGCAGATCGCCTGTGCCTCCCGGCGCGTCACCTCGACCGGGTCGGCCGAGTCGCCGGCGCGCCGCAGGGCCTCCGCCACCCGCTCGAGCGCCCAGCGCAGGTTGACCGCGGTCGGCCGGGACGCCGCCAGCTCGTCGGCGGCGCGCCGGATGGCCGCGCGCCTGCCGCCGGCCTCGCGCGCCGCCAGGTAGAGACTCCAGGCCGCCGTCGCGCCGATCAGCGGCGCGCCGCGCACGAGCATGTCGGCGATGGCACGGATACCGTCGCGGTAGTTCTCGAGGTCGCAGACCACGTACTCGTGCGGGAGCCGCGTCTGGTCGATGATCTGCACGACGCCCGGGTCGTCGGGTTTCAGCCAGATCGTCCGGAAATCCTCGCCCATCGCCTGCACGCCTGCTCTCCTCCCGGGCCTGTCGCCCGCGCCGTCGTCACCTGCATTCTACCGGCCCGCCGCTGCCGCGACAGGCGAACGCGGTGGAGACCGGGCGCGGATATGGTTAGCCTCAGCGCTCGCGGAGGCCCCGACGGGCATCGAGCGAGAGGAACGAATGACCCGGACAAGCCGATACCTGCTGCTCGCGATCCTGCTGTTCCCGGCCGCCGCCGTTGCGGACGACGCCGGGCTGCCGGACGCAGCGACGCTGGAGGCAGAGGGCGCGATCATCGGCGCGATCCTGCTCGAGCGCCGCAACGTCTTCGACCTCGCGGACCCCGAGGAGGACAACGCGCTGTTCCGCCTCGCGAATCGCCTGCACATCGTCACGCGTGAAAAGGTCATTCGCCAGCAGCTCCTGTTCCGCGAGGGCGAGCCGTACTCCGAGCGCCTCGTCGAGGAATCGGCACGCATACTCAGGCGCAACGATTACTTCTACGACGCGCGCATCCGGGCGGTGCGCTACGAGAACGGCGTCGTCGATCTGCAGGTGACGACGCGCGACCTGTGGACGCTGATGCCCGGCTTCTCGATCTCGCGCAAAGGCGGTGAAAACCGCGCGCGCGTGTCGCTGTCGGAGACCAACCTGCTCGGCGGCGGCGCGCGCATCAAGCTCGCCTACGTGGATGACGTCGATCGCGAATCCACGAGTCTCGAATACGCCGATCGCAACCTCGGCGACAGCTGGCGCTCGCTGCTGCTGCGTTACTCCGACAATTCCGACGGCGAGATCCTGCAGGTGGCCCTCGCGCAGCCGTTCTATGCGCTCGACACGCGCAACGCCTGGGGCTTGTCCTTCTACGACGGCGAGTTCGAGACCCGCTTTTACGCACTGGGCGAGGAGGTCGCTGAATACCGCAGCGCGCAACGCACTACCGAGGCCTGGATCGGCCGATCCAGCGGCCTCGTCGACGGCTGGGTGAGGCGGCTGAGCGTCGGACTGACCCGCGACGAACGGCGCTTCGCGCAGGCGCTGGAACCGACTCTGCCCGCGCTGCTGCCCGAAGATCGCGAACTCACCTACCCGTGGGTCGGCATCGAGTGGGTCGAAGACGACTTCGAGACCTCGAGCAACCGCGACCAGATCGAGCGCACCGAGGACTTTTTCATGGGCACGCGGATCGGCGCGTCGCTGGGCTATGCGTCCGCGGACGCCGGGTCGGACCGGGATGCATTCGTCTTTCGCGCGGCAGCCAGCCGCGGCTTCGGCTCGATGGGCAGCAGCGCGCTGCTCCTGGGCTCGAACCTGTCGGGGCGGGTCGAATCCGGCACCGTCGTGAACGCGCTGTGGCAGGTCGACAGCCGCTACTACCGGCAGCTGTCGGAGCGCTCGCTCGTGTTCACGACACTGGCGGGCGCCTGGGGCCGGCGCCTGGACCTCGACAACCCGCTGCAGCTCGGCGGCGACAACGGCCTGCGCGGCTACCCGCTGCGCTACCAGGTCGGGGAGCAGCGGCTCCTGCTCTCCGCGGAGTACCGCTACTTCACCGACTGGTACCCGTTCCGCCTCGCACGGGTCGGCGGCGCCGTGTTTGCCGACGCGGGCCGGACCTGGGGCGCTAACCCGGCCGGTGGAGGCAGCCTGGGCTGGCTGACCGACGTCGGCATCGGCCTGCGCTTCGCGCCGACGCGGGCGAGCGGCCGCGAGGTCATCCACCTCGACATCGCCTTTCCGCTGGACGGCGACCCGACGATCGACGACGTGCAGTTGCTGCTCGAGTCGAAGCGGAGCTTCTAGAGGGACCCGGAATGATTCGCGTCGCACACGACGAAGGCGGGTCGTGAGCGAAGCGAATCAGCCAGGCTCTCTCCGGCCGGTCAGCGAGCGCGGCGCGCGGCCGCCAGCGTGTTGGCCATCAGCATCGCGATCGTCATCGGGCCGACGCCGCCCGGCACCGGCGTGATCGCGCCCGCCACTTCCGCCGCTTCCTCGAAGGCCACGTCGCCTGTCAGGCGCGAACGCGGTTCGCCGGCTTCCTCGACCTCGACGCGATTGATGCCGACGTCGATGACCACGGCGCCCGGCTTGATCCAGTCGCCGCGCACCATGCCGGCGCGGCCGACCGCGGCGACGAGGATATCGGCGCGGCGCGCGACGTCGGGCAGGTCCGGCGTGCGGCTGTGGCAGATCGTGACTGTCGCATTCGCTGCGAGCAGCAGCGCGGCCATCGGCTTGCCGACGATGTTGGAGCGGCCAATGACGACCGCGTGCAGGCCCGACAGGTCGGCGCCGAGCCGGTCCTCGATCAGCAGCATGCAGCCTGCAGGCGTGCACGGCACGAATGCGTGCTCGCGGTCGCCGGCCGCGAGCCGGCCGACATTCTCGAAGTGGAAGCCGTCGACATCCTTTGCGGGCAGGATCGACTGGGTCACGAGCCCCTCGTCGAGCTGCGCGGGCAGCGGCAGCTGCACGAGTATGCCGTGCACCGCCGGGTCGTCGTTCAGCGTCGCGATCAGCGCGAGCAGTTGGTCCTGCGGCGTATCGGCAGCGAGACGGTGCTGTACCGAATGAAACCCGCAGCGCTCCGCGGTGCGTGCCTTGTTGCGCACGTAGACCTGGCTCGCCGGGTCGTCGCCGACGATCACGACGGCGAGGCCGGGCCGGGTGCCGCGCCGCGCCTGCAGTTCCGCGGTGTCCGCGGCAATCGCCTCGGTCAGTGCCGCCGCCCTTGCCTTGCCGTCGATCCGGGTCGCTTTCGTCATCTGTGCCTTCCGCGAGCGCGGCCGCTGCCGCGCAAAAGGCGCCTAGGTTAATCCCGGCCCGACACCAGGTAAACCGCGGGGACGCGGTGCTAACATCGCCGCATGTCTGACCGGCATTGCAAGCGGGGCGAGCAGGTCGAACGGCCACAGGCCACCGTGCCGCCGAGCGAAGACTGGCTCGGCCGCTGGCGGGAAGGTCGCACAGGCTGGCACGAGCCGCGGGGCAACGCCGCGCTGCGCCGGCACTGGCCGGCGCTGGCGGCGGGCTCGCGGGTGCTGGTTCCGCTGTGTGGCAAGGCCGTCGACCTGCTGTGGCTCGCAGGTCGCGGGCTCGACGTGACCGGCGTCGAATTGTCACAGATGGCAGTCGAGGCCTTCTTCGCCGAGAACGGGCTGACCGCGGTGCGCGTGCCTGGCGATGAACTGCCCGCGTGGCGCGCGCGCGACGCGGCGATAACGCTGTACTGCGGCGATTACTTCGATTTCGACGCGCCGCCCTTCGACGCGCTGTACGACCGCGGCGCGCTCGTTGCGCTGCCGCCTGCCGAACGTCCGCGCTACGCAGCGCATACCGCCCGCCTGCTGCAGCCGCGGGCATTCCGCCTCGTGGTGACACTCGAGTACGACCAGCGGCGCGCAGCCGGCCCGCCTTTTGCCGTAGCGGGCAGCGAACTCGAGACCTATTGGCCGGATCTCGAGCGCGTCGAATCGCGCGACGACCTGGCGAACGCGCCGCCCAAGTTTCGCGACGCGGGGCTCGAGCGCTTCGACGAAGTCGTCTGGCGTTCGCCGCGGTCCGCGTGACGGCGGGCTCGCGGGAGGGTCAGGGCCGCGGCCAGCGGCTGACCGGCGTCCAGCGCTGCACGCGGCGTGCGGCACGGCCCGCCTCGTCCTCGCCCTCGTAGCTGATGGCGCCCACGGCGGCCATGTCATCCGGCTGCGGCTCGAGCGTGCGCGTGTTGATGATGCCGAACGCCGCGCTGCCGTCCTCGAGCACCGCGCCGACGTAGACTCCGCACTCGCTGCACAGCAGGAAATCGGCCGTGCGCAAGCCGAACCGGTAACGCACGAGCCGCGCCGGGTCGTTAACCTCGAAGGCCAGCGAGCCGGCGGGGTCCGACGTGCTGAGCGCGCCGTGCGCGCGGCAGAAGCGGCACTGGCAGGCCCTGACTGACCAGCGCGACGGCGGTTGCGACGGCCGGTAGGTGTAGCCCAGCGCACTGCAGTGGCATCTTCCGGCGAAGGCCGCGGCCGGCCGGTCGGCGTCAGGCATAGCCGCGCTCCCGGTAGTCCGCGAGCCCGCGCGCCGTGAGGGCGGCAAGCTCGCCGAACAGCGCCTCGTCGATCGCCGTGAAATTGAAACAGGACTTGCCCTGCATGCGCCGCCGCAGTTCCGGCGAGATTTCCTCGAGCAGCGACGGGTTCACGTAGACCGGCATCAGGTGATAGCTGACGTAGCGCTTGCCCACGTTTACCGCGCCGAAGAACAGCGGCTTGCCGTTCGGCATGACGTGCGCGGTGTCGAGGTAGTAGCGCCCGGGCTCGTCGTGCACGACGACCAGCGCCTGCTCGTGCTCCTGCAGGAGCGGCCGCAGCGCCGCGAACACCTCCGGGAACGCGTCAGCCATGATCGTCCCGCTCGCCTCCGGCCGGTCCCCAGAACACCACCCACGCCATGAAGTCGTCGGTGAAATCCTCGAAGCGGTGCTCGAGGCCCGCCGGGACGAACAGTACGTCGCCGGTCGCGAAGGGGCGCCGCTCGTCTTCGAGTCGAAAATAGCCGCTGCCGGCCTGCACGATGTACAGCTCGTCCTGCTCGTGCGGCGACTGCGGGTCGCTGCCGCGCGGGGCATAGGCGCCGAGTTCCATGCTGCCGTGGCTGAGCAGCACGCCGTAGCGGCCGTCGCCCGCGGCGATCGCGCGGAGGGCCGCGGCGGGGGTGAGCCTGTCCGTCATCCTGCGCACCTCGCTGGCCCGGCCGGCCGCGCGCCCGCCGGCGGGCGACCTACTTGGGCCGGTTGTCGCGTACCTGGATCAGCTTCGTCTGGCCGTCGGCGGCCCGGTTCTCGCGGATCTCGAACAGCTTGATCGCGGAGATCAGTTCGCGCAGCTTGCGGTAGCCGTAGTTGCGCGGGTCGAACTGCGGCGATTGCTTGGCGATGTTGCTGCCCACCGGGCCGAGGTCGGCCCAGCCGTCGTCGTCCGAGGAGGCTTCGATCGCGTTGCGCACGAGGTCGATAAGCCGCGAATCCTGTTTCAGCTCGTTCGTGCCCTTGCGTTTGATGACCTGGGGTTCGTCCTCGCCGGCACGCAGGACCTCGGTGAAGATGAACTTGTCGCAGGCGGAGACGAAGGCATCCGGCGTCTTCTGCTCGCCGAAGCCGTAGACGATCAGGCCGGCCTCGCGTATGCGCGAGGCGAGACGCGTGAAGTCGCTGTCGCTGGAGACGATGCAAAAGCCGTCGAAGTTGCCGCTGTAGAGCAAGTCCATCGCGTCGATGATCATCGCGCTGTCGGTCGCGTTCTTGCCCTTGGTGTAGCCGAACTGCTGTATCGGCAGGATCGAGTGCTCGAGCAGGGATTCCTTCCAGCGCTTCAGCCCGGGCTGCGTCCAGTCGCCGTAAATGCGCTTGACGCTTGCGGTGCCGTACTTGGCAACTTCGGTCATCAGGCCCTCGACGATCGTCGGCGGCGCGTTGTCGGCGTCGATCAGTACGGCAAGCCGGTCGGTAATTTCAGACTCCACGCAAATTCATCCCGGGCTGGGGGAGCGCCAGTGTAACCGGAAGGCGGCCCGGGCGTCAGGCGATCAGCATGCCGACCAGCACGACCAGCCACAGCGCCGTGAGCACGAACAGGCTGGCGAGGAAAATCCTGAAGCGCTGCATGACGACGTTGGCGCCGAGGTGCACGGCGCTGTGCGCGAAGCGCAGTGCGACGTAGGCCCAGGCCAGCAGTACCGGCAGCAGCCCGGCCTGTCCGCTGACCTGGGCGATCACGAGGATCGCGTAGAACAGCACCGGCGCTTCGTACAGGTTGTCGAGATGGCGTGACAGCACGCGCAGGTCGTCGGGCTCGTCGTAGCCGCGATACGCGCTGAAGAAGCGCGGGTCGATGCGCCTGTCACGGACCGCGGCCCGGCGGGCGAGCCCCAGCCGGACCTGGACGAACAGCGTCAGGGCGAACATCGCGAAAGCGGGGTAGAGGATGTCCATCAACGGGTCTCCCTGTCGTAGTGGCGAAAGCGGTCAGCCGTCGAGCACGCCGCGCACGGCGCGGCTCAGCTCGGCCAGCGTGAATGGTTTGCTGACGAAGTGCTGCGGGTCCTCGTCCACGCCGTGACGGGCGATCAGGTCGGCGGCGTAACCGGACATGTACAGCACGCGGATGCCGGGTTCGAGCTCGCGGATCCGGCGCATCGTTTCCGGTCCGCCGAGGCCGGGCATGACCACGTCGCTCAGCACGAGGTCGATCTTGCCGCGGTGCTCGCGGACCTGCTCGAGCGCCTCCGCGCCGGACCCGGCGGTCAGGACCCGGTAGCCGCGCCGGCTCAGCATGATGCTCGCCACCTGGCGGATTTCCGCCTCGTCCTCGACCACGAGGACCGTCTCCTCGCCGCGCATGACCGTGTCGACGCGCTCGTGCGCGACCGCGCCGGGCACGACGCGGGGCAGGTAGATGCGGAAGCTCGTACCCTTGCCGGTCTCGCTCGTGACGGCGATGCCGCCGCCGGACTGGCGCACGACGCCGTAGACCGTCGCGAGGCCGAGCCCGGTGCCTTTACCCGCGGGCTTGGTCGTGAAGAACGGCTCGAAGATGCGCCGGCGCGTCGCCTCGTCCATGCCGGTGCCGGTATCGGAGACGGACAGCAGCACGTGCGGGCCCGGCCGCAGGTCGGGATGCTCGCCCACCAGCGATTCGTCGAGCATGACGTTCGCGGCCTCGAGGATCAGCGTGCCGCCGTCCGGCATCGCGTCCCGGCTGTTCAGCGCCAGGTTCAGCAGCACCTGGTCGATCTGGGTGCGGTCGACGCGCGTCGTGACGGCGTCGGGCGCGCGCCGCAACTTGACGCTGACCACGTCACCGAGCAAACGCTGCAGCAAGGGTTCCATGTCGTTCAGCACCGTGTTCAGGTCGACGATCACCGGGTCGAGCACCTGCTGCCGGCTCAGGGCGAGCAGCTGCCGCGTCACTGCTCCGGCCTGCTCGCAGGCGCGCAGGATCGTGCCGAGGTCCTCGCGCGTTTCCTCGTCGGGCTGCGTGCGGGCCAGCAGCAGTTCGGCGGTCGCGTTGATCACGGTCAGCAGGTTGTTGAAGTCGTGCGCGACGCCGCCGGCGAGCTGGCCGATCGTCTCCATCTGCATCGTGTGCTGCAGCTGCTCCTGCAGCCGCTGACGCTCGCTGTCGTCGCGCATGCTGACCGCGATCATCGGCCCCCGCTCCGTCTCGATCGGGCTGAGGCGGACCTCGGCCGGGAACTCGGTGCCGTCGCGGCGGCGCCCGTGCATCGCCGCGCCTGGTTGACCCTCCGCCCGCGGCTCGAGGTCGGGCACGCAGAGCGTGACGGGCTGCTGCAGCAACTCGACGCGCGGCCGGTCGAACAGCTGCTCCGCGGCGCGGTTGGCCAGCGCCACGTCGCCCTGGGCGTCGACCAGCAGGACCGCGTCCGGCGCGTGCTCGAACAGGTCCTCGAACTGGCGTTCCCGCTTCCTGCGCAACAGGTCCGCGCGCGCGCGGCGGACCAGCACAGCACAGCGCTCCGCGAGCTGCTCCACCAGCCGCACTTCGGCGTCCTGCCAGTCCCTTGCCGCGGCCTGCTGTACCGACAGGAACGCGACGAGTCGTCCCTCGTCGCGCAGCGGGCAGCAGACGATCGCGGCTATACCGATCGAGTGGAACATGGCCGCCGCGGCGGCGCCGGATGCGGCCACGTCGCCGAGCACGACCGTCTCGCCCGCGTTGAGGGCGGCGGCGACGCCGGGGCCGAAATGCTCGAGCGCGTAGTCGCCGACCGTGCTGTCGGGGCCGTCCGTGTAGTCGTACTGGACCGTGAAGCGGTCGCCGGCTTCCTCGACCTCCGCCCAGGCGGCGCGGTCGGCGTGCAGGTGGCGACCGAGCCGGTCGCAGGTGACCTGCATGATCTTCCCCGGACGCGACAGCTCGCGCGTCGCGCGATCGTAGTCGTTGAGAAAGGCCAGGTCGCGTTCCGCGCCGGCGCTGCGGTCATGGTCGTTCACTGGGCAATCCTGTCGCTGGTCGGGCGCGCCGCGAACCCGGCGAGCATACCCAGTCAGTGCCGGCGCAACCAGCGCTCCCTCAGCGCTCGCCGCAGACCGGAGCGCCGCGGTCGAAGACGACGCGCCAGCGGCCGTCGGGCGCAAGCCGCCAGATCGACGTGAACGTGCCGACGCAGCGCCCGTCACGACCGTACACGGGGCCTGTGCTCAGGGCGAGGCGGCCCGAGTCGAGCACTTCGACCAGCGCGGGTCGCCAGGAGAAAGGTGCCTCCGGCCCGTCGAAATAGCGGCTCCAGCCGGCGACGATTGCGGCCCGTCCCGTGAGCACCCCGTCGTCCTCTACGAAAACCGCCTCGTCGGCCAGGAAGTCCGCGAACGCCTCGATGTCGCGCGCGGCCATGCTCGCCGCGAAGGCCAGCTCGGCGTCCTGGACCGCCTGCCGGGCGGCCCCGGGTCCGACCGGCGGCGCGGCGCAGGCGGCTATCAACAGGCATGGCGCGAGGAGTCGCCGCATTGCCGCCCGCCTCAGTAGAAGTCCACGCGGCCGCTTTCCAGCGAGTACTCCGCGCCGACCACGGCCAGGCCTTCGTCGGCGATCATCCGGCGCAGGATCTCGGAATCGCGGCGCACGCGCTCGACGGCGGCCTGCACGTTGGCGCGCACGGCGCGCCGCAGCAGGTCCTCCGGCCCGCCGCCGTCGGCGAGCTGAGCCTCGATGCCCGGCCGGATGAAGTTGACGATCGTCTGCAGGCTTCGCGACGCGGGCAGCTCCGGGTCAGCGAGGGCAGCGAGCGTGGCCTTGACCGCGCCGCAGCGGGAATGACCCAGGACCACGACGAGTCGCGTGCCAAAGCTCGACGCGGCGAACTCGATCGAGCCCAGCTGCGATGGCGCGACGACGTGGCCCGCGACCCGGATCACGAACAGGTCGCCAGGGCCCTGGTCGAAGACCATCTCCGCCGGCACCCGCGCATCGGAACAACCGAGCACGATCGCGATCGGTTCCTGGACCTGCGGCAATGCCAGCGCGCCGTCCGTGGCGAGCGGCGCGCTCTCGCCCTGCGCGCGGGCGACGAAGCGCGCATTGCCCGCACGCAGCCGCTCGAGAGCCTCGCTGGCCGCGATCATGGCGCCGCGCCGGCCCGCGGCCGATACCGTGAGCGATGCTCAGCCATCGCCGTTGTCGCCCATGACCTTCATGACGCGCAGCAGCATGCCGAAGACGAGGCCGAGCGCGACCCCGACCGCGGCGGCGAGCGCGACGTCGCCGACGGCCGCGCCGAACGCGGCGCCGATCGCGATGCCGGCGCCCATGCCGACCGGAAAGGCCGTGCTCTTCCTGTCTCGTTTGCTCACTTGAGAGGTCCCCGAAGCCCGCGGCCGAGTGTACAGGCAGGCCGCGGCTACTGTCAGGCCGCGCGCATGCAAGCGGCCACCGATTGCGGAATAATGCCGCCCTGGTCCCGCAACGGAGCAACAGCATGGCCTCAGCAACCGCACGCCACATCCTCGTCGACAGCGAAGAGGAGTGCCGCCGGCTCAAGGAAAAGATCGAGGGCGGTGCGGATTTCGCCGAGCTCGCCAGGGAGCATTCGAACTGCCCGTCCGGACAGCGCGGCGGGGAACTCGGCGAGTTCGCGCCCGGCATGATGGTCAAGGAGTTCGACGAGGTCGTCTTCAGTGCCGACCTGAACAGCGTGCAGGGGCTGGTCAGGACCCAGTTCGGCTACCACCTGCTGGAAGTAACCTCGCGCAGCGACTGAGCGCGCCGTCAGGCGATGTCGCGGCCCGGTCGCTCCGGCCGGGACAGGTCGTGGCGGGCGAACGGCAACTCGCGGACGCGGATGCCCGTCGCGGCGTAGACGGCGTTTGCCAATGCGGGCGCGATGGCCGGGGTGCCGGGCTCGCCGGCGCCGCCGAGCGGCCCGCCGCCGTCGACGATGTGCGTCTCTATCAGCGGCGACTCGTCGATGCGCAGCATCGGGTAGTCGTGGAAGTTGCCCTGCCGCACGGCGCCGCCGCGTATCGAGATTTCCCCGTACAGGGCCGCGGTCAGCCCGTAGACGATGCCGCTCTCCATCTGCGCGCGAAGCCCGTCCGGGTGCACGGCGAAACCGGCATCGACGGCACAGACGACGCGCTGCACGCGCGGCCGCCCGTCCTCGACCGTGGCCTCGACGACCTGCGCGACGATCGTGCCGAAGGACCGGTGGATCGCGATGCCGCGGCCGTGGCCCGCGGGTAGCGGCCGGTCCCAGCCCGAGCGCTCTGCCGCCAGGTCCAGCACGGCCCGAAAGCGGGGTTCGCCGGCCAGCAACGCACGCCGGTAGCGGTAGGGATCCTGCCCGGCCGCGACTGCGAGTTCGTCGATGAACGACTCGGTGAAGAACGCGTGCAGCGAATGATCGACGCTGCGCCAGAAGCCCCAGGGCACGTGAGTCGGGCTCTCGACGAAACGAATCAGCTGGTTCTCGATGGCATACGGAATGTGCGGCGCCTCTTCCGGGTCGTGCTTGTCGACGTAGCTGTTTTCCCACGCCTGCGGTCGCCCGGTATCGTCGAGCAGCGCGCGGAAGCGGCTGACGTTCGCCTGCCGGTAGTGGTCGTGACGCATGTCTTCCTCGCGCGACCAGATCAACTTGACCGGTGTACCTGCCTCGCGCGCGATGCGGGCGGCCTGGATGGCGAAGTCCGGGAAGGCCCGGCGGCCGAAGCCACCGCCCAGGTACTGGTTGTGGACGCGCACGTCGTCGATGTCGAGGTCCAGCGCCCCGGCGACATCCTTCGCGAAGCCGAGCGGATTCTGCGTGCCGAGCCACAGTTCGCAGCGCCCGTCGGCGACCACGGCCGTGCAGTTCATCGGTTCCATGGTCGCATGGGCGAGGTACGGTACCCGGTACTCCGCGCTGACCAGGCGGCCGCCCGCGGCCAGGCGGCCCGGCGCGTCGCCGCGGCGGAGGTCGGTCGTGAACGCGTCGTCGGCTGCCGCGCGCTCGAGACTGTCGGCGAAGCGGCGATAGATGTCGTCCTGGTCCACTGATTCGTTGCCGCTGGCCGTGAAGCGCACATCGAGCTGCCGGAGTGCCTGCTCCGCCTGCCAGTAGCCGTCCGCGACGACCGCGACCGCGTCGCCCAGGTCGACCACGCGGCGCACGCCCGGCAGGTCCTGCACTGATTCGGTCGCAATACTGTCGACCCGCGCGCCGAAGACCGGCGCCGCGCGCACGGCCGCGTAACGCATGCCCGGCAGCGCGACGTCGATCCCGAAGCGCGCCGTGCCGTCGACCTTGGGCGGCACGTCGAGGCGCGGCGGCGACGTGCCCATCAGCGTGAATTCGTCCGGCGCTTTGAGCCGCGGCGCCGGGGGTTCGGGCAGCGCCGCCGCGCGTTCGGCGAAGTCCGCGTAGCGGGCGCGCCGGCCGCTCGGCGCGTGCAGCAGCTCGCCGCGGCGGGTGAGCAGCTCGGCCCGGGGCACCGCCCAGGCATCGGCGGCGGCGGTAACGAGCATCTCGCGCGCGGCGGCACCGGCTATGCGCATCGCGTAGCGGCCCGTCGTACGCACCGACAGGCTGCCGCCGGTGATTTGCAGCGCCTCGAAGCGGGTCGCAGCCAGGAAGAAGCCGTCCACGGTCGGCAGCAGGAATCCGGGCACGTCGCGCTCGCCCAGCAGGTAGCCGCGCGCCAGCGCGTAGTTCGCGTAGTCGCGGGTCGCCGGTGCCTCGCGCACGCTGACCTTTTCCCAGTCGGCGTCGAGCTCGTCCGCGAGCATCATCGCGAGCGACGTGTGCACGCCCTGGCCCATCTCGGCGTGCGGCACGATCGCGGTCACGCCGTTGTCGGGTGCGAGCGTGAGCCAGATGTCGAAGACCTGCTCGCCGTCGCCGGCGACGAGCGGCGCGACCGACTCGCTCAGGTCGCCGCGGCGGATGCCGACGCCGACGGCGAGCAGCCCGCCGGCCGCGACGCCGGTCGCGATCACGGCGCGCCGCGTCCACCTAGCCATCGTCTTGCTCCCCGGCGGCGAGCGCACGCGCGGCGCGCCGGACGCCGCGGCGGATCCGCTGGTAGGTGCCACAGCGGCAGATGTTGCCGCGCAGCGCCGCGTCGATCTCCTCGTCGTCCGGGTCCGGATTCGTCTCGAGCAGCGCCGCGGCGGCCATGAGCTGGCCCGACTGGCAGTAGCCGCACTGCGGCACCTGCTCGTCGATCCAGGCCTGCTGCAGCGGGTGCAGGCGGCCGCCGGCCGCGAGGTCCTCGATCGTCCGCACGCGGCGGCCCTCGGCGGCCGCTACCGGCGTGACGCAGGCGCGCACCGGCTGCCCGTCCAGATGCACGGTGCAGGCGCCGCACTGCGCGATGCCGCAGCCGAACTTCGTGCCGGTCAGCGCGAGTTGTTCGCGCAGCACCCACAGCAGCGGTGTGCGCGGGTCGACGTCGAGCACGTGGCTCTCGCCGTTGACGGTCAAAGTCACCATGCGGATGGGCCTCCGGTTGCGGCAGGCGGGCGGCCTGCCGACCCTACGCCAGGGCCGGCGTGCACGGCAAGCGGCGCAAGCGCCGCGCGGTCGCGCCGATTTCGCTAGAATGCCGCCCCCTGTCTGGGGGGAAACCGGAGCTGGCGCTGAAATCGTTCGGGCGCAACCTGAAAGGCACCGCCGTGTTCGCGGGCCTGACGCTGAACACGGTCCTGTGGATCGTGCCGCTGCTGCTGCTCGCGCTGGTCAAGCTGCTGCTGCCCGTGGCGGCCGTCCGGCGCGTGCTGACCCGCTGGCTGATGGCGATAGCCGAGGCCTGGATCGGCGGCAACGCACTGCTGTTCGGTCTCGTCAACGACACCGACTGGACCTTGCGCGGAGCGGAGACCCTGCGCATGGACGAGTGGTACCTGGTGCTGGTCAATCACCAGTCCTGGGTCGACATCGTCGTGCTGCAGACGCTGTTCAACCGTCGCATCCCGCTCCTGAAGTTCTTCATCAAGAAGCAGCTCAAGTGGTTCCCGCTGCTGGGCGCCGGCTTCTGGGCACTCGACATGCCGTTCATGGAGCGGCATTCGAAGTCCTACCTGGCGCGCCATCCGGAGAAAAAAGGCAGCGATCTCGAAGCCACGCGTCGTGCCTGCGAGAAATTCCGCGACACGCCGACCTCGGTCATCAACTTCGTCGAGGGCACTCGCTTCAGCGACGACAAGCGGGCCCGGCGCGAATCGCCGTACCGGCACCTGCTGATGCCGCGTGCCGGCGGCGTTGCGCTCGCGTTGTCCACGATGGGTGACATGTTCTCGGCGATTCTCGACGTGACGGTGATCTACCCGGGCCGGATCCCCAAGTTCTGGGACATGGTCTGCGGCGAACTCGACGCCGTAGTCGTCGAGGTGCAGCGTCGACCGGTCGAGACCTGGATGATCGACGGCGACTACGTCGGCGATCGCGAGTACCGGCGCCGGTTTCACCGCTGGCTGGGCGAGGTCTGGAGCGAGAAGGACGAGCGCATCGCCGAGTTCGGCCGCTGAGCCGGCAGCGCGCGGCCGGTTCGCGGACACTGGGATTCCGGCAGCCGGCGGACTCCACTGATGACCTGCCATCGCCAGTACGACACCGTGGCCTTCGACGTACGCGACAGTGCATTGATGCTGTTCTTCGCGCGCACCTCTGCCGCCGGCGAGATCGACGACTACCTGCTGCTGATGCGCGGCGACGGCGAGCGCATCGGCCGCGCCGTGTACCTCGAGATCAACGAGCAGCAGCTGGCCGGGCACGACCTGGTACGCGAGGCGCGGCTCGGAGAGAACATGCTCACGCTGAAGCTGCACGGCCCGGAGCCGGCCCTCGACGGCGCCGACGAAATCGTCCTGAGCTATGCCGCGTCGGCCAGCAACAAGGCGAGTGTCGAGGCGGGCGCTTTCCGCGTGCTGGGCGAGTGCCTCGAGGGCGGCCATGCCTGACGGCGGCTTCTCCGGCAGCCGCTGGAGCGTCTACCTGCTGCGCTGCGCCGACGGCAGCCTGTACACCGGCATCGCGCTCGACGTCGCGCGCCGCATGGCCGAGCACGAGCGCGGCGTGCGTGGTGCCAAGTACCTGCGCGGGCGCGGCCCTTTCCGGCTGGAGCTCGAGCGGGTCGTCGGCGGGAGGGGCGCCGCGCTGCGGCTGGAGCGGGACATCAAGCGCCTGTCGAAGGCCGCCAAGGAGGCGCTGCTCGCGAACCCGGACCGGCTCGACTCGCTGCTGACGCCGAAGCCGTAGCGCCGCTACTCGTAGAGCACCAGCGGTTCGCCGAACGGCGGCACCCGTACCTCGACCGGCGGTTCCGCGGCGGCGGCGAATTCCGCGAACCACGCCGCCGCGCTGGCGACGTCGTCGACGACGTCCGGAAACAGCGCGACCTCGCCGAACGGGCGCGTGAAATCGTCGAAGTGCACGAGGTAGACGCGCCGGGCGCCGGTGCCCGTGACGAGTTCGTCCCAGTAGCTGCGCGCGTAGTCGCGGCCGAGCCCGGCGACGCCGGCGACGCTCAGCCAGACCACGTCGGCGCGGACGCCCGCGAGCTGGCCCTCTACGAAGCCCGCGCTGCCCTGGACCAGCGACGTACCGGCCGGGTGCTCGATGCGCAGCGTGTAGGTCTCGCCGGTGCGGTAGGCGCTGGCCGGGGCCGGCTGCGACAGCGGCGCGTCGATCACGCCGGCATGCAGGTGCGAGCCGCCGGGCAGCAGCGCGACGTGCCGAGACGGCCGCAACGTCAGCGTGAACTGGCCGAAGTAGCGCGACTCGTTGTATTGCAGCGTCTGGTACTGGTCGACCGGCACGTCGCTGCCGCGCGCGACGTTCGCGCTCGACTCCGAGCCGAGCACCATCGCACCGGTACGGTTGGCCACGTGGCCGGCGTCGATGACGTGGTCGAAGTGCGAGTGCAGCGGCACGATGGCACGCAAGTGGTCGACGCGGTACTCGTCGAGTGCCCGGTTGATCGCGGCGAAATCCGATTCGAGCGGCCAGCCGAGGAGCAGTTTCGCCAGCGGGTAGCGCGAGATCGTGCCGTCCGTGAGGATCTGCGTCTCGCCGTCGTCGAATAGCAGCGTCGTGATGCCGAGCCAGGTCGCGGTCACGCGGTCCGCCGTGTCGGCCGCGCCGATCGCGGTCGCAACCGGCAGGTCGGCCGGCGCGGTACGGTCCTGCCACAGCCAGGCGAGTAACGCGAGCCCCCCGAGCGCGACCGCGGCGAGCGCGATCGCAGTTATCTTGACGGCGCGCAGCAGGCGGCGCATGCGCGGGCCTCAGCCGGGCTGGCCGACCGCGATGCGCGCCAGGTGTCCCGCGAGCGGCGCGACGTAGTTGCCGAGGGCGTAACCGATCAGGGCCATCAGGACCGACACCGGCACGAGGCTCGGCCGGTGGAAGGCCGCGACGATCGGCGCGGAAGCGGCTGCGCCGATGTTCGCGGCCGAGGCGATCGCGGCGCTGTGCACGTCGACCCGGAACAGCTTCGCCCCGAGCAGGCAGAACGCGCCGTGCACGAAGATCCAGATCAGCGCGCCGAGCAGGAATGCCGGCGCCTGGCCGAAGCCCTCGATCGAGGCGCGCGCGCCCATGCCGGCGACGAATACGTAGATCAGCGCGGTGCCGAGCGGCGTCGCCGCCGGCAGGCGCGAGACCCGCGTGACCGACAGCGACAGCGCGATCGTCGTGATCAGCAGGATGCGCCAGGTCGACTCGGTCAGCATGCCGGTCAGTGCCGGCAGCGCGGACTCCGTCCATGCAAACAGCGCGCCTGCGAGCTGGTTCGATATCCACGTGACGCCGATCGCGATTGCCCCGAGATAGATGAAGTCGCGCATCTCCGGGTTGCGCTCCTGCTCGAGGACCTGCGCGGACGCGCGGTCCATCATGCGCAGCCGGTCTTCCGGCACTTTCGCCCAGCGGTTGAACTGCTCGGCGAAATTCTTGGAGGCGAGCAGGATCGGCAGCCAGATGATGTAGATGACGTTGTCCGCCAGTACCGCGAGGCCGAACTGCTCCGGCGGCGTGTCGAGCATCTCGCTGGTCGCGGCCATGTTGCCGGTGCCGCCGATCCAGCTGCCGGCGAGCGCGCCGAAGCCGCGCCAGGCGTCGGGGTCCAGCCAGCGGTGCACGATCGCGTAAGACACGACCGCACCGACGACGACACCCAGCGTGCCGAGCAGCATGACCAGCACACCCTTCCCCATGATGCGCACCGCCGCAGGCACGTCGACCTTGATCAGCATCAGCACGATGAACACCGGCAGCACGAAGCTGCTCAGTCCGGCGTAGACCGGCGACGCCGACGGAATCACGTCGAGATTGTTCAGGAAGACAGGCGTCGCGTAGATGAACAGGAGCGGCGGCACGTACTGGAAGAACTTCCAGCCGCTCGCCTGCTCGACCGCGAACCAGAACGCGGCGACCGCGGCAAGAACGGCGACGACGCCGCCGGGCGAACTGATCAGGACGTCGGGCTGCATGCTCGGGCCTCACCGCGGTCGTGACGAAGCGGCGAGTATAGCGAATCCGCGCGGCCCGGCCCGCGCGCGGCTCAGCCGAAGCTTAACTGTGCGTCGAAGTCGCGCTGCGCCGCGGCGTCCGTCTGCGCGACCGCGCGCAGGTTGAACCATGCGGCTTCCGGATCGGCCGCGGCCGGGTTGTCGCGCACGTAGCGTGCGAGCCAGTCGGTGAGTTCCGCGACGCGCAGGACGCCCGCGGGCGGCGCGACGGCGAAGTCGACGCGCCCGGTGAAGACTACGGCGCCAGTGACCGGAATGCCCGGCGCCACGCGCCGCAGGGCCTGGATGCGCCCCTCGTTCTGGATCAGCGGATTCAGGAAGCTGCTCCGCTCGACGCCGTCGACCCGGTTCCACTGGGCCGCGTCGTCGGCGCCGAACACGGTGCCGTCGAGGTGCAGTGCGCGGATACAGACGATGCCGGCCGGCGTCAGCACGGCGCAGTCGATGCGCGCGAGGCCGTCGCCTATGCCCGGCAGGATGCAGCGTTCGATCAGTGGCGCGCGCAGCGCGGCTACGGCCGCGCGCAGGCGCCGCCGTCCGCGGCGCGTGCGCAGGCGGCCGACGAACGGGGCGGCATGGCGGGCCAGCAACAGCCCGGCGACGAGCACGAGCGCGCTGCCGATCAGCAGCGGGCCGATGCCGCCGGCATCGACGCCTGTCGCCTGCGCGGCCGGCGACGCGGCGGGCGCGAGCAGCAGGGCGGCGGGCAGGCTGTTGCGGGTGAGTCTCATGTGAGCACACTAGGCCGGGCGCGCGCGCGTCGCGCCCGATTGCGTCACGTTTTGCTGCCAGCGTTCTCAGTCGGCGGCGGGCGGGCTCACGTGGTACCAGTCGCCGATACGCTCGACCTCGAGCTCGACGCCGAAGGTCTCGGCCAGGTGCGCGCGCGTCAGCACGGCCTCGCGGCTGCCGTCCGCGACGATTCGCCCTTCGCGCAGCAGGATCACCCGGTCGCAGCTCGGCGGCACCTCGTGCACCGCGTGCGTGACCAGCACGATGTTCTTGCCGGCCCGCACCAGCGCCCGCAGGCGGGCGAGGTAGTCGAAGCTCGCGGCCAGGTCGAGCCCGGCGGTCGGCTCGTCGAGTACCAGCGTGTGCGGGTCGTGCACCAGCGCGCGCGCGAGCAGGCAGCGTCGCTGCTGGCCGGTGGAGAGCTTGCCGAAGGGCCGCTCCGCGTACTCGGCCACGCCGAGCTCCGCCATGACCGCACGGGCGCGGCGCAGCTGCTCCTGCGTGACCTGCCGGGCCAGCAGCCCGTGCACGCCGATGCTCGCGAGGAACCCGGAGACCACGACGTCGAGGCCGCGCACGCCCTCGCGGTAGCGGTGCTGCAGGTCATGCGAAACCAGCCCGATGTGCGTGCGCAGCTCCCAGACGTTCCAGGTCTCCCGGCCGAGGATGCGCACCGAGCTGCCCGGCCGGACCACCGGGTAGAGTTCGCGGGTGACCAGCTTGAGCAAGGTCGACTTGCCGGAGCCGTTCGGGCCGAGGATTGCCACCTGCCGGTGTTGCTCGATCGTCAGGTCGAAATTCTCGAACACCCGGGTGCTGCCGCGGTACACGGTCGCGCGGCGGATGTCGATCAGCGGCGCCTCCGCCGTCGTGTCCGTGTGCCTGTCCTGCATGGATCGTCCGCCGCTGTGCCGGGCCTCGTCGCTGCCGATGATACCGGCGCCCGGGTTCAGGCGCGCGCGCGCCGCCAGCCGCCGCGCCGGAACACCAGCACGCCGGTGAGTGTCAGCAGCGACTCGCTGACGACGATGGCGGTGAACACGCCGTTCGGTCCCATGCCGAAGGCGGTCGCCAGCCAGTACGCGAGCGGGATCTGCAGCAGCCAGAAGCAGATGAAGTTCAGGAACGACGGCGTGCGCGTATCGCCGGCGCCGTTCATCGCCTGGATGATGATCATGCCGACAGCGTACATCGGGTAGCCGATGCCGAGGATGCGCAGGCACGCGCTGCCGTAGCGCAGGATTTCCGGGTCGGCGCTGAACAGCAGCACGATCTGCGGCGCGAGCAGGAACAGCAGGAGTCCCAGCGTGGCCAGGAACAGCGCGTTGAAGCGCGCCGCGACCCAGACCGAGCGCTCCGCGCGGTCGGGCTCGCCGGCGCCGAGGTTCTGGCCGACCATCGTTGCCGCCGCGTTGCCGAGTCCCCAGGCGGGCAGCAGCGCGAACTCGATCAGGCGCAGCGCGATCGTGTAGGCCGCAACCGGCGCGCTGCCGTACAAGGCGACGATGCGCATGATCGCAATCCAGCTCGAGGTAGCGATCAGGAACTGGCCGACGCCGCCGACCGAGATGGCCAGCATGCGCCGGATCAGCGTGGGCGCGATGCGCAGATGGGCAATGCCGAAATGCAGCCGCCCGCGCCCGCCGAACAGGTACCAGACCAGGTAGGCACAGCCGGTGCCGCGGCCGATCGTCGTCGCGATGGCGGCGCCGGTCACGCCGAGTTCCGGGAACGGGCCGAGGCCGAATATCAGGCAGGGGTCGAGCAGGATGTTGAGGCCGTTGGCCAGCATCAGCGCCCGCAGCGCGACCGGTGCGTCACCGGCGCCGCGGAAGGCCGCGTTCAGCAGGAACAGGAACAGGATGCTGGCCGAGCCGCCGATCAGCACCGTCGTGTAGCCGCTGCCGATCGCGATGACCTCGGCGTCCGCGCCCATCATCGCCAGCAGGTCCGGGCCGAAGCTGACGCCCACGGCGCCGATCGCGACCGACAGCACGAGCCCGACCCAGATCGCCTGCCCGGTTACGCGCGCGGCGGCCTCGGAGTCACCCGCGCCGATGCGTCGCGCGACCATCGCGGTGACGCCCATGCCCAGCCCGATAGCGACCGCGTACAGCACCGTGATCAGCGCCTCGGTGATGCCGACGGCTGCGACCGCGGCGGTGCCCAGCCGCGAGACGAAGGCGATGTCGACGACCGCGAAGATCGCCTCCATCGACATCTCGAGCATCATCGGTATTGCCAGCAGCCCGAGGGCGCGGCGGATCGAGCCGCGGGTGAAGTCGGCTTCGTTGTCCGACAGCGCTTCACGTACGAATGCCAGCGCACGCCGCCAGCCGTTCGCCTGTTGTTCCTGGAGTTCGTAAGTCATGCGTTCCTGGCCTTGTCGCCGGATGCGCGCGCCGGGCGCGACACATCATCGTTCCGGTAGCGTGGCCGGAAACGCACGGATTCGGGCGATTCGGGCTACGCGCTCTGGTCGCGGAGTCGCGGCGTGACGACGGCAGGCATCCCGTCCCCGCCACGCAGGCGCTGCCGCAACGGCAAGCAGTCGGGCATTGTCGGAATGTTGTGCATCGGCGGCTCGGAAAGCGGGCGTGACCCGTTTGCGGACTTACCCGGCGGATGCTAAACGATTGTCGATAGCTGTCAAAGCGCCGGCGCCGGAGGCAACGACTGATGAGCACAGGATTCCTGCTGGCCGCGCTGCTGGTCGTCCTGTTCCTCGGCTGGGTCGTGGCGCGGGTCCGACAGCATGCGCGGCGCAGCCGCGAGCAATGGGAAGCCGTGGACAAGTCGCGCTTGCGCGAGTGGGATGACGAAGACGACTGGTGAGGCGCGGCTCCGTGCGGCGCGGCCGCATTTTCGGCTACACTCTCGCCTTTTCGCCGGCGCCCCGTGCGCGGCGAGCGCACGGAGCCCGCAATGACCCAGATTCCCGTTCGCGCCGCCAGGTCGAGCCTGTTGCTGTCCCTCGTTGCATTGCTCGCCGCCTGCGGCGGTGGCGACGAGGGCAGCGCGGCGCGCGATCACGTCGACGCGATGTCACGCGAGCATGCCGCCGACACGGGCACGCCCGGCCCGGCGACCGGGGTCGCGCCGGCGCGCGAGGTCATTGCAGAGCGCCTGCCGTACGCGGAGGTCGACGAGGAGCTCGTCTACGGCTACTTCGTGTTCCCGGCCGACATGGTCGAGCCGCTGCCGGCCGTGATCATGATCCACGAGTGGTGGGGACTGAACGACAGTATCCGCGCGATGGCCGACCGGCTCGCCGCGGAAGGCTACATCGTGCTGGCCGTGGACCTGTTCGGTGGCCGGACTTCCGAGTCGCCCGCCGGCGCGCGCGAGTTGATGCTCGACGTCGTCGAGAACCCTGAGCTCGCCAACGAGAACCTGCGACAGGCCTGGGAGTTCCTGGACGGTACCGCGGGCGCGCCTGCGATCGCGGCGCTCGGCTGGTGTTTCGGCGGCGGCTGGTCGCTGAACACGGCCCTGTTGTTTCCGGAGCGCCTGGCGGCGGCCGTCATCTACTACGGCCAGGTCAGCGACGACGAAGATCGCCTGCGGCCGCTGGCAATGCCGATTCTCGGCATATTCGCGGAAGAGGATCGCGGTATTCCGGTCGAGTCGGTGCAGGCCTTCGAGCAGGCTCTCGAACGCTTGCGCAAGGATTACGACATCCGCGTCTATCCCGGCGTCGGCCACGCGTTCGCGAACCCGAGCGGCAACAACTACGACGCGGAAACTGCGGCCGAGGCGTGGCAGGTGACGCTTGCGTTCCTCGACCGGCACCTGCACGGCGCTGCCGGCAACTGAGGCACGTCAGTCGGGCTGTGTGCCCGGCGCTTCGACGCTGCGCTCGCAGACCAGCGTGACGCCGAGCGGCCGGCTCGCGTAGGCCAGCCGCTGCTGCTCACCGGCGACGCAGAGCAGCGATGCGTGCGCGGAGAGCGCGGCGTCGATGCGGAGTTCCTCCGCCCCCGCACCTGGCGGCGGCGCGGCCGTGTCGTCAGCGACGCAGAATCCGGATACGGGCAGGGGTGCGAGTTGCTGCGCCGGCACCTTGAGTTCGGCCGAGACCGGCAGCGTGCCGTCCGCGAGCTCGAGCGCGCGGCGCGTGTCGGCGACGCTGACCGAGACCGCGGCCACCTGCCAGTCCGCCGGGCACAGCGCTTCGATTGCGAAGCGATACTCGAGGTCGGGCAGGCTCAGGAATTCGCGGCCGGCCGGGCGCGGGCCGATGCCGACCTCGGGCGCGTCCGCGCGGATTTCGAGCTGCGGCCGGTCCGCGCCGCTCGCGCCGGCGGCCAGCGCCAGTGCCAGCAGAGGAAACATTCGTGCGATCATCGGTCCAAGGCTACGATACGAAGCAGAAAAAACAAGCCGCCTCGCGCTGCGGGCCGGCGCCACCGTCCATGCCATGAACGCCGCCATCAATTTCACCTACCGTCTCGCCCGCCGCATCGTCATCGGCGTCGTGGGCGCGACCGTACTGCTGGTCGGGCTGGTGATGCTGGTGACGCCCGGTCCGGGCCTCGTGGTCATCCCGGTTGGTCTGGCGATCCTCGGTCTAGAGTTCGCCTGGGCGCGTCGCTGGCTTGCGCACGTGCGCCAGCGCGTCAGCGAGGAGTCGCGGCGGCGGTTCTCGCGGCGCGTCGACCAGCGCCGCGACGAGGCTGAAGGCCGCTGAGGGCCGCGCCGTTGCCGGGCGCGCCAGCGCCCGTCACCTTGTAAAATTCGCAGGCAGAAAAAAGGGCCGGGAAGCAGCCCGACACGGACGCTTCCCGGCCCCGTAGCATTCGCGGCAGATGGGGGGGGTATCTGCCGCCGGACCGGCGGGGGAGCCGGCCCGTTGCGCAGGCGCTAGCGCCTGCGCGCCGTCGGGGCGCAAACGAGGCAGTCAGGGGGGGAGAGTGCCTCGATCGCCAGTGCCGCCGTACGACCGGTGCCTGTCTCAGTCGGCCGAGACAGGGTTGGGTTCGGGCCTGGCAGGCTCGACCGACAGGTCGACCCGGGTATCGGCGCGCATGCGCTCGAGCGTCTCTTCGACCGCCTCGCGCGCCGCGGACTTCGCCTGCTCCCGCGTCTCCTGCGCGGCCGGCCGCGGATCGCTGTCCGCCGCCAGCGCCGGTGCGATGCCGGCCAGGAGAACCGTCGCCAGCGCGACCCATGTTGCTGTGCTGTTCATTGCTGCTTCCTCTGCATGTTCCCCACGCCGCTTCCGTTGGCGCGGGGTATCGATGTCGCGATAGCCACTGCAGCAAGCGTGCCAATTCCGCTTTATCCAAGCGCAACAATGACTTGCCTCGGTTGCAGGGTTACGGAAAATCGTGATTAACGAAATATCGTTTGCAGAATAACGAAATTCCGTTAGTCTCCGCGCATGCACACGGCGGACTACCAGTGGCTGTTTCGCAAGGCGCCGGTCATGGCGACCGCGATCGGCGACGACGGCTGCTACCTCGACCTGAACGATGCGTTCCTCGAGCGTCTCGGCTACGCGCGCGACGAACTGCGCGGGCAGCCGCCGGCGCGTATCGCAACGCCGGAATGCGCCGAGCGCATCGAGAAGGAATTCCGGCCGACGTTGCGCCGGACCGGGCGGTTGCACAACAAGCCGGTCTCCTTCGTCGCGAAAAACGGCGAGATCGTCAACTGCCTGACCAGTTCGGTGCGCGCAGCCGGCACCGGCCCCGTGCACACGGTGGCGACTTATGCGGAGCTCGACGACCAGGCGCTGGCGAATCTCAAGTACCGGCAGCTGTATCGCGCGACCCCCGCGATGCTGCATACCGTCGACGCGGAGGGCCGGGTGGTCACGGTCACCGATCGCTGGCTGCGAAAGATGGGCTACTCGCGAGAAGAGGTCGTTGGCCGTTCGATCACGGACTTCTACAGCGAAGCCGATCGCGAGCGAATCGGCAGCGGTCGCCTGCGCGAGCTGATCAGCGGCGGCGAGTTCGACAACGAGGCGCGGCAGATGGTGACGAAGGACGGGCGCGTGCTCGATCTCGTCATGTCGGCGATCTCGGAGCGCGACGCACACGGCCGCGTGCAGCGCATGCTCGTCGCATCGAAAGACGTGACCGAGCGCAACCGCGCCGAGCGCGCGTTGCGCGAAACACTGGCCGAGAACGCGCGCCTGCGCGAGGAACTGGAACGCGAACGTGACTACCTCCGCGAGGAGGTGAACGTCGCGATGAACTTCGGGCGCATCGTCGGCAGGAGCGGCGCGCTCAAGCACATGCTCAGCCAGGTCGAGGCCGTCGCGCAGACGCCGGCCAGCGTGCTGATCACCGGCGAGTCGGGGGTCGGCAAGGAGCTGGTTGCCCGCGCGATACATGCGCGCAGTCCGCGCGCCGACGCCGCGCTGGTCAAGGTCAACTGCGCATCGATCCCGAAGGACCTGTTCGAAAGCGAGTTCTTCGGGCACGTCAAGGGCGCCTTTACCGGGGCGCACCGGGACCGCGTGGGCCGCTTCCAGCTCGCCGACGGCGGCACGATTTTCCTGGACGAGGTCGGCGAGATCCCGCTCGAACTGCAGGGCAAGCTGCTCCGCGTGCTGCAGGAGAGCGAGTTCGAACGGGTCGGCGACGACGTTACGCGCAGCGTCGACGTGCGGGTCATTGCAGCAACGAATCGCAATCTCGAGGAACTCGTCGAGCGCGGCGAGTTCCGCGAAGACCTGTTCTACCGCCTGAGCGTCTTCCCTATCGAGGTGCCCCCGCTCAGGCGCCGCAAGGACGACGCGGTGCAGCTCGCGCAGCACTTCCTGGAGCAGACCTGCAAGGATTTCGGCCGGGCACCGCTGAAGCTCGGCCAGCGCCAGGTCGAAGCCATACGCGCCTACGACTGGCCCGGTAACGTCCGCGAACTGAAAAACGTGATCGAGCGGGCGGTCATCCTGTCGCAGGGCGACGTCCTGCGGCTCGACCGGTCGCTGCCCGATGCCCAGCCGCCCGCGGCCGCCTCCACGCCTGCGCTTGCGGCGCCGGCGGCGGCCGACGACACTGTGCTCACGGAGCAGGAGATGCGCCGCTTCGAGCGGGACAACCTCGAACGGGCCCTCGTAAAGAGTGGCTGGCGCGTCTCCGGCCGTGGCGGCGCGGCCGAGTTGCTCGGTCTCAAGCCCACAACGCTGGCCGACCGCGTGCGTGCCTGGGGCCTGAAGCGCCCGCGGCGCGCCGACTGATACCCGCGAAAACCGCAGGAGTACGATTGAAAAACTGTCTTGCGCCGGCCCTGCTGGCGGCCGTAACGCTCGTCGTGCCCGCGCGGGCGGACGATCTCCTGCCGGTCGGCGTCCAGGCCGTGCTGGCCCATCGCGGCATTCCGTCCGCTGCCGTCAGCATCGACGTGCGCGAGGTCGGCAGCGGCCGCGAGGTCCTGACCTGGCAGGCCGACGTGGCGCGCGTGCCCGCCTCGATCATGAAGCTGCTGCCTTCGCTGGTCGCGCTGGAGACCCTCGGCCCGGCATACACGTGGACCACGCGGGCCTACCTGCTCGGCGAACTTGCCGACGGCACGCTGGACGGCGACCTGCTGCTGGAAGGCCGCGGCGATCCCTACCTCGTGACCGAGCGGGTCTGGCAGTTGCAGCGCGAACTGCGCGCGGCCGGCCTGCGGCACATCGACGGCGACCTGCTGCTCGACGGCAGCTGGTTCGACGTCGGTGAGTACGACCCGGCCGCGTTCGATCGCGAACCGCTGCGCGCCTACAACGTGGCGCCGCACGCGCTGCTCATGAATTACAAGGTGGCGAGCTTCGTGTTCAGTCCCGCCGCGGGCGGTGCGGTGGACGTCGCTATCGAGCCGCCGTTGCCGAATCTCGCCATCGACAATCGGCTACGCAGCACGCCGGGACCGTGCCGGGGCTACCAGCGCGGCATCGCGGTGCATGCGAACGCGACCTATGACCGCATCACGCTGAGCGGCCGGTTTCCGGCGGGTTGCGAGCGCTATCGCCTCGACCGCTCGGTGTTGTCGCACGAAGCCTATGCGTTCGGCCTGTTCGCGGCGCTATGGCGCGAGTCCGGCGGCGAGCTGAGCGGCGGCTGGCGGACGGCGGCCGCGCCGGCCGACGCTGAGCCGCTGCTCGAGTTCGAATCGCTGCCGCTCGCGGAGATCGTGCGCAAGCTGAACAAGCACAGCAACAACGTCATGACCCGCCAGCTGCTGTACACGCTCGGCGCGGCAAGCTACGGTCCGCCGGGCACCGAGGAGAAGGGGCAGCTCGCGATCGCTGCCTGGCTCGAGCGCAACGGGCTGGCGAGCGCAACGCTCGAACTCGACAACGGCGCGGGCCTGTCGCGCGAGGCGCGCATCGCCGCACGGGACATGGTCGGGCTGTTGCTGCACGCGTGGGATTCGCGCCTGATGCCGGAATTCGTTTCCGCACTGCCCCTGTCCGGTATCGACGGGACGCTGTCCCGGCGCCTGCGCGGCGCCGGCCTCGACGGCAGTGCCCACCTGAAGACCGGCTCGCTCGATCATGTCAGCTCGATCGCAGGCTTCCTGCAGTCCACGAGCGGCAAGCGCTATGCGCTGACGCTGATCATCAACCACGACAACGTGCATCGCGGCACCGGCGACGAGGTGCAGGACGCGCTGCTGCGCTGGCTGCTGGAGCGCTGAGTGCCGCCGCCGCGCGTCCTGTTGCAGCGCGCCGGCGGTCGCCGGCAAGCCGCCGCGCGGCGGCTGTCCCCGCGACACGACCAATTCCGGGACGGGTTCTAGTACACTTCGCCGCATTCCGGCACCGGCTTGCCGCGAGGCAAACATGCGACCGATAGCGAAATTCCTTTCAACTGCCGCGCTCCTGCTCGCCCTGCAGCCGACGGCGCAGGCCCAGACGGCCTACGTGACCGACAACCTGCGGCTGGGGCTGCACAACGCGGCGGATACCAGCGACCGTGCATTCCGCACGCTGGAGAGTGGCCAGGCGCTCGAGATCCTCGAGCGCAACCGCAACTACGCGCGGGTCCGCTTGCCGGACGGCACCGAGGGCTACGTCAAGGTCGCCTACCTCGTCGACGAGAAACCGGCGAAGCTGATCGTCAACGAGGCGCGCGCGGAAGTCGAGAGCGTACGCGACGAACTGGCCGGCCTGCAGGCGGCCTTCGCCGAACCGGCGGCTACGATCGCGACGCTCGAACAGGAACTCGCGGAATCGAGGGACGCGCTCGCGGCGAGCGAGGAACAGGTCCGCGAGCTCGGCGAGCAGAACAGCGATTACCTCGAGCGCTACGCGCAGTACAAGTACAGCCTGCCGCTGCAATGGGTGGCCGGTGCGGTCGTCGTGTGCCTGCTCGCGGGCTTCCTGCTCGGACTGTGGTGGACCGACTACCGCAGCCGCAAGCGGCATGGCGGTATTCGCATCTACTAGGGTGCCGGGCTAGCGGGCGCCGGGCTGCGTAGCGGCGGCGTTGACGCGAAAGCGTCGCTCGTCGTCGCGGTAGTGTGCCGCGGCCAGCGTGCGGATGTCTTCGACCTCCTTCATGATCAGGCGCGCGCGGCTGATGACCTGGTGGCCGGCCACCGTGATGCCCGACAGGCTCTTGCCCTTGCGCGTGAAGAGCTGCATGCCGAGCTCTTCCTCGAGCAGCTTGAGCTGCTTGCTGACCCCCGGTTGCGACGTGTACAGGCGTTCGGCGGCGGCCGTGATGTTCAGCCCGTTGTCGACGATGGCGAGAAGATACTTCAGTTGTTGTAGCTTCATTCCCGTGTACGCGCTGACTGCCACTGACTCAAAAATCTGACCGGTCGCGCACGCGAACGTTGCAGCGAATTCGGCCAAAAATCGCGGCCTTTCAGCTATCCTTTAGACCGTTCGGTTATTTCCCCGGCAAACTGTTGGGCGCGCGCCACAGCCGCGGGGCGGCCATCGTCGCGCGGCGGATTCCCGCGGCAAGCCGCCCATGGCAGCATCGTCGGTGCCGGCACCTGTCATTCATTCCGCATCGGGGCACTCCAATGATCTACGACAGCATTCTCGAGACCATCGGCAATACGCCGGTCGTCAGGTTGCATCGCGTGCCGCCTGCACACGTTGAGATGTACGTGAAGGTGGAATCGTTTAACCCGATGGCGTCGGTCAAGGACCGGCTCGCCTACGGCATCATCAGCGATGCCGAGCGGCGCGGCCTGCTCGCTCCCGGGCAGACCGTCGTCGAGGCGACCTCGGGGAACACCGGCATTGCGCTGGCGATGGTCTGCGCCGCGCGCGGCTATCCGTTCGTCGCGACGATGGCGGAGTCATTTTCCGTCGAGCGTCGCAAGATCATGCGCGGGCTCGGCGCGAAGGTCATCCTTACCCCGGCGGCCGAGCGCGGCAGCGGCATGGTCCGCAAGGCCGAGGAACTCGCGAAGAAGCACGGATGGTTCCTGGCCCGCCAGTTCGAGAACGAGGCCAACCCGGCCTACCATCGCAACACGACCGGACCCGAGATCCTGCGGGACTTCGCGGGCCGGCGGCTCGACTACTGGGTCACCGGCTACGGCACCGGCGGCACGATGACCGGCGCGGGCGAAGTCTTGAAGGCGGCGCGCCCGGACACGCGCATCGTCGCGACCGAGCCGGCCGGCGCGGCCCTGCTTGCCGGCTGCGAATGGGCGCCGCACAAGATCCAGGGCTGGACGCCGGATTTCATCCCGCAGGTGCTGAATCGCGACGTGTACGATGAACTCGTGCCGGTAAGCGACGACGACGGTATTCGCATTGCCCGCCGACTCGCCGCGGAGGAAGGCCTGTTCGTCGGCATTTCCGCCGGCGCGACCGTGGCCGCCGCGCTCGCCGTGGCGAAGGACGCGCCGGAGGGCGCGGTCCTGCTCGCGATGCTGCCGGATACCGGCGAGCGCTACCTGTCGACGCCGCTGTTCGAGGGCGTCAACGAGGGCTCGGACGACGAATGGCTCGCGTCGCTGGATCGCTGATGGCGCTCGTCGCGCGCCGAGGTGACTGATTCGGCGTGGTTTTTTCGCAGCGGCTGAGACCCAGGTCACAGCGTCCGGACGGCTGACGTGGCATCGTGTGGCCTCTTCCAGGTCCGCATCCGCGGGCGATAGCGAGGGGCGGCAGGCGCGCATGACGGCGGACGTACTGAGCATCGACAGCCACCGGAACGTCGGCAGCGTCAAGGGACTACTGAAGTCGCTGGTGCCGCGCGCGAACTGCTTCTGCTTCTACGATCTCGGCCGCAGCTGCAGCTGGAGCAGCGACGGCGCGGACGACTACGAACTCGACAATTTCATTGCGGACCTGCCGGACGAGATTCTGGAGGGCCGCGAGGAAGGTTCCGATTTCCTGCGTCGCACGCTGCCTTCGGGCCGTACCGTGCTGCTCCTGTCGGTGCGCCAGGGCGAGCAGGCGCTCGGCGTGCTGGTCGCCGTGTTCTCGCGCAACGCCGGCAAGTCCTCGTGGTTCAACCCGAGCCTGCTGAAGAACATCCTGCTGCCGGTCGTCGACGTGATTTCCGGCAACCTGCTCGCCGAGCAACGACTCGCCCGCGCCGACCAGCGCGCGGCAGCCGCCGAGAAGGAGCTCAAGCTCGTCTACCAGCTCGACGAAAAGGTCCACGGCGCTTCGCGCAGCCACTCGGGCCTGGCCCAGCTCGTCGGCCAGAGCGGCCGCTTCCTTGGCAGCGCCTACAGCGTGCTGCTGCTGCCGGCCAAGCGCATCCGCATCAGCGCGACGCACTCCAGCTGGAAAGGCGTGGATCGCAAGTCCCTGGACCGCTACCTGATCGATACGCTGATTCCGAAGCTGCGCGGCCAGCGGGACCCTGTCGTCTACGAAGTCCCGCCGACGGAGAATTCCGCAGGCCCCGCCGAAAGCGGCTACCAGGTGATGCTGTGTCCGCTGGTCGGAGCGAACGGCAACGTCGAGGGCGCGCTCGGGCAGTTCGCGCGAGTCTCGGGCGAGCCGTTCAGCGCCGGTCACATCCGTTTCATGTCGCACATCGTGCGCAAGGCGGAACACGTGATCGCCCGGTCCTTCGACCCGATGACCGGACTGATGAACCGCGCCGGCTTCGAGGCGCAGATCGGCGAGTCCCTGAAGTCGCTCGAGTCCGCCAGCGATACGCACCAGCTCGTCTACTTCGACCTCGATAACCTGCACCTGCTGAACGACACCTTCGGCCAGGCGGCCGGCGACGAGGTCATCAAGCGCTTCGCCAAGCTGCTCGAGGACGCGCTGCCGAAAAACGGCGTGGCGACCCGGCTCACGGGCGACGACTTCGTCGTCATGCTGACGCATTGCGGTGAACAGGACGCGCTGGAGTTTGCCAGCGGCCTGCGCGGCAAGAGCGACGAGCTGCGCTACCTGAGGGGCGACCGCTCGCTGCAGGTCACGGTCAGCGCCGGCGTCGCGGCCTGCGACCGGGCTAACGACGATGCTAGCGAGATCATACGTGCCGCCCGCATTGCCTGCGACGCAGCCAAGGACCACGGTCGCGACCGGGTCGAGGTCTATGACGCACGTAACCAGAGCATTATCCGGCGTTTCGACGACATGCAGCTCGTCAGCGACATCCAGCAGGCGCTGGACAACGACGCGTTCGAACTGCTCGCGCAGCCGATCGTGAGCCTGGGCGAGCAGCCCGGTCCGCCACGCTTCGAGATCCTGCTGCGCATGCACGACGCGAACGGCGAAAGAGTCGCATCGCAGGCATTCTTCTCCGCCGCGGAACGCTACCAGCTGATGCCGCAGATCGATCGCTGGGTGGTTTGCGCAACGCTGTCCTGCCTCGCCGAAGTCCGCGAGCAGCTCGCCGACAGCGGCGCGGTGTTCGCGGTCAACCTGTCCGGGCAGTCGCTCGGCGACGACGATATCCGCCGCTTCATCGAAGACGAGATCGACGCCTCCGGCATTGCGCCGGGCTCGCTCAGCTTCGAGGTCACGGAGTCGGCCGCCGTCGCCAACCACCGCAAGGCCCAGGCCTTCATCGATTCGCTGCGCGAGCGCGGCTGTCGCTTCTCGCTCGACGATTTCGGAGCGGGCCTCAGCTCCTTCGCCTACCTGAAGAGCTTCCGGGTCGATACGCTGAAGATCGACGGCAGTTTCATCCGTGACCTGACCGGCAACCGCATTTCCGAATCCATGGTCGCCGCGATCACCCAGGTCGCGCGGGTCATGGAACTCGACACCGTCGCCGAGTTCGTCGAGGACCAGGACACGATAGTCCTGCTGCGCAAGCTGGGCGTCGATTTCGCCCAGGGTCACGCGCTCGGCAGGCCCATGCCGTTCCGCGACGCACTTTCCGGTCTCGACGTCGGCGTGAGCGCCGGCTCCGGCTGATTCGACCTCTTTATCCGCTCGCCCATTCGTTAGACTGGCGGGATGTCGGACGGCATTACCGCGGAGGCTGCGGCGGCCCTCGGGCGACTGCCCGCAGTGCTGCGCGCGCCCGTCGAACTGTGGCTCGGGCAACTCGAGGAGCACGAGCCCGGTGCATTCGCGGCCCGGGACCGTGCCGCGTTGCCCGCCGATACGCTGCTGCGCCTGGTCGCGACCAGCGAGTATGCCGCCGGCTGGCTGCTGCGGGACTGGGCGTGGTTCGCGGCCGCCGCCGGTGACGGCCGTCTCGCGCGCCCGCCCGCCGCGGACTTCGCCGCGCTTGCCGGCGAGCCTGACGAGGCCGCGTTCGCCGCCGCGCTACGCCGCCTGCGCCACCGCACGCTGGTCAGCCTCTGGTGGCGCGAGCAGGCCGGCCTCGCCGACGTCGAGGACACGCTGGCCGGGCTGTCCGGGCTGGCTGACGGACTGGTCGCGGCGAGCGTCGACGCCGCCGCGCGGCGCATAGCGGACAGCCACGGCCTTATCCGCGGCCCCGACGGCGAGCCGATGCCGCTCGTGGTCGTCGCGATGGGCAAGCTCGGCGGCCGCGAGCTGAATTTCTCGTCCGACGTCGACCTCGTGTTCCTGTACCCGGGCGACGGCGAAAGCGACGGCGCCCGCCCGCTGCCGGCGCAGGAGTACTTCGGCCGTGCCGCGCGCCGCGTCGTCGCGCTGCTGGAGGAGCCGACGGCCGAGGGCTTCGCCTACCGCGTGGATACCCGGCTGCGGCCGTTCGGCGACAGCGGTCCGCCGGTCGCCAGCTTCGCCGCGCTGGAGTCCTACCTGCTGAATCACGGCCGGGGCTGGGAGCGCTACGCCTGGCTCAAGGCGCGGGTCGTCGCTCCGACGAGCGGAGAGCACGGCGCGCGCCTCGTGCGCGAGCTGATCGAGCCTTTCGTTTATCGCCGCTACCTCGACTACGGCGTATTCGAATCGCTGCGCGAGATGAAGGCGCTGATCACGGCCGAGGTCGAGCGACGCGACATGGCGGACAACGTGAAGCTCGGGCCCGGCGGCATTCGCGAGATCGAGTTTATCGTGCAGTCGCTGCAGCTCGTGCGCGGCGGCAGCGTGCGCGGCCTGCGCAGCACCTCGCTGCTGCACGCGCTGCGCCAGCTCGAGGCCAACCGCGGCATGACACGCGCGGACTGCCTGGAGCTGCGCGACGCCTACTGTTACCTGCGGCGGCTGGAAAATGCGCTGCAGGCCATGCGCGACCGACAGGTTCACGAACTGCCGGCCGCCGCCGCCGACAGGGCCCGGCTCGCGCTGGCGATGGGGCGGGCCGGCTGGGACGAACTCGCGGAGACGACGCGGACGGTTCGCGCAACGGTGAACCGACAGTTCGCAGCCGTTGCGTTTCGCGACGAGAGTGCCGGGCCCGACGGCGCACTCGAAGCAGCGGTCAGTGCCCGCTTCGAACAGGGCGGCGAAGACGCCGACTGGCGCTCATTGTTCGAACGCCACGGCTTCAGCGACGCGGAGGCGCTCGCCGCCGAACTGTCCGCGTTCCTGGCGCGGCGCGCCACGCGCCAGGCCGATGCGACCGCGCAGCGGCGACTGCAGCGACTCGTGCCGTCCATGATCGGCGCGCTGGCAAGCGACGAACATGCGCTGACCGCGCTCAGGCGGCTGCTCGGCATTCTCGGCCAGGTGCTGCGCCGCAGTGCCTACCTCGCGCTGCTGAACGAGAACCCGGCCGTGCTCGAACGGCTCGTGGCCGTCTGCGAGCAGAGTGCCTACCTGGCGGAGGAAATCGCCCGCTACCCGCTGCTGCTCGACGAGATGTTCGATCCGCGCCTGTACACGGCGGAGCTCTCCGCGACCGCGCTGCGCGACGATCTCGCGGCGCGGCTGGCGAACCTCGGTGACCCGGACAGCGAGCGGCGCGTCGAGGTGCTGGCGCAGTTCCAGCGCGCCGCGCTGTTTCGCATCGCCGCGGCCGACTTCGCCGGCGACCTGCCGGTCATGAAGGTCAGCGACCGGTTGACGGATCTCGCCGAGATCGTGCTCGACGAGGCGCTCGGGATCGCGTGGCGCGACGTCGTCACGCAGCACGGCACCCCGCGCTTCCGCGCCGCCGGCGAGTCGCGCCGCGCCGGTCTCGGCGTCATCGCCTACGGCAAGCTCGGCGGCATCGAGCTCTCCTACGGCTCCGACCTCGACCTCGTGTTCCTGCACGATTCGCGCGGCGACGCCCAGCAGACCGACGGCGAGCGGTCGCTGGAGAACGGCATGTTCTTCGTCCGGCTGGCGCGCCGCCTCACGCATTTCCTGACGACGCAGACGCCGTCCGGCGCGCTCTACGAAGTCGACACGCGACTGCGGCCGAGCGGCCGGGCCGGCCTGCTCGTGACGAGCATCGACGCGTTCGAACGCTACCAGCGCGAAAACGCGTGGACCTGGGAACACCAGGCGCTGCTGCGCGCACGCCCGGTCGCGGGCAGCGCCGGGGTCGGCCGCGCGTTCGAGCGGGTGCGCGCGGAGACGCTGATCGACGGCGTCAACCGGGAAACGCTGCGCGAGGACGTGCGCAAGATGCGCGCAAAGATGCGCGCCGAGCTTGATCGCAGCGACGCCGGCACATTCGACCTGAAGCAGGGCGAGGGCGGCATCGGCGACGTCGAATTCCTGGTGCAGTACCTGGTGCTCGCGCATGCCGCCGGGCACCCGGCGGTCATCCACTACCCGGACAACATCCGCCAGCTCGGTACGCTGGGCGCCGCCGGCTGCCTGCCGCTGGCCGACGTCCGGATGCTTCAGGACGTCTACCGGGCCTACCGCACGCGCCTGCACCGGCTGCTGCTCGACGAGCAGCCGCCGCGCGTCGCGGATGCCGAATTCCGCGACGAGCGCGCCGCGGTCGGCGCGCTGTGGCGCCGCCTGCTCGGCTGAAGCCGGCCGCTGGCCGGCCGCGGCGCCGCATTGCTATACTCGCCGGCCTCGCAGGACAGCCGACAGGACACCCGGGTGGCAGCACGAGCAGGCACGATCGACCAGGACCTCATTCCGGCCAACGCCGCGCACCGCTACGAGGTGCGTGCCGGGGATCTGCCGCTGTCCTGCCCGATGCCCGGCATGTACCTGTGGAACTCGCACCCGAAGGTCTACCTGCCGATCAGGGAAACCGGCGAGGCGAAGTGTCCGTACTGCGGTGCGGCCTACGTCCTGGTCGAGGACGACGCGGGCGCCTGAGCCCCGCTGCCCGGAGCGCATAGCCCGTGCACATCGTCACCGGCGGCGCCGGCTTCGTGGGCAGCAACCTCGTGCGGCACCTGCTCGCGGCCGGCGTGGACGAGGTCCTGGTCGTCGACGACCTGAGCGACGGTCACAAGTTCGCGAACGTCGCCGATCTCGCGATTGCGGACTACCTTGACAAGGACGATTTCCTCGAGCGTCTCGAGCGCGACGACGGACTGCTCGACGGCATCGACGCGGTACTGCACCAGGGCGCCTGCTCGACGACGACCGAGTGGGACGGGCGCTACATGATGCGCAACAACTACGACTACTCGAAGCGCGTCCTGCACCGCTGCCTCGAGCGCGGCGTGCCTTTCATCTACGCCTCGTCGGCGGCGGTCTACGGTGCCTCGGCTGCATTCTCGGAAGCGCCGGAGAACGAGCGACCGCTGAACGTCTACGGCTACTCGAAACTGCTGTTCGACCAGTACGTCCGGCGCCTCGACCTCGCTGCCGGGCAGCAGGTAGTGGGCCTGCGCTATTTCAACGTGTACGGGCCGCGCGAGCAGCACAAGGGCTCGATGGCGAGCGTCGCCTGGCATTTCGACCGGCAGCTGCGCGAGGCGGGCGAGGTGCGCCTGTTCGAGGGCTCCGGCGGCTACGGTGACGGCGAGCAGCGGCGCGACTTCGTGTACGTCGACGACGTCTGCAAGGTGAATACCTGGTTCCTGGAACACCGCGACCGCGCCGGCGTGTTCAACGTCGGCACCGGGCGCGCGCAAACCTTCAACGAGGTCGCGCAGGCAGTGATCGACTGGCACGGGCGCGGCCGGATCCGCTACATACCGTTTCCGGACCACCTCGTCGGCGCCTACCAGAGTTTCACCGAGGCCGATCTCGGCCAGCTGCGCGCGGCAGGCTGCGAGGTCCCGTTCCGCGGCGTCGCCGACGGCGTGCGCGCCTACCTGGACGCGCTGTCGTCCTGAGCGCCGGCTTGGGCGCCGCGGCAACACTGGTGGTCGGCCCGTCCTGGGTCGGCGACATGATCATGGCGCAGGCGCTGTTCAAGCTGCTGAAGTCGCGGCGGCCGGACGAGGCGATCGACCTCGTCGCGCCGGCCTGGTCGCTGCCGGTCATCGAGCGCATGCCCGAGGTGCGCGAGGGCATCGTGCTGCCGGTCGCGCACGGCGAACTCAGCCTGGGCAAGCGGCGCCGGGTCGCGCGCGACCTGCGCGGGCGCGGCTACGCCCGGGCGATCGTGCTGCCGCGCTCGCTGAAGGCGGCGCTGCTGCCGTATTTCGCACGTATACCGCGGCGCACCGGCTTCCGCGGCGAGATGCGCTACGGCCTGATCAACGACCGCCGGCCGTTCGACCCGCAACTGCTCGACCAGACCGTGAAACGTTTCGTCGCGCTCGGGCTCGAGCCGGGCGAAGCACTGCCGCCGATTCCCGAGCCGGCGCTGACGGTGTCCGCGGACAACCAGCGCCGCCTGCTCGAAGAGCTCGGACTCGTCGCGGAGCCGTCGCCGGTCGCGCTGATGCCCGGGGCCGAGTACGGCCCCGCCAAGTGCTGGCCGATCGGCTACTTCGCCGAGCTCGCGGCCCGCCTCGCGGCTGCCGGGCGGCCCGTCTGGGTCCTCGGCTCGGCGCGCGAGCACGCACAGGGCGAGGTGATCGCCGCGGGCGGCGCGGCCGTGAACCTGTGCGGACGGACCGAGCTCGCCGACGCTGTGGACCTGCTGGCGCTGTGCGGCGACGCGGTCAGCAACGATTCGGGCCTGATGCACGTGGCCGCCGCCGCCGGTTGCTACGTGACCGGCCTGTACGGCTCGACCTCGCCGTCGTTCACGCCGCCGCTGACGGCGCGCCGCCGCCTGCATTACCTGGCCCTCGACTGCAGCCCGTGCTTCGAGCGCGAGTGCCCGCTCGGGCACCTGCGCTGCCTGCGCGAGATTACGCCGGACGCCGTATTTGCCGGCATCGGCAGCGAAAAAGCAGCTAAAAACGACTGATTGTCGACTTTATGCGCGACCCGCGGAGATTGCTGCGGGGACCCGGCGGCCGGTCGCCGGGACCGGGATTCGCGAGGGGACCATCGCCGCCGATCCGTCGAGAAAAAATGCATGAATAGCGGCTAAATTCTGCAAAAAGATGCTGAACCAGCCGATCTGTATAGCGGCAGGCCGTGACCGCTGCCGCGTCGCCCGTTGCCGCATCGACATGCGCGACGTAACAGTGCGAAAAATTGCCGTTCCTGGCTTTAAAAAACGTTAAGTTCCGTGAATTCCGGCGAATTGCCTGGCTATAGCGGAGCTCGCGCCAAGCGAGGATCCTGCGCGAACGGATCGCGTCATCAGGCAGAATTCTGCGCCGATCTGCCGAAAAGTGCGTCGATCCTGGCATTAACGTCGCCCAGACGGATCAGTCCCATGGCGCGCGGATCGCGCACGCGCTGGCCCCAGCGCAGGTCCTCGACGCGCTTGCCGAGAAACTGCCGCACGGCCTCGGGGTAGGCGTTCACCGTCAGGTCGGGGCCCAGGTAGGGGCCGGTGCGCGCCGGGTTCGGGGTCGCGTCCAGCCCGATGACCGGCGTGCCGGCCGTCGTCGCCATGTGCGCCGGGCCCGAGTCGGGGCACAGCACCCCGTCCGCCGTGGCGATCAGCGCGTACAGCTGTTTCAGCGAGGTCTGCCCGACCAGGTCGACGACCTCGCTGCCGGCGAGCTTGCGTATCGTCGCGGCGTAATCCCGTTCCAGGGCGGTACCGCCACCGGTCACGACGACGCTGCAGCCGAACTTTTTCTGTGCGTGCTTCACCGCGGCCGCGTAATTCTCGGCGCTCCAGTTGCGAAAATTCCGCGCCCGCTCGCTGCTGCAGGGGCTGAGCAGCATGAGCGGTCGCCCGGTCTGGCGAAAGCCGGCGGCGAACTCCCGCTGCGCCTCGCTCACGGGTATGTCCCAGCGCGGCGGCCGCGCGGCCGCGCCGATCGCGTGCGCGAAGCTGAGCAGCGCATCCTGCACGTGCTGCCGGGGCACGGCCGGAATGCGGCGATTCGTGAACAGCCACTGGAAGTCGCGGGCGCGCGCGCGATCGTAGCCGAGTCGCAGCGGCGTGCGAATCAGCCGGTTGAGCCAGTTGGCGCGCATCGACGCGTGCATGCACAGCGCGACGTCGAAGCGACGGCGGGCGAGGCGGGCAGCGACGCTGCGGTAGGCGCGCAGGCCGGCAGACTTGTCGAAAATGATAAACTCGATGCCCGGTATATCCGCCAGCAGCGACGCTTCGGTCTTGCCGATGATCCAGGTCAGTCCGGTCTCGGGCCAGGTGTCCTGGATCGCGCGCACGGCGGCGAGCGCCTGGCAGGTATCGCCGATCGCCGATAGACGCACGACACACACGTTGTCCGGCGGCGAGCGCTGCAACATCAGGGATGGTCCAGTGGGGGACGGCACAGCGTGACCGAGACCGTCGATAAGACCGAGAACGGCGCCATCCTATACGATACCTCCGTGGTCAACCAGATTTCGGAGCGGCGCTTCACGAGCTCCGGCTGGCAGAACGCGTACCCGGTCGGCGGACGGCTGCGCTCGGGCGGGCGCGGACAGACGCTGGTCGTCAGCGACGGCCACTCGGAGTTCGTGCTCCGGCACTACCTGCGTGGCGGGCTCGTGAGCCGACTGGTCAGCGACGTGTACGTCTGGGTCAGCGAGGAGCGGACCCGCTCGTTCTCGGAGTGGCGGCTGCTGCACAAGCTGTTCCAGCTCGGCCTGCCGGTGCCGCGCCCGGTCGCGGCCCGCTACCGGCGCAGCGGCATGTTCTACACCGCGGACCTGCTGACCTCGCGCGTGCCCGGGATCGAATCGCTGTCGCAGCGCATCGCCGCCCGGCCGACCGGCGAGGCCTTCTGGTTCGAGCTGGGCCGTGGCCTGCATCGCTTCCACGCACACGGCGTCTGCCACGCGGACCTGAACGCCTACAATGTGCAGATCGGCCCCAGGGACGACCTGTGGCTCCTCGACTTCGATCGCGGCGCGATCCGCGACCCGGGCCCCTGGCAGCAGAAAAACCTGGCGCGCCTGCACCGCAGCCTGCGCAAGGTCCGCGCGCTGGACCGCGCCGTGAGCTTCAGCGAGAAGGACTGGCGCCGGTTGCTCGACGGCTACTTCCAGGCGTCGAGATCGGCGTAATAGTCGGGCAACTCGTCCGGCAGGTTCTTGTACTTGCGGTGCACCCAGTAGTACTGCTCCGGGCAGCGGCGAATCTGCCGCTCCAGGATTTCGACGTAGCGCGCCGTGTCGGCCGCCGGGTCGTCGCTCGGGAAGTCCTCGAGCGCCGGCAAGATCACCAGCTCGTAGCGGCCATCGTCCATGCGGCGCGGAAAGAACGGCAGCACGCGGGCCTTGCCGAGTCGCGCCAGCGTGCCGGTCGCGGTGTTGGTCATCGCCGGCACGCCGAAAAACGGCAGCAGTGCGGACTGCTTCAGGTTGTAGCTCTGGTCCGGCGCGTACCAGACCGGCCGGCCTTCGCGCAGGCTGCGCACCATGCTCTTGATGTCGTTCTTCTCGATCGTGCTGCGCGCGGAGCGCTCGCGGCCGGTGCGCAGGATCTCGGTCAGGAACGGGTTTCGGTGCTGCCGGTAGACCGCGTCGAAGGGCGGGCTGTGCATCGCGAGCACGCGACCGCTCATCTCCAGCGTCGTGAAATGCGCGGACAGCAGGATGACGCCGCGGCCCCCGGCCACGGCCTCGGCCAGGTGCTCGGTGCCGTGTATGTCTGTCAGCTCGAGCATCTCCCGATCGCTCGCCCAGCGCCCGATCCCGAGTTCGATCAGCGACATGCCGAGCGCCTCGAAATGACGGCGGGCGAGCGCATTGCGCGCCGCCGCGTCGAGTTCGGGGAACGCGAGCGCGAGGTTGCGGCGCGTTATTGCGCGGCGCTTGCCGGCCAGCCGGTGCAGCAGGCGCCCGAGGCCGCGGCCGCAGGCGAGACGCGCGCGCTGCGGCAGCAGGCAGACGAGCCGCAGCAGGCCGAGACCCAGCCAGGTCGGCCAGTAGCGCGGCGCGAGAAATCGCGATAGCGGCTTGCGGGCGTTGTCGTCCATGGGCTGGGAAAAAGCTCGGCGGCCTGTCGCGTCGCGAGTGTAGCGAGCGGCAGCGGCCGGCAGCAACGTCGCTGCCGCGTATTACTCGGAGTTCGTGTCCGGGTAGACGTTCTCGTCCTCGTCCTCGTCGTGAGCCAGCGTGTCACCGGTCGGCTGCTCCGCGGACGGCGCGTTGTCGGCCTCGATGCCGACGTGGAAGGCGGCGAAGCCCGGCATGACGACCTGGTTCTTGGCCATGCCGATGATCCGCCCGGAGAACGGCGAGTAGATGTTGGTGCTCGCGTTGTTCATCGGGTCCGTGATCGTGCCGAGCAGGTCGCCGCGACGCACGCTCGAGCCGAGACTGACGTCGGCCAGCAGGATGCCGCCGCGCGTCGCCCTGACCCAGGACGAGCGGTAGTAGACGGGTTCCGGGTCGCCCCACAGCCGCAGGCGCTTGACCATGCCGAGCGTGTGCAGCAGCGTCTCGATGCCCTTGACGCCGTGGCGCACCTCCGTGAGTTCCAGTTCGGACGGGCCGCCGGCCTCGAGCGTCACGGTCGGCACGCCGGCCGCCGTGGCTGCATAGCGCAGCGTGCCCTTGCCGGGCGTCGAATGCAGGATAACCGTCGAGCCGAAGCCCTGGGTCAGCGTCACGACGTCCGGGTTGCGCAGGTCGGCGCGCAGCTGCGGCAGGTTCGTGCGTTCGAAGGACCCGGTGTGCAGGTCCACGAGCGCGTCGCAGTGCAGGACGATCTCGGTAAAGAACGAGTACGCGATGCGTGACGCGGCGCTGCCGTTGGGATTGCCCGGGAAGTAGCGATTCAGGTCGCGCCGGTCGGGCAGGTAGCGCGAGCCGCGGCGGAATCCCTGCAGGTTGACGATCGGCACGCCGACGACGCTGCCGGCGAGGCGCTCCGGATTCAGGTCGTGCAGCACTCGCCGCACCATTTCGATGCCGTTCAGCTCGTCGCCGTGGACCGCGGCGGTCAGGCACAGCACGGGGCCGGGCTCGTTGCCGTGGATCACGAGCACCGGCGTGGACACCGGTACGCCCTCGAACAGCTCGGTCGCGTTCCAGGCGAGTCGGCGCGCGGTACCCGGCAACAGTTCCTCGCCGAGCAGGCGCAGGCTGCCGTCGACCTCGTCGGCCGTGGCGACCGCGTCGGCCAGCGGCACGACCGGCGTCAGCTTGTCGCTCGCGTCGACGACGGGCGCGGGCAGCTCGATTTCCTCGACCGGGCCGCCGGCATCGTCGGAAGCGGAACGCTCGTCGTCGCGCTCGGTCTCATCGACCAGCGCGAGCGTGAGCGGAGTATCGCCGGCGTCCGCTGCGGTCGGCAGCAGGAAAGCGAGCAACAGCAGGAAACAGGATGTCTGGACTTTCATCGGAGGCGGGCCGGGAGGCCGGGTGTGGCGTGCGAGTGGCGACGGTAGCGGGTTTCGACGCAGGACAAAATGCCTTATAAAAAGCGCAAATTCCGTGAACTGTGCGTCTTTCCCGCGCTATGACCCGTCTGTTCGGTCAGAATTCGCCCCGATGATAAGCTTTTTTTCCATC
>ERZ869936.318-NODE-318-length-48999-cov-7.823227_pt1 | contig 48999 bp, 43 predicted proteins | sample MGYA00520876_ERZ869936 | MGnify/ENA primary metagenome ERZ869936 (study PRJEB32218, sample SAMN09650985) | biofilter metagenome | isolation source: enrty point of leading RO module | place: Saudi Arabia: Thuwal, RO plant located on Red Sea | collected 2016-02-17 ... | reverse complement strand
TGCTGGGTCTGCGGCTGTTGTGTCCGCTTTCGTCTCGGTGGCCGCCGGCGCAGCTGCCGGGGGCTCGTCTGCCGGCGGGGTTTCCGCATCGTCCTTCGAGGCTTCGGAGGCCTCTTCGGCCGGGCTCTCATCGGTCGATGCTTTCTCCTGCGCCTCGGCCGGAGCGTCGCCGGGCCCCTCCGATTCGGGCATTGGTGGCGCTTCCTCTCCCGTTGCCGGCTTGTCCTCCGCTGCCGGCTTGTCGGGTTTCTCTTCCTGCGGCGCGTCACCCTTCGATTCCGAGCCGGCCTCCTCTGGCTTTTCATCCGGCGAGGCGGCTTCTTCCGATTCCTCGGGCTTCTTCTCGGCCGGCATGTCGGCTTCCTGCGAGTCGAAGGCCAGGAAACGTGACTTGTTTTCCTCGTAGTACTTCTCGATCTCTTCGTCGGTGACTTCCGACTCGAGCTTCTTAGCCGTGCGGTCGAGATTGGCCGTGAAGTACTGGAACGTAGCCCGCACGGGTTCCTTAAACCCTGGTTCGGGCGTTGTGGGGTCGGGATAGTCGTCCTTGTATTTCTCGTAGTAGGCCTTCAGCTCGGCTTCCTGCGGCGCGGTCACCTGTCCCAGGAAATCGGCGACGGCCAGCCCCATCACCTCCGCCTTCGCCCTCCGGTTGAGCCGTGTGTAGTACTCGAATCGTTGTGCCGGGGGAACGTCCTGCACGCTTTGGACGAAGAGCCTCGTGGACGTCATGGCCAGCATCTCGGTGCGCAAGGCGTTGAACAGCGTACGGAGACTGACTGCCGGCCGCATGCTCGCTAGCAAACCCATGATTTCGTCGCGCGACAGGACGTTGCCGGTAATTTGCCGGATCAAGTTGTTGACCGCCTGGTCGGTGACGACCACGCCCATGTTCTCAGCCCGCTTGGAGAGAACCATGGTCTCGACCGCGGCAGCTTGCGGATCTTCCTGCGAACGCCCGAGCAGGTTTTGCCGCAAGGCGAGATAGCGCTGCTGGGCAAAATTGTCCAGCCAACGAGGATCGACATTCGGCTGGTTCATCTGGGCCGCGACCGTACGGGCGGCAGCCGCGCGCAGAAAGCGGTCGACGACGTTGCGCTGCGCAAGCAGCGCTTGGAGCTGCGAGGCGGTCAGGTCGCCATATTTCGTTTCGACCACGACGGGGTTCGCGCTGCGCGAACTGCCGCCGATGTACTGCATCAAAGGCTGAAGAAAGACAAAGGCTCCGATCGCCGCGATGGCAACAAACGCCAGCATTACTTTTTGGTTGCGGCGAAAAACGCTAAAGGGACTGGCCACGGGGTGCATTCCTTTTTGCAGAGAACGGCAAGCGGCGGCGCCTGGGGCGCCGGCGGTGAATCGGGTGCATCGGAGCTACGGGAAGACTCTTTGGCAGCAGGCCTGAGCGCCTTGTCGAATTGTAGGGGGGCGGTTCGCCGCCGTGCAATGCCAAAGGGCGCCATGAGTTGCGGCGCCTATGCAGCCGAAAGTAGCAAGTGGCCCTCGTCGCAGTTAGGCGTTGCGTGCGGCGAGCGATGACCATCCAGCCGGGCGTCTCAACCTCGTAGGGCGCGGCATTGCGAACCGCTCGGCACGGCCGCAACTCACGGCGAGTCTGACGCCTGCAAGAGGCAGGCCGAACCGGCCATGTCACCACCTCGCCGAGCAAAGATGGCTTGACAACCCCCGGGGTCGACTATTAAGCAAATACCGCTTGCAGTCGATGCCGAATCGATCGGAGTGCATTGTTTTGTGACTTGTAAGCCGTTTGATAGCAGCGCTTTATCGTTTCTTATCGCTCTGCTGGCGGTGGGCGTCGCCTTGCCAAGAGCCAAGAATGGATTAAGAGATTCAGATAAGAGTTGGCCTCGTTGGCCGTCCTCGCAGAGTCCCTGATGGGGGGTGCGAGGGTACGCCACGCCAGCTTGCAGCATGAACCCGGCACGGCGGCATGGCAAAGAAATCGTCCAAGAGCGGAAAAGCCCTGGTGATTGTCGAATCACCGGCCAAGGCTCGCACGATCGGCAAGTTCCTGGGCAAGGATTTCACGGTCGAGGCCAGCATCGGCCACGTCCGTGATCTGCCGCAGGGTGCGAAGCAGATACCCGCCAAATACAAAGGCGAGGACTGGGCGCACCTGGGAGTGAACGTCCACGAGGACTTCGATCCGGTTTACATCATTCCTCCCGGCAAGACCGCTCAGGTCAAGAAGCTGCGCGACCTGCTCAAGGACGCGGGCGATCTCTATCTCGCGACCGACGAAGACCGTGAGGGCGAGGCCATCAGTTGGCACCTCAACGAGCTGCTTAAGCCCAAGGTGCCGGTTCACCGCCTCGTGTTTCACGAGATTACGAAAGAGGCCATCGACGAAGCGCTTGCCAATCCGCGGGCCATCGACGACCACCTGGTGAAGGCCCAGGAGACACGGCGAATCATCGACCGCCTTTACGGCTACGAGGTGTCGCCGCTGCTGTGGCGCAAGGTGCGTCCCAAGCTTTCGGCCGGCCGGGTGCAGAGCGTGGCCGTGCGGCTGATCGTCGAGCGCGAGCAGCAGCGCATGGCATTCGTGTCGGCGACCTACTGGGATCTGTTGGGCAACTTTGCCAAGGCAGATAAGCAATCGTTCGAGGCCGGCCTGGTCTCGGTCGACGGACGAAAAATCCCCTCGGGCCGCGATTTCGATCCGGCCACCGGCAAGCTCAAGGATCCGGCTCTGCTGTTGCTCGATGAGCAGGCCGCACAGGGATTGGTCGAGCGACTGAGGCAAACGAAGTTCCGCGTTGCAGCGCTCGACGACAAGCCGTTCACATCGAAGCCGTACGCTCCGTTTACCACCAGCACGCTGCAGCAGGAGGCCAACCGCAAGCTCGGCTTCACGGCCAGGCGGACCATGCAGGCGGCTCAGAGCCTGTATGAGAACGGCCACATTACCTACATGCGTACCGATTCGACCAATTTGGCCAAGGTTGCGGTCGAGGCCGCCCGCGACCTGGTGAAGTCGCAGTACGGAGATGACTACCTTCCGGATCAGCCTCGCAACTACCAGACCAAGGTCAAGAACGCGCAAGAGGCTCACGAAGCCATTCGGCCGGCCGGACATCCCTTTGCGCTGCCCGACCAGTTGCGCGGAACACTCAACAGCGACGAATTCAAGCTGTATGACCTAATCTGGAAGCGAACGGTGGCCAGCCAAATGGCCGATGCCCGCGGCCGCCGCATCACAATCACGGTGGAAGGCGGGGGAGCCGAGTTCCAGGTTGGCGGCAAGACGATCGACTTTGCCGGATACTTGCGGGCCTACGTCGAAGGCAGCGATGATCCGCAGGCCGATCTGGCTGAGAAGGAGACCGTGCTGCCAAACGTCACGGTGGGCGAGGAACTCGACTGCAGCAGCCTGGAAGGCAAGAGCCACACGACCCAGCCGCCGGCCCGATACAGCGAAGCATCGCTGACGCGGACGCTGGAAGAAATGGGCATCGGCCGGCCCAGCACCTACGCCTCGATTATCGATACGATCCTGGCGCGCGAATACGTCTTTAAGAAGGGCAACGCCCTGGTGCCGACCTGGGTGGCGTTCTCCGTGTCGCAACTCCTCTCGTTGCACCTGCCGTACCTGGTCGACTACCAGTTCACGGCACAAATGGAAGACGACCTGGACGCGATCAGCCGCGGCGAGTCAGGACACGTCGACTACCTACAGAAGTTCTACTACGGCAACGGCAAGCCGGGGCTCAAAAAGCTGCTGGCACACAAGGTCGAGGAAATCGACGCCCGCGACATTGGTCGCATCCTGATCGGCACTCCCGAAGGGGGCGAGCCGATCTACGTTCGCGTGGGCCGCTACGGACCGTTCCTCGAACAGGGCGAGCGGCGGGCGAGCCTGCGGGATGACATGGCCCCCGACGAGATGACCGTCGAGGCGGCGCTAGAAATGCTCAGCCATGCCGAGCAGAGCGACGAGCCGCTTGGCCACTGTCCGGAAACCGGCAAGCCGGTGTTCCTGAAAGTGGGGCGGTTCGGCCCCTACGTCCAGCGCGGCGACCCGGAAGACGAGGAAAAGCCCAAGAACGCCTCGTTGCTCAAAGGCATGACGCCGCAGGACGTCACCTTCGACGTGGCCCTCAAACTGCTGTCGCTGCCGCGCGAGTTGGGAGTGCATCCCGAGAGCGGCAACCCGGTGATGGCCTACAACGGCCGCTTTGGACCGTACGTCAAATGCGGCGACGAAACGCGCAGCCTGCCCTCGGGCACTTCGCCGATCGAGGTGACGCTCGACGAGGCGTTGGCGCTTTTGGCACAGCCCAAGGCGGCCCGGCGCGGCTTCGGAGCGAAGCGCGAACCGATCAAGGTCTTCGAAGAATCTCCCGTCACCAAGGAAAAGGTGCAGCTCTTCGACGGGCGCTACGGACCGTATTTGAACGACGGCGAGACGAACGCGTCGCTGCCCAAGGGCACCTCGCCCGACGAGTTGACGTTTGAGCAGGCGCTCGAATTGCTGGCGGCCAGGCGCGCGATGGGGCCGCCGAAGAAAAAGGCCAAGCGCAAGACGGCCAAGAAGGCTTCGGCCAAGAAAAAGACCAAGGGCTCAGGAGCATCGCAAGAAAACGGCCAAGGCGACGCCACGCCGAAGAAAGCGGCCAAGAAAAAAACTCCGTCCAAGCGAAAATCGGCGGCCAAGCGCAGCTAGCGATCGCTCGGACGGGCCGCACCTACAACTCGTCCAATTCGTCGTCGTCCTCTTCGTCGTCGCTGCCCTTGTCCGGACCCTCGGCAAGCGCGTAGGCCGTGGCGTGGCTGCGGCAGTGCGAAATGCTAATGTGCATTTCGGTGATGCCGAGTTGCTCGACGACGTCGCGTGCTCCGCCGCGCAGGGCTACCGACGGGCGTCCGCCGGGGGCGTTGCGAATCTCGATGTCGCGCCAGCTAATGCCTTTCCGCCAGCCGGTGCCGAGAGCCTTTAGCACCGCTTCCTTGGCGGCCCAGCGACCGGCAAAGTGCTGCGTGGCCGCCTTGCGGCTCTGGCAGTACTGGATCTCGTGCGGCGTGTAGACCCGCGTGATGAACAGCTCGCCGTGCCGTTCGATCATTTGCGCGATTCGGAGACACTCGACGATATCGGTGCCGATGCCAAGGATTTGAGCCATTGGGTACTTGCGGCGTCGACGCGCGACGCGCGGTCTGAATGCCTATGCTTCCTGGCGAAGCTCCAAGTCCCCGCCGGGGTACGATTGCCAGACGCGCTGCTTTCGCGTCGCAATCGCCGCGACGACGCCGGCCGCTGCAGCGGTGAACACGAAGTCGAGCGTCCACCATACGGGCCGGTCACGCAGGCGAGCCTGCAAGTGGTGGACGAACGTCGGACGAAAATCACCTTCGGCGGCCGCCGCCGCTGCCAACGGGTGACCCGCGCGGAGCTCGTCGCTGTAGAGCCGCAACCGCTGCCTATGGCCAATGTAGTCTTGCGCCGCGACGACCAGCAAGCCCAGCACGACCGCAGCAACGATCGTCGTGCCGCGACCTGGCAGCGCCGTGAACTGCCGCACGCCCGCTACCGCCGCCCCCAAGAGCGCGCCGACCAAGACGGGAAAGAGCACGACCGGGGCGATGCCTTCCTGTTGAACCTGAAACGCTACCCAAGCCAGAGCGGCCGCCGCGAGCGTGGAGCAGACGAACCACAGCAATCGACGCTCGGCTTGGTTCACGGCTGGCACGGTCCCGCCCTCGCGGTGCAGGGCTCCTAGCAAACACGGCGTGTGCGGTCGATTAGGTGGGGATCAACCCGCAGGCTCGCTTGGAGCGCAGCAGCACCTCGCCGGCTTTCTTGCGGGCCCGGGCGGCGCCGTCGGCGAGAATGGCTCGCACCTTATCGTGATCGGACTCCAACTCCAGACGGCGAGCCCGGGCCTCGGCGAAGTAGCGCTCCGCCGCGTCGGCCAGGGCCTTCTTGACTTCACCGTAGCCGAATCCGCCGCGGCGGTACATGGCGGCCATCTCCTCGCGCTCGGCCTCGGCGGCCACCAGCGAATAGAGCTGGAACAGGTGATCGCCCTCGGGCTCCTTGGGCTCATCCATCGGGCGCGAGTCGGTCGTGATCCGCATGATCTTCTTCCGCTGCGCTTTGGCATCTTCGAATAGCTCGAGCGTGTTGTTGTAGCTCTTGGACATCTTCTCACCATCGGTGCCCGGCACTTTGGCGGAGTGGTCCAGCAGCTTGGCTTTCGGCAACGTGAACGTTTGCCCGAAGTGGTGGTTGAAGCTGCCGGCCAGGTCGCGGCAAACCTCGATGTGCTGGACCTGGTCTTCGCCCACCGGCACAACATCCGAATCGTAGGCCAGGATGTCAGCGGCCATCAGCACGGGGTAGGTAAACAGTCCTGCGTCGGCCGGCAATCCTCGGGCGACCTTGTCCTTGTAGGCGTGGCAACGTTCGAGCAATCCCATGGGGGCCCCGGTCAGCAGCAGCCAGCACAACTCCGAAATCTCCGGAACGTCCGACTGCACGAACAGCGTGGCCCGCTGCGGATCGAGGCCGAGGGCCAACAGGTCGATGGCGGCGTCGAGCGTGTAGCCGGCCAAGACCTTGGGATCGCGGACGGTGGTCAGGGCGTGGAGGTTGGCAATGAAGTAGTACGATTCGTCTTCGTCCTGCAGCTCGATGTACTGCCGGATGGCGCCAAAGTAGTTGCCCCAGTGAAAACGCCCGGTGGGTTGGATACCGGAAAGAACACGCATGGCAGCTCGGATTCGATCTCAGGTTGCGGTGGACGGAGACGGAGAGCCCTTGGGCTGGCCGGCGGACTTGGCCGCGAGCGAGCCGACGATTTGCGCGACGGAGGTCGCCCCCAACTCCTCGACGGCACCGGGGAGGCGGTCGAGAATCTCCATGGTTGCCGTCGGATGGTAGAAGTTCGCCGTGCCGATCTGAACGGCGCTGGCGCCGGCCACGAAGAACTCCATGCAATCGTCCAGCGTAGCGATACCGCCGATGCCGACGACGGGGATATCGACCGCCTGCGCGACCTGGTAGACGCATCGCAGCGCGATCGGCTTGATCGCCGGGCCGCTCAATCCGCCCATTCCGTTTCCCAGCAGCGTGCGGCGGCGGCGCCAGTCGACGGCCATGCCGAGACACGTGTTGATGGCACAAACCGCATCGGCACCGCCGGCGGCGGCCGCTTGGGCGATCGCGGCGATGTGGGTCACGTTGGGAGTCAGCTTGGCCAAAATCGGCAGCCCCGTGGCGGCCCGCGTTCGCTCGACGACCTGGCGGCACAGATCCGGATCGGTGCCGAAGTCGACGCCGCCGGTGACATTTGGGCAAGAGATATTCAACTCGATGGCGGCCACGCCCGCTTGTCCCTCGAGCATGTCCGCCAGTGCCACGAAGTCGTCCAGCGTGGCGCCTGCGATGCTGACGATCACCGGCGCGCCCACGCCCGCCAGGTAGGGCAAGTGATGCTCGGCGAACGCCTTGATGCCGTCATTGTCCAGTCCGATCGAATTGAGCATGCCTGCCGCGGTCTCGACGGTGCGCCAGGGCGCGTTGCCGCGGCGGGGCGCCGGGGTCACTGTCTTGGGGACGATGCCTCCCAGTCGGCTCAGTTCGACCAGCCCGTCCATCTCGCGCGCGTATCCAAAGGTGCCCGAGGCGACCAGGATCGGGTTGGGCAGGCTCAAGCGGCCCAAGTGAACGGCAAGATCGATCGGAGGCTTTGTCACGCTGGCAACGGGGGGCAAGCGGTGTTCATGCTTTCAGCACACGGCTTTGGGTAATGTATCGCTGGCTCGTGTCCCCGGCAACGCGGCACCGATGCCGTTGCACGGTGAAGGCGAGACGCGACGGGCACGAAAAACAGCGAGCCGCCCCGACTGGGAGCGGCTCGCTGGCATAGATCCTTGGCAGTGGTGCCCGGCGATCAAATGATGCCACCGTGCGTACGATACGGAGAGAGGTGACTTGGCTGGTCCATGAACCAGATACGTTGCCAGTCCTCCAGGAACAGGCGCAGGTTCTCGGACGTGAAAATCAACTCTTGGGTTCGCGTGGTCGGATCACCGGAATAGATCGGCCAAATGCACCCGCTGGTGCAAAGCGAAAGCCCCAAGATCGCGGCCATCAACAGCCTGCGCATCACGACTCCTCCGTGTACATCGTCGCCCGCCGATCGCTCGGAGGGCACGGGACGCATCCTTGTCGCCGCTGCGCGTTTGCGCGTCGGCACTTGTGACCCGGTCGCCCGGGAATTTTCAGCAGGCGGTTTTGACCTGCCGGCGCCCGAAGGCGCTACGCATAGACGTGATCGAGATTTGATTGCATCGCCGAACCGCTGGGCCGCGATTCTGCTCGAGCGGCTAGCCGCCCGGTGAGTTATATCCTGGACTGCCAAGCGGTTCGGTCACCGGCCTGCTATCTTCGCCAGCTGGATTGCCGCCGGAATCCATGCCGCTTTGGGCGGCCCGTTCGGCAGCTTGCCGCTCCAACTCGCGGACTCGTTCTTCCATCTCCTTGCCCGGCTTGAACGTTACGACGAACTTCTCGGGCACGTATACCTTATCCCCTGTGCGGGGATTGCGGGCTTTGCGAGCTGCCCGTTTCTTGACTTCAAACACGCCGAAGTTCCTCAGCTCGATCCGGCGTTCCTCCACCAGGGTTTCCACAATCGCGTCGAACGTCTTCTGGACGATTTCTTTGGTCTTCAATTGGGTCAGGCCAATCTCGTCCGAAATGGTCTTGACGATCTCTTTCTTGGTCACGACGCAGTTCTCCTGTAAGAGAAGGGGCGCCAGGGGCGAGTGGGTGTTCCGTCGACCGGCGCTGTCATGCTCCAAGTGTAAATGGCATAAGAACTACAGTCAAGCTCAAAGGCAGTAGCGAGCCGTCTGGAGGAGCCTGTTTGCCGTCCTGTTTGCCGTTGCGCTGACCTCCCGTCATTCGCGACAAGTGTTGAACTGTTAAGACGTTACGCACTCGACTTGAGCTGCGAATCTGGATTGGTGTCGTAAGTCTTTGTTTAGCAATGGTTTGAATGTCGGACTTCTCTACTCAGCCGATCGTGGCTTGGCGCAGCCCGGTCAGGCTTGTGTGTCCGCGTGGGGTAATCATCGACGCGACAATCGACAAAGTTTAAGCAATCGTCAAAATCCATCTACATGGCTCGACGCGACCGCGGGCGATCGCGTCGCGACGGCGCAGTCCGGCATGCGCCAGCATTACATGCGAATGGCCGAAAAGATGCTCGCGCGAGGCGTGGGCGGGCCGCTAGAGCTTCACGACCGAGATCTGATGCAGCACCTGCTCGGCTGAGTGAAGCTTGCCCTTACCGCTGCCGGGACAGACCTCGCAGGTTTCCTTCCAGGCCCGCTCGCTAGCGACGTTCGACGACCAGAAAGGCCAGGTGCGGCACTGGCGCGGTCGGGCATCATACACGGTGCACTTGCGCGAGTTGGAATCGAAGAAAATGCAGTCGCCGTTGTCCAGTTCCACCAAGCTCTTGCGAATGCCGACCTTGCGGACGTAGCGCTCTTCAAACTCGGCGGTCGAGAGCTTCAGACGCCGGGCCATGTCCTCGATCTCCTTGCGGTTGACCCACACGTAGCCTGGGGCCCCCGTACAACAGTCCCCGCACCCGGTGCAGGTGAATCGAAGACCTTTAGAGAACCAGGGTTTTTCTTCCGTGGGCATAGTGAATCGCGGCGATGGTTCGCCGATCTGTCGAGGGTATAGCGCCGGCCAGGGCTGCTAGATCTGCATCTCCGATACGGCAATCTCTGCCACGGCCGTGATCGCGGCATCGATCTCCGCCTCTGTGGTGAACGCTCCCATGCTGAGTCGCACGGTGCCCCCGGTCCCGCTCGTGCCCAACGCCTGATGCATCAGGGGGGCACAGTGTAGACCCGGCCGCACCTGAATGCGATACACAGCGTCCAGCCCGAGCGCCACTTCCTGCGGATCATAGCCCGATAGCACCACGCTGACCAGGGGTACGCGGTCGCGGGCGTCTTCCGGACCCAGGATGGCGAGGCCGGGAATCTCGCGCAATCCTTCCATTAATTGCCGGCAGCGCGCCCGGCCCTCGCACTCGATCGCCGCAACGCCGCGCTTCTGCAAGAACTCGACTCCAGCGCTCAAGCCCAAGATGCCGGCAACGTTGAGATTGCCCGATTCAAACTTGGCCGGCAGCGTCTCGGGCTGGCGATCGGAATCGCTGCTGGTGCCCGTTCCGCCCTGACGCACGCTCTTCAGCCGCGGGGCTGCCTCGGGGCGAATCGCCAGCATGCCCGTGCCCAGCGGCCCCAGCAATGCCTTATGGCCCGAGGACGCGAGAAAATCGATGCCGAGCTGCTCCATGTCGATCGGCATGTGCCCCGCCGTCTGGGCGGCGTCGCAAAGCACAAGTGCCTCGGCCGCCCGTGCGAGATAGGCGATCTCCGCCACCGGCTGCATCGCACCGGTGACGTTCGAGGCATGGCTGATCGCCACCAGCCGGGTATTGGGACGCAGCGCCTTGTGCACCTCCTGCGGATCGACGACTCCGGCGGCGTCGCAGCCGACGCGCGTCACGCTGACTCCGACCGTCTCTTGCAAAGCTGCTAGCGGACGCAGCACGGAATTGTGTTCGACCACCGTCGTGACGACATGATCGCCCTCGCCAAGCAATCCGTGCAGCACCAGATTGAGCGAATCGGTGCCGTTGAGCGTGAAGATCAGATGCGACGGATCCGTAAGCCCGACGAGCTTCGCCAGCCGCCGACGTGCCTCTTCCACGCCCCGTTCGACGATCGCTGCTTCGGCGTATCCGCTACGTCCTGCCGGCGCGCCCAATACTCGCAGGTAGTGGTCGACCGCGACGTAGACTTCCTCGGGCTTGGGCCAGCTTGTGGCCGCGTTGTCGAGGTAGATGCGGGGCTGCTCGTGGGAGACATCGGACATGAATCGCCCCTGGCGCTTGGGTTATCCGCCAATCTGATACATGGCCCGTCCGGGCTTGAGAAACTTGTCGCTGTTGATGCCGTGACCGGCCTTTTTGGCCCCCACGCTCTCGCGTACCAGAAGAGCGAGTTGCTCGTCGCTCGCTCCGCCGCGCAGCAATTGCCGGGCGTCCCACTCTTCGGTGGAAAACAGGCAGTTGCGCACCTGCCCCTCGGCGGTCAGGCGAAGCCGGTTGCAGCGGTGGCAAAACGGCTGCGTGACGGGATTGATGAAACCAATCCGTCCCTCCCCCTCGGCAAACGCATAGTCGGTAGCGGGCTGGGCGGGGTCCTCCGAGACTAGCGGTACGAGCGGTCCGATTTCGGCTTCGATGATTTCACGGAGGCGGCCGCCCGTCAGGACCTGTTCGTTGTCCCAATTGCCGTCGGCATCCAAGGGCATGAACTCGATGAAGCGCATTTCAAGGCCGTGCCGCCGGGCGAACTGGCAAAGCGGCACGACCTCGGGCTCGGTGATGCCGCGCAAGGCGACCGCGTTGAGCTTGATGCTGGCGAATCCCACCTTCTGGGCGGCAAAGATGCCGGCGAGTACCTTGTCGAGGCCGTCGCGCCGCGCAATGCGGCGAAACGTCTCGGGTTCCAGGCTGTCGAGGCTGATGTTGAGCCGCGAAAGGCCGGCCTCTTTCAGGGCCGCGGCATGCTCGGCCAGCAACAACGCGTTGGTCGTCAGGGCCACTTCGCGGATGCCGGGAACCTCGGCGAGCTTTCGCACCAGCACGGGCAAGTCGTGACGCACCAGCGGTTCACCGCCGGTCAAGCGGATCTTGTCGACGCCCATGGCCGCCACAACGCGTACGAACCGCTCGATCTCTTCGAACGTGAGCAACTCGTCGCGCGGCTTAAAGCGGATGTTCTCGGCCGGCATGCAGTAGAAGCAACGGATGTTGCAGCGGTCGGTCACGCTCACGCGCAGGTTAGTATGCACGCGGCCGAACGCATCGACGAGGGGAGCAGGCATCATTCGTTTCCTCCCCACTTTGCTTCCCACGCCGGGTACTCTTGGTCCAGCAGCTTCGCGGGCGACGTGCCGTACCAGGAGTAGCCCGTGCGTCGCTCTCGGGTGACTTCGGCGAGGCGATAGACTTTCTTACCGTCGCGGTTAGCCATAAAGGGGCGATTCGTGTCGACCTCGTAGAATCGGGCCCAGATCGGCGGTGCTTCGGCATCTTCGACGGCGACCACATCGTGGCTGCTGGTGTGGAACTTGTAGCGGACGGTCTCTGCAGGCACGCGCTCGATGCGAAGCCCATCGATCTTTGACCGCTCGAGCCAGCCTACCCCGGCACGAATGGCCTGCCGCACCTCGGGGCTGGGGTCTTTGAAGCTCATCAAATAGCGCAACACGCCGGCGCTTTCGGCGCTGATCAATCCCGGCAGCTCGAAAGAGCGCCCCGTCGTGGGCTCGAGCGTCTCGCGATCGTACTGCGATGCCCAGCCGGTTCGTTGACCATCGACTTCGACTTGCAGGTCGAGCAGGCACCGGTTTCCGAGGTCGAGCGCTGCGGCCACGCGGTCCCGCCGCTCGTCGTCGAGAAAGTCAAACGGTGGAGCGCCGCCGGCGATCTTTCGCAGCGTGCGCAGTACGCCCACCATCACGTCGTCGACGATCGTGATCTGCGCCTTGTAGCCGTCCTCGACCGGATACGAATGCGGCCAGCCGCCGCTGGCGTGTTGGGCTTCGAGCATGAAGTCGATGCCGCGCACGGCGGCGTCGCGATAGCGGGTATCGCCAGTATGCGCGTAAGCCAGCGCCAGGTACTCGACCTCGGGATACGTGGCGCGGTTGTCGAACGAGGTGTCGATACGCTGGCGTCGCGACTGGATCTGCTTGCGTTCCGCGGCGGTGAGGATTCGCAGGGGATCGAAATTCGGTGGCCAGCCGCCGTTTGCCCTCTGATAAAGGAGCAGATTGTCGGCGATCTCGCGGACCTGTTCCGCCTCGTACGCGTCGTACCCGTCCGAATCCTGCCCGTTCTTCCAGTGCTTGATCCCGTCGCTGAAGGCCTTGAGCGGAATCGCTTCGGCCGCGCATACCGTTTGCGTGGCAATGGTGAGGCTGCACGCGACTGTCAGCAGTATGGATGGCGTTGCACGACTCATGGCTTTGCTTTCAGCTCGGGCGGAACTTCCAGGCCGGGATGCACCCACTGCGTCGTGCCATCGGCCCAATTCTCTTTCTTCCAAATGGGCACGACCTGTTTCAGCGTGTCGATGAGCCACTCGCCGGCCTCGAACGAGGCCCGGCGGTGCGGCGTGCTGACGGCAACCGCCACGCTGGGTTCGCCGAGTTCGAGATGCCCCACGCGATGCACGATCGCACAGCCTACCAGCGGCCAGCGGCGGCGTGCTTCGGTTTCCAACTCAGCCAACTTCCGCTCGGCCATGTCGGCGAAGCACTCGTAGTCGAGCGACTCGGTCTCGCGGCCGTCGGTCATCCGCCGGGTTGTGCCCAGGAACAGGACCACAGCTCCCGCTTCGGGCGAGGCCACTTGGCGTAGCACCGCGTCGGTGTCGATCGGCTTGGTCGTGATCTCAATCATGGCGAAGCGTGTATTTTACCCTCCGCTGACCGGTGGAATACACGCAATCTGGCATTCCGGCGAAAGGGTTCGTTCATTGTCGACGTATTCCGAGTCGACGGCAAACAGCACGTGCGGCAGAATCTCGGCCAGCGCCGGATGCTCGGCGGCCAGGTGCTCGCGCAGTTGCCCCACCGTCGCGCCCTCGGGCAGCTCGAGTTCGAGGGTGTCGCTTTGTGCCAGTTCGCGGGCGACAGCGAACAGGTGGAGCGTTACGTTCATGTCACCACCAATTCTTCGACCTGTACGCTGAGCAATTCCGCCACTTCCGGCATCAGGCCGTAGGCCAGTGCCAGCAGCTTTACCGGGTGAATCGTGGGCTTGCCGGCTCCCTGCTCCATTTGGATTTTACACGCGCTGCACTCGGTTGTGCCGGCCTGCAAGCGCGGGCTGCGCAGACTTCCGATCAAGGCGCGTCCCGCGCGAAGGCTGGCTCGGTAGTTTTCGCGCTTCAGCCCAAACGTGCCGGCCATCCCGGAGCAGCTATTCTCGGTGCGCTCGACCACGAGTCCAGGGATCAGTCTCAGAAGGTTTTCGCCGGGAGCACCCGTTTGCATTGCCCGCACGTGGCACGGCATGTGGTAGCCGAGCACGCCGTTGATGGGGTGCAAGTCGAGTTGCAGCTTGCCCGCCTGGTGCAAACGCCACAGGTAAGCGCAGGCCTCGCTTGTGTTGGCCGCCACGAGCCGGGCATCGTCGTCGTCCAGCAATTTGGGATATTCGTGCGTCAACGCCAGGGCCGCCGAGGGCTCGGTAGCCACGACGTGGTAGCCCTGCCGCACGGCCTCGGCCAGCAGCGCCACATTATGCGTCGCCAGTTCGCGGGCCGCTGCCAGCGCGCCGAGCGAGATCATGGGCATTCCCGACGATTGTTGCGCCGGGTGCACGTACACGGCCACCGCGTTGTGTTCGAGCACCGAGACGAAGGCCTCGGCCAACTGCGGATCGTGATGGTTGGCGTACGTGTCGACGAAATAGAGCACCTTGGAGACGTCGCGACGCGTGGGGCGCGTCAGCCGGCGTTTGGCGGCGACCTTCAAGAAATTGCGCCGAGCCAGACGGGGTAACTTGCGGCCTTGAGCGATCCCCAGAGTCTTTTCCATCAGCCAACGCGCCACGCCGTTGGTGATGGCCAGGTTGGCCAATCGCGGAAAGCGGCCCGCGAACGAACTCAGTCGGTCAATGCGCGACATCAGCCAGTCGGAGGACGAGAGTCCGTTGATCTGCACGTAGGAGCCTTTGCCCTCCATCATCAGTTTGGGAATATCCACCGTGGCCGGGCACTCCAGGCGGCACATGTGGCAATTCACGCACAGGTCGGTAACGTCCTTGTATTCGTCTGTCGTCAGCGTCGTCAGCGGCAGCCCCCCGGTGAGGATGCTCCGCATTAAGTTGGCCTTGGCGCGAGGAGAGCTCTCCTCGGCCGGGGCGAAGCGGAAGATGGGGCACATCCGCACGTCGTCCATTTGCGAACGGCAGGCCCCGCAGCCATTGCAGTTGCGGGCCGCCAGCGCGATCTCGTCGCTCGACCAGCTCAACTGCCAGGTCTGCGGCGCGGCCGGATCGGCTTGCTGGGGCTCGTCGTCGCTTTCGGTCTTCGGCGGAGGTGGCGGCACGGTCAGACGCCGCAGATCGTTGGTCAAAAGGTCCGGCGAGCTGCCGACAATCTTTCCCGGGTTGAGGATGTTTTGAGGATCGAACACGCGCTTGACGCGACGAAAGACGTCGGCCAGGGGACCGTATTGGCGGCGGATGAAACCGGTGCGGCTCAGGCCGTCGGCGTGTTCGCCGCTGATGGTGCCGCCCGCGTCGATCACTTCGCCGTAGAGGTCCGCTGCCAGCCGGCTCATTCGGGCCACGTCGTCGGGCTTCGACAAATCGAGCAGCGGACGCAGGTGCAACTGTCCGTGCCCGGCGTGGCCGAATAGCGAGGCCGTGACCTGGTGCTGCTTGAGCACGTTCTGCATCTGCACCAGAAAGTCGGGCAGCGCGCGCGGTGGCACGGCCATGTCTTCGATGAAAGGCAGGGGACGCGTCGAACCTTTCATGCGGTGCAGCGTGGGCACGACCTTGCGCGCCAGGCCCCAATACAGCTCCACTTCTTCGCGGTCCTGGGCCTGGATCGCATGGAAAGCCAGACGCTTCTTGCGTCGCACCCGTTCGACGACCTGAGCCAGCTTGTCGCTGACTTCCACCAACGTGTCTCCCTCCTGTTCGACCAGCAAGGCCGCTTCCGTCTCGGAGGGAATCAGCAGATCGAATTGCACCGTACTCTCGCGAGCCAGGCTCAAGTGCCGGCGATCCATCAGATCGCAGGCGCTCGGCTCGAAGGGCAAAATCTCCATCACGGCGCGGGCGGCGCTTTCCAGGCGATCGAACAACAACAGCGCCACGCCGCGATGCTTGGGCAAGGGGTGCGTCGCCAGCGTGGCCTCGGTGATCACCGCCAGCGTGCCTTCCGAACCGGACAGCAAGCCCGCCAGGTCGAGCGTGTCCTGAGAGAGAATATCGAGGTGATAACCCGAGCGATTCACCGCCGACTGAGGCTGGTGCTCGGCGATGATGTCGGCGTTGCGGCGCAGCAGGTCGGCGAGCGTCGTGACGAGATGCGCCTTAGGCGACTCGGGATCGCGATGCCCCATGAGCGGCTCGCGCCCCACGTGCAACACGTCGCCGTCTGCCAACACGATCTCGAGGGAAATCACGTTGCGCCGGGCAGAGCCGTATTTCAGCCAACGACTGCCGCCGGAGTCGACGGCGACGACGCTGCCCATGGTGGTCACATCGCTCATGGCCGGGTCGGGCCCGAACTGGCGTCCGCGGGCGCGAAGATGCTCGTTGAGTTGAGCGTGAGGGATCCCCGGCTGGACGCGCACGGTGCGGTCGTCGGTCTCGAGAACGCGGCGCATGTAGCGCGAAAAGTCGAGCATGATGCCGCGGCCGAGCGATTCGCCGGCCAGCCCGGTGCCAGCCCCACGGGGGTGGATCGCCAGGTCGTTTTCGGCCGCGTATTCGACCACCGCGACAACGTCGGTCAGATTGCGCGGCCGCACGACGGCCAGCGGCGGGATCTCGTAAATGCTGGCGTCGGTCGCGTAGAGATGCACAAAGACGTCGTCACAGCGCACATCGCCCTTGACGAGTCCCCGCAGATCGTCCTGGATTCGTTGCCGCTCTGGGTCCATAAACTATCGTGCCGCCAACGAGGCGGCGCGGCCGGTTGAGACTGCCGGAGACGCGATGCCAATGCCTGCTACTCTTGGCCGGCCATCCGGGCCGCCTGTTGCCGGTGGCGCTCGTGAGTCTCCAGGTTGAAGGGGCCGTGGTCGCCGGTGCCTTCAGTCCGCCGGTACAAAGCACCGCAGCGGTAGCACATCAGCGCATCGGGCACGATCAGGTACAGCACCACGTCGACCAGGGCGGTCGCGAACAGAATGGCGAACGTGGCCACCACTTCGGCGAAGTACCAGGTGACGCAGCTCGCCAAGATGCCCACGGCGACGATGGTGACGCCCAACCGCTGCGGAAATGCCTTTCGCACGAACAGATCGGTGCTGGGGCAGATTAGGCAACGGTTCAACTGCCCTCCGGAAAGTGCATCGGCGGGCAAAGCGACTTCGGCCTGGCACTGCGGACATGCCAACGAGTCGGCGTCCGGCGCAACGTCGGCCCGCACGGTCCGGCCACACTGGGCACAACTATAAGTGACGTTCATGGGTTAGTTCGCCGTCGCCGCGACCCTAGTGGCCGCCGACGGCGCAAGTCTGCTGTTGGAAAGGAGAATCTGTAGTTCATGATATGCCAATTGTCGCACCGGGAGAATGACCTGCCTGGCCCGCTCGGGCTGTGACTGCCGCGTTTGCAGGGCAAATCGCGGCGAGGGCGGGGGTTCCGCGGCAGGGACGACCGCTACAATGAGTCTGGTTGCGCTCAATTGCGGCGTGTCCACTCGGTTGCCGTTGCCCTCCCTCCAAGGGGCGCATTCGCCCAAACCGTGCTTACCCGGACCCGCTGGACGGGAGAACCTACAATTGCAGTGCGATGCACTCCGTCTAGCGCTTGATCCCCATGCTCAAATCCCCCCAAGACCAGCGAGACCTCGAACCGGACTTCGGCAGCCTGAGCGTCGATTTCGTCGAGAAAATGTACGCCAGCTACCTGCACGACGCGGACAGCGTGCCGGGCGACTGGGCGCGCTATTTCCGCAGCCTTGCAGACGGCCAGGCCGCCAGGGCCATGAGGTTGGGCCCCTCGTTCGAACCGACGAGCGTTTTCGGTCCCTCGCGAGACGGCCGGACAGGCTCGGAATCGCGGACGGCCCGCCTGCAGGACCGCGTCGACCAGTTGGTTCGCGCGTACCGCGTTCGCGGTCATCTGGTGGCCGCCATCGATCCGCTCGGCATGCCCCGCCCCGAAGTACCCGAGCTGGATCCGGGCTACTACGGCTTTACCGAAGCCGATCTGGATCGACCGTTCTCGACGATGACGATCCGCGGGCCCGACGTCCTCACGTTGCGGGTGATTCTGGAGCGTTTGCACGACACCTATTGCCGCTCGATCGGCGTGCAGTTCATGCACATGGACGAGCTGAGCGTGCGGCAGTGGCTGCAAGACCGGATGGAAGAAACGGAAAACCGGCTCACACTTGCGCGGGCTCAGCAACTGCGAATCCTCACGCGGTTGACCGATGCAGTGATCTTCGAGGAGTTCATTCAGAAGCGATTTACCGGCGCGAAGAGCTTCTCGCTCGAAGGGGCCGAAAGCCTGATCCCGTTGCTCGACCTGCTGATCGAAAAAGCAGGCGAGCAGGGAATACGCGAAATCGTGATGGGCATGGCCCACCGCGGCCGGCTCAACGTGCTGGCGAATATCATCGGCAAGAGTCCCCGCGACATCTTCCGCGAGTTTGCCGACCTGGATCCCAAGCTGCATTTGGGCCGCGGCGACGTGAAGTACCATTTGGGCCATTCAAGCGACTGGCTCACTGCCGCGCGGCACAAGATCCACTTGTCGCTATGCTTTAACCCCAGCCACTTGGAATTTGTCGACCCCGTGGCGATCGGTCGCACGCGGGCCAAGCAGGATCGGGCGGGCGACGGACGGCGCGAGCACACCATGGCGCTCTTGATTCACGGCGACGCTGCGTTCGCCGGCGAGGGGATCGTGCAGGAGATGTTCAATCTCAGCCAGCTCGATGCCTATCACGTGGGGGGCACGATCCACGTGGTGGTCAACAACCAGATCGGGTTTATCACCTCGCCGTCGGAGGCCCGTTCGAGCACCTACGCGACCGACGTGGCCAAGATGCTGCAGATCCCGATCTTCCACGTCAACGGCGAAGACCCCGAGGCGGTGGCCACGGTCGTGAAGCTGGCGATGGAATTCCGCCACGAGTTCCAGCGCGACGTCGTGATCGACATGTATTGCTACCGCCGCCGGGGCCACAACGAGAGCGACGAGCCGTCGTTTACGCACCCCGCGCTGTATCGAGCCATTGAGAAGCGTCCCTCGGTCCGCGACAGCTACCTGGAGCGGCTGCTCGAACTGGGCGAGATCACCCGCGACGAGGCCGACCGCATCGCCAAGGAAGAGACTCGCGTCCTGGACGAGCATCTTTCGGTGGCCAAGAGCGACGACTACGTTTCGCGGCTCGACACGCAGCCGGGCGTGTGGAAGGGATACGTCGGCGGGCGGGATCAGGACGTGCCCGAAGCCGATACGACGATGGACCAGGAGAAGTTGACTGAGTTGTTGCTGGCCCAGACGCGGCTGCCCGACGACTTTCATCCCCATCCCAAGATCGAACGCTTTCTGAAGGGCCGCCGCGAGATGGCCGGCGGCGAGCGTCCGCTGGACTGGGCCGCGGCCGAATCGCTGGCGTTTGCCAGCCTGGCGGTCGAAGGCCACCGCGTGCGGTTGAGCGGACAGGATAGCGCACGGGGCACGTTCAGCCAGCGGCACGCGGTATTGCACGATCACGAGGACGGCCATTGCTATTGCCCGCTGGCACACGTGGCCGAGGGACAAGCGCCTGTGGAGATCTACAACAGCCCCTTGTCGGAGTCGGGCGTGTTGGGATTCGAGTATGGCTATAGCCTCGACTGCCCGAGCGGGCTCGTGGCGTGGGAGGCCCAGTTCGGCGACTTCGTCAACGCGGCTCAGGTGATCATCGATCAGTTCATCGCCAGTGCCGAAACGAAGTGGAATCGCTTGAGCGGCCTGGTGCTGTTGCTGCCGCACAGCTTCGAAGGCATGGGCCCCGAGCATTCGTCGGCCCGGCTGGAGCGATTCCTGGAGCTGGCGGCCGAGTGCAACATTCAGATCATCAATCCTTCGACGCCGGCGCAGTTCTTCCACGCCCTGCGACGCCAGGTGCTGCGGCCGATCCGCAAGCCGCTGGTGGTGATGACTCCCAAGAGCCTGTTGCGGCACCCTTGGGCCGTGTCGAGCCTGGAAGACTGCGCGGCCGGCGGATGGCAGAAGGTCATCGGCGACGATGACCCCGAGCGGCCAGACGTCGAAGGCGTGCTGCTGTGTTCGGGCAAGATCTACTACGAGCTGGCTCAGGAGCGGCAGGAACGCGAGCGGCGCGACGTGGCCGTCTTGCGCATGGAGCAGCTTTACCCCCTGCCAATGCAGCCCCTGCAGGCGGCCCTATCGCGGTACAAGGAGGGAACACCCGTCTACTGGGTTCAGGAAGAGCCGGAAAACATGGGCGCGTGGCGCTTCCTGTTGGCCCGGTTTGGCGGCGAGTTGTTTGACCGCTGGCCGTTCTCGGGAATCTTTCGCCGTGGCTCACCGAGTCCGGCAACGGGGTCCGCCAGCGCCCATCGCATGGAGCAGCGCGAACTACTAATGCAGGCCTTCGGTTGTATTTAGACGAGAGAGGCAAGAGGGCTGCGCCAGCCGGCGCTTTGCCCCGCGAAAGGCTACCATGACTGTTGAACTGAAAGTTCCCGCCGTCGGCGAATCGATCACCGAGGTTCAGATCGGCAAGTGGCTCGTCGACGAAGGCGACCACGTCGAGAAGGACGACAATCTGGTCGAAGTCGAATCCGACAAGGCCACGCTGGAAATTCCCGCACCTGCCTCAGGCACCGTGGCGAAGATCCTCAAGCAAAGCGGCGATACCGTCGCCGTGGGGGACGTGATCGGCCATATTGAGCCCGGCGAGGGCGGGGCGGCGCCGGCCCGTAAGCAGCAAGCCAAAGAGCAAGCGGCAACCGAGGACGACCAGCCGCAGGAAGAACCCGAGGAGGAACCGGCGGGAGAATCCGAGGACGAAGAGGCCGCGGCCGCCGCCCACGCGCAAGCCGCCGAATCGATTCGCCAGCCCCAGGCCAAGCCGCCCCGGCGCGGGCGGACGCCCGCGCCCCGCATCATTCAGCCGCGCGGCCGCAAGTCGGAACCCCGCCGCGAAAAAGACGACCACGAGAAGAGCCCCGCCGCCGACCGGATCGGCTTGCACTTGTCCGAGGAACTCGAAGAAGACGATGGCAGCGGAAATGAGGAAGGCCTGCTGATCAGTACGGACGTTCCCCGCCCGGTGGCGAGCAACGGCCAACGACCCCGGCAGCGGCCGCGCGAGGGGCGCGAGGAAGAGATCGTGCCGATGAGCCCCATCCGCCGTCGGATTGCCCAGCGGTTGGTCGAGGCGCAGCAGACCGCCGCGCTGCTGACGACGTTCAACGAGATCGACATGTCGGCTGTGATCGAGCTGCGCAACGAGCACAAGAAACTGTTTCAGGAACGTTACGGCATTAAGCTCGGATTCATGTCGTTTTTCGTCAAGGCAGTGATCGACGCCTTGAAGCACGTGCCGCAGGTCAACGCCGAAGTGCGCGAAAGCGACATCGCCTACTTCAACTATTTCGACATCGGCATCGCCGTGGGGGGAGGCAAGGGGCTTGTCGTGCCCGTGCTGCGCGATGCCGACCGGATGAGCTTCGCCGAGATCGAACTGACGATTGCCGATCTGGCCGAGCGGGCCAGAAACAACCAACTCGAGTTGGCCGAACTGCAGGGCGGCACGTTCACGATTTCCAACGGAGGCATCTACGGGTCGATGCTATCCACGCCGATTGTGAACCCGCCGCAGAGCGGCATTCTCGGGCTGCACGCCATCCAGGATCGACCCGTGGCCCGCGAAGGCCAGGTCGTGATTCGCCCCATGATGTACGTGGCCCTGACGTACGACCACCGTATCGTCGACGGGCAGGGCGCCGTGACCTTTCTCAAGCGCATCAAGGAAGTCGTCGAGGAGCCGATGCGGATGCTGGTCGAGATCTGAACCGGCCGAGCATTCGTAGTGCCTGGCGACCAGGTTTCGGGAAGGAACGTACGGTCCGCGAACGGCGGCCGCACGTTGAACCCGGCCGAAGACTCAGCGGCAGCGTGCACCTACGAGCGCGGAAGGCGGCAACTATGGCGCCGTTGCATCCTCGGGCGGTGGACCAGTCCAGCGGGCCGTGTTGATGGCGAAATAGAGGTTCGTAAACGGCGGCGCTTTGCGGCTGGCGTACCAATAGCGGAAGCTGCCGTCGGCCATTCGCAGCACGCATCCGCTGGTGACATAGTTCGATTCCCAGGCCCGATCGGGGGAAGGGCGCAGCACGGGGTTTTGCGCATGCTTGTGCCACGTGATCCCATCGAGGCTGGCCGCAAAGCCGATGGCCGTCGTCTGCTTCACGTCGGCCTGGTAGCTGCCGTACCACATCAGATACACGCCGTCGGCCTGGAGCACGCAGGGATACACTAAGATGCCCGATTCCCAATCCTGCGTGAAGTCGAGCACCGGCTCGGCACGAACGTCCCACGCGCGGCCGTCACCGCTGGTGGCATAGCGAATCTTCCAGGGACGCGTTGCGACGTCGACGTACCAGAGTTGATAGCCGTCGTCGCTCTTGAGCACGGTGGGGCAGTACACGTGTTCGAGTTGCGGTGGCGAAGGCTTGGCCCAATGAATGCCGTCGCTGCTGGTCGACTGGTGCAGCGTGTGCAGTTCGGTCTCGCCGAATGCCGTGGCGCTGAACCACATCCGCAGTTTGGCATCTTCGCGCAGCACGCTGCCGTCGGCGTTTCGCAGCAGCCCGGGAGTCAGCACGGAACGCTTGCCGTCGGCAAACGCCAGCACCGGGTTGTGGGCATACTTCTCAAACTGCTTACCATTAAAACTCGTGGCCAGGCCCAAGCGAAAGACGCGCGTATGGCGCGTTCCGCGTGACCCGCAGTACCAAAGCTGATACGCGCCGTCTTCCAGGGCGACGGCGGGGGCGAAAATGTGCGTATCGTCAAACGTGCCCTCTTCGCCGAGTTGAACGATCGGCCCTGGAGTGTCTTTCTCCCACTGCTGCGGACCGAGCCAGCGAGCCAGTTGCGGCGGTGTTTCGGCAGCGGCAGCCGACAGCATCAAGGTCGAGAGCAGGGCGGCCGTTAGAGCGCGCGTACCCGGAGTCATTGTGGAGAGTCCTCCAAAAGGTGCGGTCGAGGGAGTGAGTACAAAGTCGGCGACGACGCTGCTATTTCTTGGTCAGCTCGGCCGCCGGCACCAACTTGACGTCAAAATCCTTGAATCGCACCTCGGTGGGACCGCCCGAGTGCAGTTGCAGCGCCAAAATGCCCCGCTTGGCGCCCACGGGATCGACCAGGTCGACGCATAGCTCGCCGTTGATCCAGGTCTGGATCTTGTCGCCCACGGCCAGGATTTCGTAGGTGTTCCAGCCGGGCTGCACGTGCGACTCGCCGCTCTTGTCCCATAGCAGGGCTCGGCCGTGTTCTTCGTACAGCTTGCCCCACCAGCCGGCGCCGATGTCGGCCTGGTAGCCCTTGACCAGTCCATCGGGCAGCACTTCGCTGCGGAACTGGATGCCGCTGTTGCCGCGGTTGTCGACCAGTTGCACCTGGCAACGGAGACGGAAGTCGCCCAGCACCAGGTCGCTCTTGAGAAACTCGTTTTGCTTCAGTCCCGAGGTGCGGCCGACAATTTGGCCGTCTTCGACGCTCCATAGCGACTCGTTTCCGCTCCAGCCCGAAAGGTCCTGGCCGTTGAAGAGCGTCTTAACGTTGTCGGCCGTGGCCAGCATCGGCACCTGGGCCGGCGAGGCCAGGTAGGCAATCAGCGAACGCACCTCGACGTGGGATAATTGCTTCAGCAGGTCGTCGGGCATCATCGAGAGCTTGCTGGGCTGCATCTCGTCGATCTCATCGCGCGGCAAGACCACCAGCTCGTTGGCGGTTTGCACGGTCAGCGCGTCGTCGTCCTGCGACTTCACCAGCCCCGTGATCACGCGGCCATCGGCGGTGACGATGACGTGGGGTTGGTACTCCTTGGCCAGCACCGCCGATGGATCGAGGATGTTGGACAGAATGTACTCGAGGTTCGCGCGGTTCGAGCCGGTCAACTCGGGGCCGATCTTGCCACCGGCGCCGAACAGCGTATGGCATTGGGCGCACGTCTTGGCAAAGACGGCCCGGCCGAGCGAGACGTCGCGGCGCGGATCCTTTTTCCCGGCAAGCTTCGTGTACTCGGCGATCAATTTCGCTTTTTCCGCCGTCGATTCACGTACCGTGCCCCAATACTTGGCAATCCGCTCGTCGAGCGCTTTGTTCTTGTGGTTGCGCAACTGGCGAATCACGTCGGCGGACAAGTCACCAGGCGCGACCTTCTCGTCGCCCACGGCATCCAACAGCGCGGTGGCATAGGCAACGCGCGAGGCCAGCGTGTTGAGCGCGTCGCGCTTGTCGCTCAGGTCCATCTCGGGGTAGGCCTCGAGAATGACGCCGGGCGTGCGGTCGTGGTCGTAAGCCGCCAGGCCGCGCAGCACGGAGCCCCGCAGCACGCGCTCGTCAATCAGCGCGTGCAGCGTTTCTGGCAGTTCGGGATCGCGCGCCGCCAGCAGGGCATCAAGCGCACCGTTCCGCTCGGCCAGCGGTTTGTCGCGGTTTACCAGAACGTCGCGTAGCTTGGCGAGTGCCGCCGGGTCGCCGAACTTTAGCGCCAGGGCCGTGGCCTGCGCGTTGACGTCGTCGTTCGTGCTGCCCACCAGTGACGCGGACACGTCTTTCCAGCTCTTGGGCATCGGCACGTGGCGGCGACCTTTGAGCCCTTCGGCGATGGCGCTCAGGTAGCGAAGCTGCAAATCGGGCTTCTTGGCAGTGCGGAGCGCGGCCACGACCGCTTCTAGTGCCTCGGGCGTGCCGATCTTGGCCACGCGGCGAGCCATGTATGCTTGCACCAGCGGAAATCTGCCGTCGGCGGCGAGCTTCAACGCCCGAGCTGCGTCGACCTCGGCGAGCGGTTCGGCAGCGTACCAGTGCATTAATGGCAGATTGTGGTCGCCGTTGTCCTCGCTGCGCGCGAGCAGACCCGGCAGTAGGTTCCATCGTTGTTCCAGCGGCAACCGTTGCGCGGCCGAGCTGAGATACAGCCGCACGACGGGTGAGGGATCGCGCTTGCTCATCTCCACGAGCCGCTCCAGCACGGCAGGTGACCACGCACCACCCTCGCCGAGCAACTGAATCGTCCAAGCGCGGACGTGCGGATAGTCGTTTTCGAGCAGCGCGAGGCCCAGCTTCTCGTCGAGACCGCCGGTGACGTGCAGCGCCCAAACGGCCCGCAGCCGGCGGGTTTCTAGCGCATGGGACTGGGCCATCTCGGCCAGCTTGGCATGCACGGCCGGGTTTGGGCCGCGCTCCTGCAGAATGCGACGGGCATGACGCACGTACCAATCGTTCTGGTGGAGCTGCAGGTCGACCAGTTCGTCGTCGGAGAGCTTTTTCAAGTCCGGCGATGCAGACGGCTGCTTGTCCCCCGACGTGTACGACACCTTGAAGATCCGCCCGTTGGAGCGGTCGTGGATATCGGTGTCACGATGGTGGCAGGCATTCTTGTCGTACCAGTCGATCATCCACATCTGGCCGTCGGGCCCGTATTGCAGGTTAATGATCTGCGACCAGCGATCGCGGGCCATGCAGAAGTCGGGCGCCCGGTCGCCCGAGTAGCCCGAGCCCTTGGGCAGCAGCAGATCCTCGTTGAGGCGTTGGCCATGGATGTTGTTCATGAAGATTTGGTTCCGGTACCTCGCCGGCCAGGTGCCGCCGAGATAGACCATCGCGCCGGCATGCGCGTGCCCGCCGCCGGCGGCGTCGGAGCGGTTGTTGCCCGAGTGGGGCGTGTTGCCGATCCAGTGGCGATGCACAGCGATGGTCTTGATGTCGTCGTAGGTGTGGCGGTTGAAGTGCACGCCGGCCTGACGCTGGTAACGGCCGCCTTGAATGATGTGATACAGGTGCGGAATCACGCAGGCCGTGCAAAAGGCCTGGCCGTAGTCGTTGAAGTCGACCCCCCAGGGATTGCTCGTGCCGTGGGCGAACACTTCGAACTCGTGCCGCGTGGGGTGGTAGCGCCAGATGCCCGCGTTGATCCGCGTGCGGTCGTCCTCGGGTGTGCCGGGCTTGCCCACGAGAGAATGGGTGAACACGCCGTGACAGCCGTATAGCCAGCCGTCGGGTCCCCAGATAAAGGCGTTCAGCGTTTCGTGCGTGTCGTGGTAGCCCCAGCCGTCGAGCAGCACCTGCGGCTCGCCATCGGGCACGTCGTCACCGTCGCGATCGGGCACGAACAGCAAGTGCGGTGCCGCGCCGATCCACACGCCACCGAAACCCACTTCCAGACCGCTGACCAGGTTCAGGTTTTCGAGAAACACCTTGCGCTTCTCGAGTCGCCCGTCGCCGTCGGCATCCTCGAAGATCAGGATGCGGTCCTTGCCTTCGCCTTCGGGGGCGCGAATGGGATACGTGTATGCCTCGGCCACCCACAAGCGGCCGCGGTCGTCGATGGCCATCGCGATCGGCTGCATCACGTCGGGCTCGCCCGCACCGAGTGTCACCTCGAAGCCCGGGGGCACCTCCATGGCTTCGGCCGCTTCCTGGGGAGAAAGGCCGGCAAAGGGATACTCGTCGTCCGGAGGCACGCCGGGCGACGTCGGCAGGTCGGGCTTCTTGGCGTGAACCTTAAAGTCGTCGAAGTTGATGTGGCCCCAGCCACCGCTGGAAGCGTCGACCAGGCGAATGAACACGTCGCGGCCGATGTGCGGGCGCAGGTCGACGGCCACGGGCTTGAGCGTTTCGGTGTTGTCGCCCGAGCTCTTGAAGATCACCTTGTTCGTATCGACGCGCACCAACTCGACGCGGGTATTGTTGTTCGAACCGCCGGCAACGCGGAAGCTGGCCCAGGGGTGCGTCACGCGAAAGGGAGCCGAAGTAAGCGTGCCTTGGGGAGCATCGCTCAGTGCGACTTCAAAGCCGCCCACCCAAAACTGCCCGGCGTGCTCGCTCTTCATGCCCCGTCCGCGCGCGGTGACCGTGTCGCCGCGAACCGGTTGTTTGGCGAAAGCGTCGCCCTCGGCCACCCAGTGCTCGAGCGTGCCTTTCTCAAAGTCGAGGTTCAGCGGCTGGCCGTCGCGCCCCAGAGGGAGCTGCCCCGCCGGAGTCGCCTCGGCGGCGACCGCGCCGGTCGTGGAGAGGGCGGCGAGCAGGCACAAACAACCCAAAGAAACCGAGCGGGACATGGGATTCTTCCTGGTTCGAGGAGAGGCCCTACCTGGCGGTACGCTAAACCACTACCTTAGCAGACGGCCGAGCGGTTTTGGAGTCTCCGGACGCCCTTCGGCCATCCGCGGAAAACGTGAGAGCTGATCCATGTTCGCTTGGCGAATCACACCTTCCCTGCTCGCGCTTTGCGTCCTGTTGTCGTGCATCGTCGTGGGATGTGCTCCGACGGCAAACGAGCCGAACCTCGCGGAAGTGACGCACGATCGGCGAGGGGACCGCCAGTCCGTCATCGCCACATTCTCGATCGTGGCGGTCGATCCCGAGTCGGGCGTTTGCGGCGCGGCCGTGGCCAGCAAGTATCCGGCCGTGGGCGAAGTGGTACCGTACGTGCGCGGCGGCGTGGGGGCGTTTTGCACGCAGCATTACCACAACCCCGACTTCGGCCCCCGTACGCTCGAGATGCTGGCCGAGGGAAAGCCGCCGTCGGAGATTCTGTTCGAGCTGACGCGCGACGATCCGCGGGCCGACACGCGCCAGTTGGCCATCATCGATCACCGCGGCCGCACGGCGCAGCTCAATCCAATCGCGGCACCCGAGCGCAGCCTGTGGTGGGGCGGGATGAGCGGACGGTTCTATGCCTGCCAAGGCAACACGCTCGTAGGGCGCGACGTCGTCACCGCCATGGCAGCCGCCTACGAAACGACCGAAGGCACGCTCGCAGATCGATTGATGGCGGCGCTCGTAGCCGGCGACCGCAAAGGCGGCGACCATCGCGGGCGCCTGGCCGCAGGCATCGTGGTCGACAAGCCGGAGGTGGACGGCGACTGGCTCAACCTCCAAGTCGACAAGAGCGACGACGCGGTGCGCGATCTGGCAAACAAGTACGTCGAACTCGAGCACGAGGCCAAGGGCGAATGGGAGAACGACCAGCCGCCTTGGCAGGAGATGCCCGTGGAACGCGAAACCGTGCCAGCGGAGAACTAGCCGTGTCTGTCGAGCAAAGCTGGCATCGGTTTTCAACCGAGCGCTACCGGCCTATGATCAACGGTTCGAGGCAGCGATGAACTTCGCCTGGCTGGCGTGTGTCTGTCTCGCCAACGAGATCGCCAACTGCTTTATCCAGCTTTCCCGATGCTACGCCGCCTCGCCGATTCACGCTTCGTCACTCGTGCCCAGTCGCAACATCCGCGGCAGGGCGTGATCTATGGCGTGCTGTCGTACGGGCTGTGGGGCCTGGTGCCGCTATATTTCAAGACCGTTTCGGCCGTGGCGCCGCGCGAGGTGGTGGCCCAGCGCATCGTCTGGTCGTTTGTGCTGCTGGCCGGCATCATCACGCTCGTAGGGCGATGGCGCGAAATAGGTCCGGCCTTGCGGTCGCGGCCGATCATGGCGGCGCTGGGCACCAGCACGCTGCTGCTGGCATTCAACTGGTTCGTCTACATCTACGCCGTGTCGACCAACCAGGTGGTCGAGGCCAGCATGGGGTACTTCCTCAACCCGCTGGTCAACGTCGTGCTGGGCGTGCTGATCTTGAAAGAGCATCTGCGGCGCTGGCAGATGGCCAGTGTGGCTTTGGCCTGCGTGGGCGTGGCCGTGTTGGGCGTGCCCTGGATCGCCGTGTCGCTGGCACTGTCGTTCGCTTTCTACGGCCTGCTGCGAAAGCAGGTGGCCGTCGACGGATTGCTCGGGCTGTTTGTCGAGACGCTGCTGCTGGTGCCTTTTGCTTTCGGGTTCGTGCTCTATTTGCAGGCCGTCGATATCTCGGCGTTTCGGTTCAGCGACCCGGCGATGTGTGCCAAGCTGATGGCCAGCGGGCTGGTGACGTGCGTGCCGCTGCTGTTGTTCGCTGCGGCGGCCCGGCGGTTGCGGTTCGCGACGCTGGGGTTTCTGCAGTACCTGGCACCCACGATCCAGTTTCTGCTGGCCGTGTTCTTGTTCGGCGAACCGCTGTCCACGGCGAAGGTCGTTTCGCTGTCGCTGATCTGGACGGCCGTGGCCATCTATTCGCTCGACTCGTTGCGGATGCTGCGCCAGACGCCTACCCCGGCAGAAGAGGAATTACTGGAGCCGGCGCCGGCCGATGTTTAAGGCTATTCCGGGTGAAGCCACCGGAAGCAGTGCGGTTGGGGTCTGGGAAAGGTAGTCTCACGCGAATGGGACTGCGACCTGCAGGGAGGTGTCCGCACCATGCGACTGCGCAAGCTACCGTTTTTGACCGCTGCCTGGCGCCACCTGGTAGTGCTGAATTTCGACATTGAACACAGCGCGCTTGCCTCCTATGTGCCGAAAGGAACGGAGTTGGATCAGTGGCAGGGGCGGACGCTCGTGAGCCTGGTGGGTTTTCAGTTTCAAGACCTGCGCGTGTGCGGTTTGCCTATTCTGTTTCATCGGAACTTCGAGGAAGTCAACCTGCGGTTCTACGTGCGTCGTAAAGCCGCTGGAGGCTGGCGGCGCGGCGTCGTGTTCATCCGCGAAATGGCGCCTCGGCCGTTAGTGAATTGGGCCGCGCGCACCCTCTACGGCGAGAACTACCTCACGGTGCCCATGTCGCACCACGTCGAGAGTCCCAACGGCGATCCGCGGGCGCGGCATGCGTTGGCATACGGCTGGCGTTTCGACCGGACCGACTACAGCATCGCGCTTACGGCCGGAGGAGTGGCGGCCACCGCGGCACCTGGAACGCTCGAGGAGTTCGTCATCGAGCACTACTGGGGTTACTCCGGCGGCGGCGACCGGCCGACGATCGAGTACCGCGTCGACCATCCCCGCTGGAAGCTCTGGCCGGCGCACCAGGCTCGCTTCGAAGGCGATCCCGCCAAGTTGTACGGCGAGCGCTTCGCCGAGGCGCTGGGCAACCCGCCCTCCTCGGCCTTCTATGCCGATGGTTCGCCGGTGACGGTCTACTGGGGGGCGCGTGTGACGGACGACCGGCGATGACGCACGGTAGGGTCGATGAGGCCCCGTTCTTTTGGCCGGCGGCGCGGACCCTTTCGTCCTCCCCCCAAGTCGGTATACTGAAAGCACTTCGTCCGCGTAGCTCAATTGGATAGAGCGTCGGCCTCCGAAGCCGAAGGTTACTGGTTCGAGTCCAGTCGCGGATACTCGTCGACGAGGCCGGGCGCAGCGGCGATCCGAGCGACAGGCGGTCGCACTGCGCCGCGGGAATTCTAGCTGCGGAGGCACCGCGTGGACTCGAAGGTCTTGGCCGATGTGCTGGCAAAGCTCCGCTTCTCCGAGTCGCTGCCCGATGAAGTGCTCCAGCGCGTGGCCGCTGCTTCCAAACTCGAAGGCTATGCCGCCGGTTCGGTCCTGTTCCGCGAGGGAATGCAGAACGACGTGTTGATGGTGGTCGCCGTCGGACGCGTGGCCCTCGACATGCACGTGCCCGGGCGGGGCGAGGTGCGGATCCTGTCGTTAGGCCCGGGCGACATGGTTGCCTGGTCGGCCTTGTTGGGCGGCGGGCGCATGACCACATCGGCCGTGGCCTTGGACGATACGCAGGTCGTGGCCATTTCGGCCGCCGATGCTCAGGCGCTATGCGAAACGGACCCCACCTTCGGCTATCACCTGATGCGGCAGGTAGCGATGGCACTGGCCCATCGGCTGGTGGCCACGCGGCTGCAATTGCTCGACCTTTTTGCCGACACGCCGCCGGCGATTCCGCAGGGTCCCGACTGACAGCACGGTAGGGAGTTACTCGATGACGGCAGCCGCCAAGCGGCCCCAACGCGATGGCCCCACCCTGTGGCTTGCTCGGGCCGACTTGCAGACGCTCGTGGACGTTCTCTGGCAAGAGGGATACCGCGTGATTGGCCCCACGGTAGCCCAGGCCGCGATCGTCTACGACGAGATCCGCTCGGTCGACGACCTGCCCCGCGGCTGGACCGACGAGCAATCCGGCGGCTCGTATCGGCTCAAGCGCCGCGACGACGAGGCTTACTTCGGCTACGTCGTCGGTCCGCATTCCTGGAAGCAATACCTGTTTCCGCCCCGGGCCACCGTGGCCGTGGCCGATCGCCGTGCCGATGGTTGGCACATGAGCGGCGTCGAACGCGACGAGCCGGCGTTTGCTTTTCTCGGCGCACGCGCGTGTGAGCTGGCGGCATTGGCCGTGCAGGACCGCACGTTTCTTGGCGACGACTATGTCGATCCGATCTACCGCGCGCGGCGCGAGCGGGCGTTCATCGTCGCGGTGAATTGCACGCAGGCGGCCAGCACCTGCTTTTGTACGTCGATGGATACGGGCCCGCGCTGCACCGGAGGGTTCGATCTGGCGATGACGGAACTGCCCGACGGTTTCACGCTCGAGGTCGGCAGCGAGCGAGGTGCGCGAATCGCCGCCCAATTGCCAAATACTGCGGCCGCGAAAGATACGCTCGCGCGGGCTGACTCAGCGCGGCAGCAGGCCGTCGAACAGATCAGCAAGCATCTCGACACGACCGACATCCGCGACTTGTTGCTGAACAACCTGGAACACGAGCGCTGGAACGAAGTCGCCACGCGGTGCTTGTCGTGCACCAACTGCACCATGGTCTGCCCGACCTGTTTCTGCAACTCGGTGAAAGATGTTGCTGACTTGCAGGGCGATCACGTCGAACGCGTCCGCGAGTGGGACACGTGTTTCAACTGGGACTTCAGCTACATGAACGGCGCGGTCGTGCGCGACCAGATTCGCTCGCGCTATCGCCAATGGCTCACCCACAAACTGGCTTCGTGGATCGACCAGTTCGACGTCTCAGGCTGCGTGGGCTGCGGGCGTTGCATCACGTGGTGTCCGGTGGGCATCGACTTGACCGAGGAAGTGGCTGCCATCCGGGAGACCGCACCATGAGCACTGGCGCCGCGGTGGCCAATCCGTGGCTGGCCGCGCCCATCGAGATTGCCGGCGTGACGCCCGAATTGGCCGGCGTAGCGACGTACCACATGCGGTTTCGCGACGCGAAGCGTCACGCGCAGTTCCGCTTTCGGCCGGGCCAGTTCAACATGCTGTATCTGCCGGGAGTGGGCGAGATTGCCATCAGCCTCAGCGGTGCCGGAGGGCTGGGAGGGACCTGGGATCACACGATTCGCGTGGCCGGCAACGTCACCCGGGCCCTGGCCGACCTTGGGCCGGGCGGCTCGTTGGGGCTGCGCGGTCCGTATGGCTCGTGGTGGCCGGTCGAAGAGACCGCCGGCGCCGACCTGGTCGTCGTGGCCGGCGGCATCGGCCTGGCGCCGCTACGGCCCGTGCTGGATGCCTGGTTGGCCGCGCCGAAACGATTGGGCCGCTGCACGTTGCTCTATGGCGGGCGCACCCCCGATACGCTGCTGTACGCCAAACAGCACGCGCGATGGGCTGACGCCGGCGTCGACGTGCAGACGACGGTCGATCGTGCCGACGTCGGCTGGACGGGCAACGTCGGGGTGGTTCCGCTGTTGCTCGATCGCATCCGCCCGCTTGTGCCCAAGAATACCGTGCTGCTGGTTTGCGGTCCCGAGGTGATGATGCGCTACGCGGTGCTCAGCGGTCTGGCCCGCGGGCTCGCCAAGGAACAGATTTGGGTATCGCTCGAGCGCAACATGCAGTGCGCCGTGGGACTTTGCGGCCACTGCCAACTCGGGCCGGCGTTCGTCTGCAAGGACGGGCCCATTTTCCGCTACGACAAGATCGAACCCTATTTCGACGTCGAGGGGCTCTAGATGCACAAGCCACGCCTGGCCGTCTTCAAGTTTGCCTCGTGCGACGGCTGCCAACTCTCCTTGCTTTCACTGGAGGACGAGCTGGTGGCGCTGGCGGCAAGAGTGGACATCGCGTTTTTCTTGGAAGCCAGCAGCCGCGTCGAGCCCGGTCCCTACGACGTCGCCCTGGTCGAAGGCTCGATCACGACGCCCGACGACGTGCAGCGCATTCGCCAGGTCCGCCGCGACAGCAAGTTCCTGATCACGATCGGCGCCTGCGCCACGGCCGGCGGTATCCAGGCCTTGCGAAACTGGGCCGACTCCGAAGAGTTCATGCGGGCCGTCTACGCTGAACCGTCCTACATCGCCACGCTCGACCGAAGCACTGCGATTGCCGAGCACGTACCGGTCGACTTCGAGCTGCGTGGCTGTCCGATTAACAAGGAGCAATTGCTCGAAGTTCTAGTGGCCTTCCTGGCCGGGCGGCGGCCGCGGACGCCGGTGCACAGCGTGTGCCTGGAGTGCAAGCGGCGCGGCACCGTGTGCATTGCGGTGGCCCAGGGCGCCGCATGCCTGGGGCCGGTCACGCAGGCCGGCTGCGGGGCGATCTGCCCAAGCTACGATCGGGCCTGCTACGGGTGCTATGGTCCGTCTCACCAACCGAACGTCGATAGCCTTGCCGCCCAGTACGAAGCCACCGGCGTCCCCCGCGAGGCCCTGGTGGCTGGTTTGCGCGGAAGCTTCAACGGGTATGCCCGTGAGTTTCGCCAGGCGAGCGACCGTCTGGCATCCGGCGGCGGGGCGGAGGAGTCTTCGTCATGAGCGAGACTCCCCGCACGATCCGCGTTGAGGCGCTGGCTCGCGTCGAAGGCGAGGGAGCGTTGAATCTGCGCGTGCGCGACGGAAAGATCGAGGCGGTGGAACTGAATATCTACGAACCGCCGCGGCTCTTCGAGGCCTTGCTGCGCGGCCGGGCATTGGAGGAGGTGCCCGACATCACCGCGCGCATCTGTGGCATTTGTCCGGTGGCCTACCAGATGAGTTCGGTTCATGCGCTCGAAAGAGCGCTGGGCGTGACGGTCTCGCCGGAGCTACGGCAGCTACGCCGACTGCTGTACTGCGGTGAATGGATCGAGAGCCATGCCTTGCACGTCCATCTGCTGCACGTGCCCGATTTTCTCGGCTACGACAGCGGGCTCGCGATGGCGGCCGACTTTCCCGACGAGGTGCAGCGCGGTCTGCGACTCAAGAAGCACGGGAGCCAATTGCTTGATGTGCTTGGCGGCAGAGCCGTCCATCCGATCAACGTTGCCGTGGGCGGATTCTATCGCGTGCCGCGCGCGAGCGAACTGGCAGCGCTCGTGCCGGATTTCGAATGGGGACTGCAGGCCGCCATCAACGTCACGCGTTGGGTCTCGGATTTCGATTTCCCGACTTTCGAGCGCCCCTACGACTTCGTGGCGCTCTCGCACCCCGACGAGTATGCGATGTGCGAAGGGAACATTTGCACCAGCGACGGACTCGCCATCGATGCGGCACAGTTCGCGGAGCATTTTCGGGAGCAGCAGGTTCCCCACTCCACCGCTTTGCAGGCAGTGCGAATCGAAACCGGCGCGACCTACCTCGTCGGGCCGCTGGCCCGCGTCCAACTCAATCGCCGACAGCTAATGTCGGAAGCGCGTCAACTCGCCGACGACCTGTTGGAACGGTCGTGTGCCAACCCTTTCAAGAGCATCGTTGCCCGCGGCATCGAAATCGTGCACGCCTACGAAGAGGCGTTGTCGATCCTGCGCGGTTCACCTGCTTGTGGTCAATCGCGTATGCCGTACGACTATCGCGAGGGCGACGGAGCCGCGGCCACCGAAGCCCCGCGCGGGCTGCTGTACCACCGCTACCGCGTCGACGCCGAGGGACGCGTAGCGGCGGCCGACATTGTGCCGCCCACGTCGCAGAACCAAGGGCAGATCGAAGACGACCTGCGGCACTTCCTGCCGGCAGTGATCGATGCTTCGGATGACGAGATCGCGGACGCCGCCGAACGCCTGGTTCGGTCGTACGATCCCTGCATCAGTTGCGCCACGCACTTCCTGCGCGTGAAGGTCGAACGGCAATGAGACCGTCGCAGACACTGGTAGTCGGTATCGGCAGCTCGCACGGCGACGATCGGGTGGGTTGGGAGATCGCCGACGCCGTGCTCGAGCGCGTCGACGGGCGGGCCGAAGTACGGAGGGCCCGCAAGCCGGCCGACCTGCTCGACTGGCTGGAAGGCATCGCGTCGCTCGAGGTCTGCGACGCCGTCGCGGGCGAGATCGGCCCGGGTTGCGTACGGTCGTGGGTCTGGCCGGCGGCCGAGATCGCTGGGGTGCCGTTTGCCGGCAGTCACGACCTGTCGCTTGTTGCCACGCTGGCACTGGCCGAACAACTCGGCCGATTGCCGGCACACGTGCGGATCTGGGGAGTCGGTGTGCACCGCGTGCAGGCATGGAGTCCGATGTCGCCGGCGGTTGCCGCGGCCGTCGATCGGGCCGTCGAGCAGATCTGCGCCGCGCTGGATGTTGCGCGAGCGCCGCAACCGTGATGCCCGCAAGCTAGTGCAACACGGCATCGAGCCAGTCGTTGACGAGCTGCGCGGGCCAGAGCCAGAGAATCAGGATTCCGCCCGCGATCGATGCGCCGAATACAAGCCCCGTGCGCAATGCCAGCCTGCGGTTGCCGAGCACCGCGGCGATGCCGCCCTTAAACAACAGGTTCACCAGTGCCGCCGTGAGGATCATCCGCCAGCCGATGTCGGCGGCCAGCGAATCCTCTGCCACGAGTCGGCCGGTAGAGAGCGTGATCGCGTCGAGGTCCGTAAGCCCTGAGACGGCCGCCACCGAGTAGAGCGCCGACGCATCGGCGTAGTGCTGCGTGACAGCGACCGCCAGTTTGACGACCGCCTACATGGCCCCGAACGCCAGGGCCGTCTTCAGTTCCGCCGGATTCTTCGGAGCCTGCACTTCGACATTTTCGTAGTTGCCCATCCAGTAGACGGTCAATGCCACGAGGATCGTCACGGCGAACATGACCATCAGCGGGGGCCCAACGTACTGAAAGTCTGGCGCGGCCACGACCGCCACCTCGACGAGCACGCGCCCGATGGCCACCGCCGATGCGATCGCGATCACCAGCGTGGCCTGGCTGACGGCCTGCGGCCCCTGCCGAGCCCGGCGGGCGAAGCTGACCGTGGTCGCGGTACTGGAGACGAGCCCGCCGAGCAGCCCACCCAGCACCGTCCCGGAGGTCGTGCCGACGAACTTGTAGATCACGTAGCCGGCGATGTTCAGCCCCACGATCAACACCACCATCAGCCAGATTTCGTGCGGGTTCAGCGCGTCGAACGGGCCGTAGTTCTCGTTGGGCAACACGGGCAGGATGACCAGCGCCAGCACGATAAACTGCATGATGACGCGGATGTCCGTGGCGCCCATGCCGCTCACGAACGCGTGCATGGGCCGTTTGAGTTGCAGCAGCACGGCCACGATGCCGCCCACCAACACGGCTACTCCGGCGTGGCCGAGCACGAGGTAGGCGCCGACGCCGTACATCACCAGAGCTGCGACCTCGGTCGTGAGCCCGGGCTCGCTGAGCCCGCGTCCGATCTTGGCCAAGTTCGCGACAAACAAGAGCACGGCCACGCCCACCGCGCCCGCGGCGACAGGCCACCCGCCGTAGGGCTCGCTGAGCATGGCCATGATCGTGCCGAGCAGCGTGACCAGCGCGAAAGTGCGAATGCCGGCGATTTGCGACTCGGCATGCTCGCGCTGCAGACCCACCAGCAGGCCCAGCCCGAGCGACATTCCGATCGACTTGAAGGCGTCCAGAGCATCCACGCGGTTGTATGTCCTCGCAATTTAGTTTGCTATCGCACGCCTTATTATGGTTGACGCAACCGGCCGCGCCAGCACAATGTGGCACATCGGCTCTGCCTCCGCGGCCGCACACGAATCCTTCGGGGAATTTTCGGATGAGTACGCCCGTTCATCTCAACGTGCGCGACCTGATGCACGCCCACGTGTATACGGTGCCGCCCTCCATGCCGCTGGACGAGCTGGAAGAGGAGTTTCTCGCCAAGAAGGTCAGCGGTTTTCCCGTGGTCGAAGAGGGGCAGCTCGTGGGCGTCGTATCGCGCTCCGACGTGGTCAGGCAACTGGCGCTTGAGCGCAGCCTGGCCGAATTGACCTCTGACTTTTACTGGGATCAGGCGGGCTTTCACGAGGAACCGGCCCAGTCGATGCGGCAGGTGGCCGATCGCGTGGGCCAGCGGATCGAGGATCTCCGCGTCGAGGACCTGATGAGCCGCCACTTGATCGTGGCCCTGGCCGACGACTCGCTGGAGACGGCTGCCCAGAAGCTGCTCGAGCACCATATCCATCGCATGCCGGTGGTGGACGCGGGGCGACTGGTGGGCATGATCAGCACGCTCGACTACGTGCGGCTGTTTTCCGAGCGTCGCGTGCAGGTCAGTCGCTAGACCGGGCTGTGCAGACGCGGCCTGCGTCAATCATGTTCCTCGCGGCGCAGCCGGCGATAGCGGCGGTTCAGTACCCACAGGAACGCCAGCAGGATGCCTCCTCCGCCGATGTATTTGGCTATCGGATAGTCGCCGAAGAACGCATTGAGGACTGCCGAGCCGAAGTACATCACCCCGGCTCCCAGCACGCTACCCAGTGCCACGCCTGACAGCGTGCGTCCCCGCGACATCCCCAACAACCGGCCGAAAATCGAGCCGCCGATGCTGCCGGTGGACGCCAGAGGGATCATCACGAACGCCACCACGCCCCAGAAGGTCGTTCGCCGCATCCACGGATTGGCAGCCAGCATCAAACGTCCCTCGGCTTCCAGTTCGCGCAAGCGCGAGCCGACGTAAGGCAACCGGTACGCAAACGCCAGGTGAAAGGAGAGTACGACGGCAACCATCAGGTCCATGTAGAGAACCATTGCCAGCAATTGCCAGGCGTGCAACACGCGCGGCGGACCATCGCCGCTCTCGCCCAGCAGAATGACGAAGCGCCCCAACAGGAAGAACGTGCCTAAGGCGGCAGCCAGCAGCCGGTGAAACGTGGTGGGACTCTGCACGTAGATGGCAGCCAGCAGTGCGGCCGAGAGCAGCGGCGGCCCGAAGAGCGTCGCCCACCAGATCCACGGATGCTCGCGGCGAAACTGCCGATCGACATCGTCCTCCCTCGACGGCGAGCGCGCATCTGCCGGGGCCATCAGTTCCGCTTTGCCTGCCGTCTCCGAGACGCGTGAGTCATTCGTGCACAGACGCTCGAGATCGCGCGTCACGGCCTACATCCACTGCGGCGGAGGCAGCGGCAGCACCTTGGGCTCCACGGGCGCCGGTTCATCGGAGGGCTTGTCACGAACCACGACCACCGGACACTGGGCGTGACGCAACACGTACTCGGCGACGCTTCCCATCAGCAGGTGCATCAGGCCCGACCGGCCGTGCGTGCCCATGACAATCAGGTCGCACTGCTGATCCTGTGCCAGCCAGCAAACGACTTCGCCCGGCGGGCCCGCGTGCAGGGCTCGCCGCACGGGCAACTCGGGGTACATCGGCTTGATGTCTTGCAGCTTGGCCTTGATGTTGGGATCGGCCGGCTCCCGCTGCCCGGCATCGTCGTACGACTTTGGCGCGTCGAAGGCGTGAACCAGGATCAACTCCGCGCCCATCTCCCGGGCCAGCTTTTCAGCGTAGAGCAGCGCCTGCGTCGACGTTTCGGAAAAGTCCACGGGGCAGAGGATTCGCTTGAACAGTGTCATCGTGATCTAGTCCTATACGAGACGTGTGGTCGGCATCGCCATCTGCCGCAGCACATGACTGTCTCTATTCTACCCTACTTCCCGCGCCTTCCCCACAGCGGCAACTCGCGGCGCGCGAAAGGTTAACGAGATGCAAGGTTCGTCACCCTTCACGCAGGCCGCCCGCACGAACAAGACCTAGGCTCGCTCTCTTGGCCAAGCCGTTAAGCAGATCCCACTGGCTAAGTGCCGGCGGTTATTCGCCGCCGGCAGCGCGGGCGAAGCTCGCCACGAGCGGATGTTCGACGTCGAAGTAGTCTGCGAACTTCATCCGAATCGCTTCGGTGTGCGAGTCGCTGTCGAACGTGATGTACTCGTCCTTGGTCAGGATCTTGTCGACGATCGTTTTTGCGCCGTAGTGCGTTCCGAACGGCGGCAGCACACCGAACTCGCAGTCCGGGCAACGCTCGGCAATCTCGTGCTCGGTGGCCAACTCCAACGGCGTGCCGCCCAGAAACTGGCTCAGCGCGTCGAAGTCGATCATGTGCGAGGCGGGCAGCACGGCCACGACATACTCATAGTCGTGATCGGCCCGCAGCAGCACGGTCTTGGCCACTTCGGCTCCCGGCGTGTGCAACGCCTGGGCGAGATGTTGTGCGTCGAACGTCGCGCTGTGCACGACGGTCTCGAACGGCACGCGGCGCTTTTCGAGGAGATTCTTCATCGTCATGGCTCGACTCCTTTACCTCTACGGGATGCCTTGCGGCGTCCCAAGCCTCTATTAAATACCCACCGTCCAACCCCACTTAAGTTGCAGTTTCCATGCCAAGTTCGCGGCGAATCCCCGCCGATCCGTGACGGTCGTTACCCACTGCGATGTGCGTGGCAGGTGCGATCGCAAGACCGGGGAATTGCGCAAACGGATGCCGATCGCTGTCAGGTCTGATAGCAATCGTTGGGTCATTTCGTCGCTCTGGCAAGGGGCACAACGTGTGCGAATTCGCTCGGATTACTGCACATCGCACAGCGCTTTGGCGGGGTGGCTTATGGGGAGTTGGGCGAGGAGTAACCGCAGCGGAGGAGGCCGGGCGGGGAGGGAGCGCCAAAGTTTCGCGGAGATGCACCGATTCGGGGGCGGCCGGCATTCGGATTGCTCTCACACCATTTCGAGGAACAATTGCCCCAACTCTGAAGGCGGCGGGGATTGTGATGATCACCTCCCAGACAACCTTGATGGCCGACGAGATGACTCAGGATTCGAGCGCACGCACCCAACGGGATGATCAGACGGCGGCGCTAGCGCGTGGCCGCCCGGTCACGCGCGCCGCAGAGACGCAGAATCCGGCGCGCGGCAATCCGAAACCAAGCGGCGGCTGGTCGAAAACAATCATCAATTTCGCGCTCGACACCGTGCTGTTGGTGATCGTCTGTACGCTGCTGTTCATTGCGGCCGTGCTGCGGTTCGTGTTTCCGCTGCCTTCGGCCTCGGCCGGCTGGACATTGTGGGGCTTCGGCTACGATGCCTGGTCGAACCTGCAATTCGCACTCGTCACGATCCTCGGTCTGGCCATCCTGCTCCACGTCATGCTGCACTGGTCGTGGGTGTGCGGCGTGATGATGACCAAGGTGCTCAAACGCGATCGCACCGCAGCCAAGCTCGACGAAGGGCAGCAAACCCTCTGGGGCGTCGGACTTCTGATCGCCGTGGTCAACGTCGTCGGGCTGCTGGTGGGACTGGCCTATCTGATGGTCCAAGGCCCGGCGCTCTGAGCCATCGCGCCGGGCCAGCAGACGAGCTCAGTCGCACATCGGACATGTTGCCGCGGTCTGCTGGCCCGGCAACTCCAGAAAACCCACGCCGCGGGCCGTCGATACCAGGCCGGTCAGCACGACGCACCAGGCGGCCAGGTAGAGCAGCCGCCGCCGACCGGCCAACGAGAGCAACGTCAAGCCGCCGCCGGTGAGCATCATCAACGGCACGGTTCCCAACCCAAAGGCAGCCATCGTTGTCAGGCCCAGCAGGGGATCGCCCGTGCCGGCGGCCAGAGCCACGTAAGCGTAGACCAGCCCGCAGGGCATCAGACCTGTGAGCACGCCTGCCAAGAAAACGCTCGAGAGCCGACGGTCGCGCAAGAACGTGCCCACGATGCCGCCCATCAGGCAGCCGAGTCCCACGTCGCCGCCGGCAGGGCTGGCCGCCACGGGAACTCCGGCCGGCGCCAGCGCCAGCCGCAAGGCACGCGAGGCGCGCCCCACCACGCCGGCGGAGACCAGTCCCTGGGCAATCAGCAGCACACCGGCCACGATTGCCACGACCGCCTGCACGTTGACGAAACCGCCCAAGTCGTCTGAGAGACGTAGTCCGCCAAAGCCTACTGCCGCGCCGAAGCAACCGTAGGTAAAGATTCGCCCCAAGCTGTAGATGACTTGCCTGGCGAGGTTCGCCGAAAGCCTGCGGGTTGGGGCGCCGATCAATAGGGCGAAACCACCGCACATGCCCACGCAATGCGCCGAGCCGAGCAGGCCTCCCACGAAAATAAGCGGCAGTTCGATCATGGCACGCAAGCCTCGGGGAGTCTATCGGCGGAGTCCTCGTCGGTTGCTCTCGAAGATACCGACTCCAAAGGCGCGTTTGAGGAACTAGCGTTGCCCGCGGTCGCTTCCGGTGGGGCACCGGCCAAGCGCAGCGAATTGCTCACCACGATCAGGCTGCTGAACACCATCGCCGCGGCAGCCCAGGCGGGATTGAGCCAGCCGGCTGCGGCCAGGCCGATACCGACCGTGTTGTAGCCGAATGCCCAAAACAGGTTTTGCCGAATCACGCGGACACTGGCCCGCGACAGCTCGAGGGCCCAAGGCACCCGAGACAGGTTGTCGGACACCAGGCACACCGCGGCCGCATCGCGCGACAGGTCCGCGCCGCAGCCCATGGCGATGCCCAGGTCGCTGGCGGCCAAAGCGGGCACGTCGTTCACGCCGTCGCCCACCATGGCCACGGGGCCGAACGCGCGCCGCGCCGCGTCGAGTTGGGCGACCTTGTCCTCCGGCAAGAGTCCCGCTATGACCGGAACACCGAGCTTGTCGGCCAATCGCCGCGTCCGAGCCTGCTCGTCGCCGGTGAGCACGGCCACGTCACATCCCAGCGCCGCACAGGCTGCCAACGCCTCGGGCGCCTCTTCGCGCAACGTTTCGGAAAACTCGAACAGCCCACGTACGCGGCCGCCCCAGCCAATCCCCGAGATCGACTGGCCCTCGACGCGAGCCGCCGCAACCGCTTGCTCGAGTTCGTCGGACAGCGCCATGCCCGAGGCCACGAGCCAGCGAACGCTGCCCAGTTGCGTAGCGAGGCCTTCGCCCCCGAACCGGGCCGCCACGCCTTGCCCCGGCGCCGTCGACAGATCGGCGGCAGACGCAGGCTCGCCGTCGACGATGTTCCCGCCATCGTCGAGGTAGCGAACAATGGCCTGCGAAAAAACGTGGGTCGACGCCCCGGCCAGCCGTGCCGCCCGCCGGGCCACCTCGATGCGGTCATGCTCGCCGGCCAGCAGCAAATGTTCCACGCGGGGTTCGGACGTGGTGAGCGTGCCGGTCTTGTCGAAGCGCAACGCCCGCACTTCGGCCAACTGTTCGAGCGCTTCTCCGTTGCGAAACAATACCCCGTGTCGGGCAGCGCCGCTCAAGGCGCTCCACACGGCCATGGGAGTGGCCAGGCCCAGTGCACAAGGACAGGCGATCAGCAGCACGGCCAAGGCCGCCATCAGCCCGGCTTCGATCCCCTCGCGCCAAAGGTGAAACGCGAGCGTGCCGGCGGCCACCACGAGCACGGCACTCAAGAACCACCGGGCTACGCGGTCGGCCACGCGCTCGTAGCGGCCCTTGGCCAGCCGGGCCGTGCGGACCATCTCGATGAGCCGAGCCAGCGAGCCTTCATGCACCGGAGCGGCCACGTCGATCAGCAGCTCGCCGTCGAGGCTGAGGCTGCCCCCGAGCACCTCATCGCCGGTGCGCTTGGTCACCGGGCGGCTCTCGCCTGTCAGCAACTGTTGGCTGACGCCCGCACAGCCGGCCGCGACGACTCCGTCAGTAGCGATCCGCTCGCCGGCCAGCACGCGCAGCCGATCGCCGTGCTCGATCTGCTCGGTCGGCACTTCATGGTCCTTGCCCGTCGTGTCGACGGCGCGCACGGTCTTCGGCAGCAGCGTTTCCAGGGCCGCCAGCGCCGCGGTCGCGCGCAGTTTGCCCTTGGCTTCCAGCCAGCGTCCGATCGTGACCATCACCAGCACACCGCAGCCCACCTCGAAATAGACGTGTCCCGATTCGCGCAGCACTGAAACGACCGAATAGGCGTAAGCCGCGGTCACGCCGACGACGATCAGCAGGTCGGCCGCGGCCACGTCGCGGCGGCGCGTGGCCAGGGCGTTTTCCGCCAGTGGCAGCCCGAGCAGCCAAAGCACGGGCAGGCTGAGCAGCAAACACAGATAGCGGAACAAGTCGGCCAGCGAAGCTGCCAGCGGTCCCGAACCGGCGGCGCGGGCGTCGTACAACTCGTGTGTCCATAGGGCCATCGTGAACATCATCACGTTGAGCGACAGAAAGATCGCCAGGCCCAGGCGGACCATGGTCCAGCGCACTTCGCCTTCGGCCCCGCTGTGACCGGTGATATCGGAGGCCAGGCGGCACCCAAAGCAGCAATAAACGGCTTCACCCTCGGGCACACCGTCCACGTCAACGGGCAGGTGGCAGTAGTCGCACGCGACCTGTTCGCTGCGGCGCTCGACGTCGCGCTTGCCGGTCGTGGAAGCCTGGGACTGGCTCATGGGGGCGATGTCAACTCGATGCGCAGCGCCGGAAACAGGAAGGTCAACGTGTAGTAGATGGCGAAAATCCAGAACAGCAGCCACATCAGCCGCACGTACCACGGAATGCGGTTGCCGGTGTAGTGGTGAAACTGGTGTTCTTTCTCGGCGGAAGCTTGTTCGGCGCCGGGCAGAGTGTCGTCGGTGGAGCTTTCAGTCGTGCTCATGAGGGTCCCGGAATCGAGAAGAGTAGGGCAGATCGGCTTCGCCGGAGAGACGTCTGCCGAGAGATCCGCCGAACTGACCTCGCGAGTTCGGCGGCGCGCTGTGGTCGAGCCGTGCTTCGTTTTCGAGCATGGTGTATTTGGGCCGTTCGATATCGTGGAACATCCCGCTCATCACGGCCCAGCCGAAGAGAAACAAGAATCCCAGGCTGGCCAGCAGGTAGTTCAGGATCGGGCTGATGGCGAAGGCCCCGTCGGCGTCTCCCCGATAGAGCGCGATAAACTCAAGGAACTTCGTGCCGAAGCCGTACAGGCTGGGCACGAGAATCGCCAAAGCCATCAGGGCGACGACGACCGAACGCGTGTGGAACGGCTTGCGCTGGGTGCTCATGATTCCTGCGACTCCTCGGCCTCTTTCTCGATGCTCTCCTTGATCTCCTCGGGCAAGGGAATCGGTTTGAAGTCCTCGTAGTAGGGATAGCTTTCCAGCCACGATCCGAGCCACTGCACGTAGGTGATCAGCGCGATCCCGCGCTTGTTGGGCTTATCGGGCGAGCCGTCGAAGAACCAGGGATAGGCCGGCATCGGCGATCCGGTGGACACCATCGTCGGTTGGAAGAAGTGCACGGCGTGCCAGTCGTTGCCGCGGCGGCCCCCTTCGCGCGACAGGTCGGGCCCGATCCGCCGCGTGCCGAACATTACGGGCCGCTGCAGGACGTTTTGATATTCTTCGGTGCGCGAAACCGGTCCCCAGCGATCCTCCTCGCGCGACACGGGCCGCACGAACTGGCTGTGGCAGTGCCAGCAGGCTTCGCTGACGTAGGTGCGGCGGCCCAACTCCAGGGCTTCGGCACACTTCTCCTCGGTCACTTCGCCGTAGTACTTCTCGAATTGCTCGGGGTAGCGGTTGGCCAGGTTCTCGAACTGGTACATCAGGTTGCTGTTTTCCTCGACCAGTTGGGCCGTCGTTTTCTCGGGCAGATCGCGGTACATCAGCGCCGGCACCAGCGCATTCGACAGAAATGCGAACGCGAAAAAACCGAGGCCGGCGATCAGGAACACACCTGACTTGCTTTCAAACATGCGTCACAGGATCCTTTGAAAAACGACTCTTACGCCTGCGGTGCGACTTCCGCCGGCGGGGCTTGTTGCGTGCCCGTCGAGACCGGCACACCCTGGGCCCGCGAGCGGCGCCACGTCATGTAGATGTTGTAAAAGAAGCAGAGCTGCCCGGCGAGCATGGCCAGGCCCGCGAACACCCGCAACATCCAAAAAGGTTGCGAGCCGTCGACCGATACTTCCCAAGGCTGCAGCGAGGCCCAGTAGTATCCCTGGAAGGGGCCGAGCAGGATCAGGTCGGCAGCCATCACGAGCAGGCCGACCGACGACAGCCAGTAGTGATACTCGAGCAATTCCTTGCTGTACCACTCGGTGCGCCACAGCCTCGGGAACAGGTAGGTCATGATGCCCAGCAACCACAGGCTGAACACGCCGAACATCACCATGTGGGCATGGCCCACGACCCAGTCGGTAAAGTGGATCAAAGCCTGAAAGGTGAGCGTGGTCTGCATGGCGCACTGCAGGCAGGTCAACCCGTAGAAGACCATGCCGGTGTAGAACCAGCGTACCGGCAGGTTGGTGATCAGTTGCCGGCCCGAGCCCCAGATCGTGGCGAAGAAGTTCACGATCACCGTGGTGACCACCATTTCGACCGCGATGGTGGAGATGATCGCACCATACTGCAGGAACATCGGAATCGGCGTGTACAGGAAGTGGTGGATTCCGTTCAGCGGGTAGAAGAACGCCAGCCCCCAAAAACCCACCAGCGACAGCCCGTGGCTCCAGATCGGCTTTTGCAGCAGGATGGGCACGAAGTAGTAGACGAGTCCCCAGCCAAGCGGCGTAACGAACAGCCCCACGAGATCGTGGATGAACAATCCGCCCACGGCCCCGGCGCTGGTGCCGGCCAGCCAGTATTGGGGCAGGAAGTTGCCCATGGCATAGGTCAGAAAGGTCCACACGAAGGCGGCGATGAAGTACCACGCCGAGACGTACATCGGCCCCTTGGTGCGCACGATCGGTCCCATGAAGTTGACGGCCACGAGCAACAGCCCGGCCAGGGCCAAGGGATCGATCCAAGTGGGCGTTTCGCCCCATTCGATTCCCTGGGCTCCCAGCGAAAACGGCAGCCGCTCGAGCGCCGCGATATTCGCTTGCAACGTGGGTCCGAACACGATGCCGAAGAACGTGCACAGCAGCACCACTTGCCAGGCGACCAGAATGAACCACGACAGCCGCCGATCGAGCACCGGCTTGAGCACCAGCCGCGGAACCGACCAGTGCAAGGCGCCCAGAAAGGCGTTGGCAAGAAAGCCGTAAGCAACGACGTTGGTGTGAATCATCCGCCAGCGCCCCGGCGAGAGCAGCTCGATGCCGTTGAGCGGATTCCAGTGCACCAATTGTGTCGCCATCAGCAAGCCGGCCAGCATCGACAGGGCCAGGTACCCGAGCGCTAACAGGAAGTAGGCGACGACGATCGGTTCGTCAACGAGTTGTTCGTGGCGGGGATCCTCGGCTTTCGCCAACTTGTCGATCATGGATTCTCCGTTTGCAAACGATAGGGCGTGTAGCGTCCCAGCGGATAAACCAGGAGCATCGTCCAGCCAAAGACCAGATGCGTGATCGCCGCTACCCACCAGGGAATCTGGTCCACGATCCAGCGTCCGCCGAACAGCAGCGGTTGCAGCCACGACAGGATGCCGTAGAAGTTCACCAGCCACACGGCAACGGCCAACACGCTCACGACGATGAACCGCGTGAACCATGAGGCGTTGGCGGTAAACAGCGTGAGCACGATCTGGAACAAAATGCCGTACAACATGCCCGTGCCGATATACAGGCAGCAGCCGATGGCCAGGATCAGGCCATTGTCCACGGCGTCATAGTCGAGCGCTTGTTGGCCCATAGGGAAGGTGAGATAGACGCGAATCAGTTCGAGCGGCGGCTTGCCGAACATCAGCGCCCCGATCACGTTGACCAGCAGGCTGCTCATCGCGGCCACGCCGCCCAGGAAAAACCCGGTTGTGGCGTAGTAGGCCGTGTAGTAGCCCGAGGCCTGCCACTGGCCGACTCGGGCCGGGCTGCGCAGCTCTGCTTCGAGCTGCCGCACTTCGGCCCGCAGCTCCTCGAGCCGCTTCTGTTTGTCGACCACGTCGCTCATGACTTCGCCTCCGCGGACTCTTGCTGCGACTCGGCCTCGGCTTCGCCTCCTTCAGGGGCCGCGGCGGCCGCTCCCGGCGGAAACTGGACTCCCAGCCGGCGCTTCTCGGCCAGCGAAAGCACAAAGTGCGCTAGCTGCCAGATGGCGTCGGGATCGTCCGGAAATGCGTCTCGAAACGCCGGCATCGGCGTGCCGTTGATGCCCGAAGCAATGCGGCGATACACGTCGAGGGGCAATTGACCGCCGTGCAGCATGCCGGAGGTCAGGTCCGCCGCGGGATCCTTGTTGCCCCAGACGTCGTTGCCCACCTCGATGCCGCCGGCCAGCCCGCCGCGGCCGTCGTGACCGTGGCATTTGAGGCACTCACGCTTTTGAAACAGCGCCGCGCCGGCGGCCACCGACTCCGGCGTGATGGGCGGCATCTTGGTTTCCGGCTCGACGACATTTTGGCGAGCTTGCTGCCATTGGCTCTCGATCGTGTCGATCGCATCCTGCGTCATCTCTTCGTCGAGTTCACCCTCGGCGTCGGCCGTGGCGGCCAGCAGACGCTCGAGCTCACCGCGGTGGGTCAGGGCCAGCACGTAGTCGGTGACCGCCTCGAGATCCTTCTTGGGCAGACGAGCGAACGACGGCATCGAGGTCCCGGTCACGCCGCGCTCGATCGTGCGCATCAGGTCTTCGCGGCGCGGCTTATAGCCGTACGGTGTGGACGTGAACTTGAACACGCCCATCCGATAGTCGCGCGGGCGAGGCGTCAGGTATTGCGCGGCGAGGCCGTTACCGTCGCCGGAGACGCCGTGGCACTGTTGGCAGTGTTCGCGGTACACGGCGGCGCCGCGCTTGAGCATCTGTTCGTCTTGCTCGTCGGCGCCGATCAGCTTTGGATTGTTGGGCGTGCCGGCGTACTTGTGCAGTTGCTCGCGGACTTGCTCCTGAAGCTCCGGTTCGAGCTGCTCAACAAGGTCCGACGAAACGAATTGCGGCTCGGCCGCGCGCTGGCAACCGGCCAAAGCGACGCAAGCCACGGCAACGACCCACCCCCGAAAGCCCCAATGGGCCGGCGAGAGAGCCCTCGACCCGGCCCCAGCATGACACTTCCACATCCGGCAAAATACCTCCTTCGCCAGGCAATCTGCCCGAGTCGCGGTAAGCTCTGCGAATGCTCGCCGCGCTCGACCACTGCGAGCCTCGGGTGCGACCTGGCATCGGTCGTACGCAAGACTCAGCCCACACACGTTGCTCAGATTGTACATGGACTCACTGTTTCGTCGAGTTCCACGTCGGCGGTTTTGCTACCTTGGTAACACCAGCGAATGGCGCAGCCGGAAACGTATCCGCGCGGTGCGATTGGCAGGCGACCACCGCGCCTTTTCGCACATGTTGTGTGACTTGTCGTTGTCAACGCTTGACCGGGCTCGTTCGCACACCTGCGGCGAGATCGCTCGTTCGTGTGGCGGGCCATGTGGCGGGTCTCTCGCGGCACGAGGCGTCGGAGGTGGAAACGCGCTACCGCCCAAAAAAAATCACAAGCTACTCAACGGCCCAGGCCGGGAGAAACACCATGGTGTACGAGATGATCGCATTCGAGAAAGCCGATCGCGTCGCGACGATCACGCTCGCGCGTCCCGAGAAGCAAAACGCGCTGCACCCCCAGATGTGGAGCGAGCTGGACTCCGCCGTGGCCGACGCGCAGGCGGACGCGCAGGTCCGGGTGATCGTGCTCCAAGGCGCCGGCGATTCGTTCTGCGCGGGCTTCGACTTTTCGGACGGCCTGGCACACTACGACCATCTGGCCGAGCAGGATTACGACCCGGGAATGGACGTGATCGGCGTCACGAATCCGTACACGGCACCGATTCCGGCGTTCATGCGCTTGTGGCGTTGCTCGAAGCCGGTGATTGCCAAGGTTCACGGCTGGTGTGTCGGCGGCGGATCGGAGATGGCCTTGTGTGCTGACCTGGTCATCGCCTCGGAGGATGCACGTTTGGGCACGCCCTATGCCCGCGTGTGGGGCTGCCATCTGACGGGCATGTGGATCTATCGGCTGGGGCTCACCCGGGCCAAGTTCTACGCTTTGACCGGCGAATCACTCAGCGGGTGCGAGGCCGAGGAAATCGGACTGGTCAATTTCGCCTATCCGCTCGAGGAACTCGACGCGCGCACCCGATACTGGGCCGAGCGGCTGGCTCAGATTCAGC